>Ga0247609_10001474_pt1 | contig 27865 bp, 19 predicted proteins | sample 172DNAGHGlowgp2_FD_193487 | JGI IMG/M metagenome (GOLD analysis project Ga0247609, IMG submission 193487) | Sheep rumen microbial communities from Palmerston North, Manawatu-Wanganui, New Zealand - 1728 DNA GHGlow gp2 | ecosystem: Host-associated > Mammals > Digestive system > Stomach > Rumen ... | reverse complement strand
CAAAGAACTGGTCCATGTCGACATGTATTATCCGTCGCTGTCTACTATCCATTTACCACATCAATAAATACAACTATAGTATCCGCTTGCAAAGTTACGAAAAATATGTTGATAAGTGTGTGGATAACACTGGTAAAACGTTGTTAATATCCATTGCGGCAGAGAGAGAGTATGGATATCAACGCAGATATTTCGCGGTTTTGATGAAGTTTTCCACGTATTTTTGATGGAAAAAGATATAAACTTATTAATTTTGCACCGAAAACAGAAATTGTGGATAAGTGTCGGATGGTGCAACGTATCAGCATGTTACTATCAACTGTGATTGTGCATAGCTACTTTTCGCAGGTTAATAAATAAACTGGCAAGGAAATGGCCGGAAAGTTTTGAACTTATCAACGGCATATCATCCTATTCATTTCTATTTTTTTTAAGAAAGAAAAAAAAAGAAAAATAATATTGTGATGTTGAAAAAGCAGTGGACAGAACAAGGCTTCATAGACGAGCCTACAGCCGAGGGAACAGACCTGAAGGCCGAGATACGCAGGATGTGTAAGGAGAAGGACGCGATAATCCTGGCTCACTATTACACCGTTGGTGACATACAAGACGTTGCCGATTTCGTCGGCGACTCACTGGCTCTGGCGCGCAAGGCGGCAGAGACCGACGCGCGGATGATGGTGATGTGCGGCGTACACTTCATGGCTGAGACCTGCAAGCTGCTGTCGCCGGAGAAGACGGTGCTCTGTCCCGACCTTAATGCCGGCTGTTCGCTCGCCGACTCCTGCAATGCCGACGACCTCAGGCGTTACAAGGAAGAGCACCCCGGATACCAGGTGGTGAGCTATGTCAATACTACAGCTGCTGTGAAGGCACTGACTGATGTCGTTGTGACGAGCGGCAACGCCAAGAAGGTTGTCGACCAGTTGCCTAAGGACGCAAAGCTTATTTTCGGTCCCGACTACAACCTTGGAAACTACATCAACGAGGTTACCGGTCGTCAGATGCTGTTGTGGAATGGCGGCTGCCATGTTCACGAGCGTTTTTCGGTGAGTAAGATAGTAGAGCTGAAGGCGCAGTACCCGGATGCAGTGGTCATGGCACACCTGGAGTGTAAAGGTCCAGTGCTGGCACTTGCCGATGTGAAAGGGTCGACGGCAACGATGCTCAACTATGCGCAGAAGAGTGACGAGCGGCAGTTTATCGTTGCTACCGAGGCCGGTATACTGCACGAGATGCAGCGTACTTGTCCTGACAAGGAGTTCATACCCGTGCCGCCCGAGATTTCCGAGAGCGGACTGGAGTGTTCGTGCAACGAATGTCAGTACATGAAGATGAACACGCTGCTAAAGGTTTACAACACGCTGAAGTATGAGTGGCCCGTGGTGGAGGTAGATCCTGAGACGGCGCGTGAGGCCGTGAAGCCTATAGAGCGTATGCTGGCATTGAGCTAATGACGTCAGATGCGTCTGTTTTTAGAATCGTCAGTGTGTCGGCCGATGATTAGTCTGCTGTTTAGTGTACTGTCAGTATTAGGAGTGTTTTCTGATGCTCCACGACTCTCTGTTGATAGTCATGGAGTAGCTTACGACATTCCACGACTGTATATTGATACTGACGGAGGCAGTATGATAACCTCGAAGGAAGAATACGTAGACGCCTCATTCCGTCTCGAGACTTACGGCATAGACGGCTTTGAACCGATAGGCAGCGAGTCAGAGCCAGACAGTCTGCAGATTCGCGGCCGTGGCAACTGGACATGGTACGGCGACTTCAAGAAGAAACCCTACAGGATAAAGCTCCGTCAGAAGACACCGATGTTGGGAATGGCCTCGAGCAAGCACTTCCTGCTGTTGGCGCATGCCGACGACGAGATGGGTTTCATGCGCAATGCCGCCGGTTTCGAACTCAGTCGCATGATGGGTTTGAGATACACGCCAGCGTTCCGTCCTGTCGAGCTTGTGCTCAACGGCAGCTACGAGGGACTTTATTTTCTGACAGAGAACATACGCGTTGAGAAGAATCGTCTGGACATAGTCGAGCAGCAGGACTATGAGACCGACGAGAGCAAGATAACGGGCGGCTGGTTAGTAGAGATAGATAACAACCGTGATGAGCACCAGCTGGATTTTTCGGTTGAGGGTACCGACCTTGAATGGTTCTGGATAACCCACCATACGCCCGAGGAGCTGTCTGAGGTGCAGCGTGAGTATCTGCGTAATGAGTTTGAGACGATACTACGTGCTGTGTACACAGCTGACAAACAGTCGGAGGAGCTGGCAGACCATGTAGACATCGACGTGCTGGCACGCTTCTACGTCATTCAGGAAGTGCTCGACCATCTGGAGGCATTCCTTGGCAGCTGTTATCTTTATAAGGACTTGGGCGAAGTGCGTTGGAAGTTTGGACCTGTCTGGGACTTTGGCCATGCCTTTAACGGCTACCACGATAAAAACCGTTTCATGTGGGACAACGAAGACTTCCCCGTGAGCATCATACGCGAGATAGTGAAGTTCCCGTGGTTCATGGACAGCGTGAAAACCGTGTGGCAGGAGTTCTATCCTGACAAGGCAGCAATGCTTGAGACCTATCTCTTTGACTTCAAGGAGCAGATTAAAAATGCTGCCGCGAGGAACTACGAGCGTTGGCCAGAGTATGGTAACGCCGACATGGACGTGAGGTACCAGAAAGTGATGGACCGTTACCATGAGAAGGTCGCGTTTCTTGCTTCTCAGTGGGGCGACGGTTCAGATGCCGTTTATTCTGTTAGTGATATAGGTAGCAGAGATGTAAAAATTTATAACCTTAGTGGCAGGGAGGTTGTCAGACCACTGAAGACGGGCGTATATATCAGTTCAGGACGAAAGATAGTCTACCGGCGTTAGCGGCTTCTTTCTACTACGGTTATGTTTTGTCCCTCGGCTATCCACACACTTTCATAACCGCTTTTGAAAGCCTGACGAGTGATTTCCTTGACAATAGTTCTATCATCTATTATAGTGTCTTTAAGATGTTTAGGCCACTCATAAGCATTCTCATGTAGTACTGAAAGTCCCCATCCGTAGGCTTCAGCAGGTGTAACACAGAACGATGAGAACCCGCGTGTGTCATCGTCGATAGTGATGCAGAAAACACTGTCGGCAGGTGCAGTAGACTGACGAACAGTCTCTACAGCCATCCGTCTGCCTACAAGTCCTGAATCGTAAGAACATTTCCAGTGGTGGATATCGGTAAAGAGCGTAGATACGACATAGAGTGCGAATAGAGCAATGGAGAGATTTGACCTGTCTATTCTGCTGACGAGGTAGCCTGTCAGCAGAGCCGCTATCGACAGTGCTGCGTAGGCATTCATTATGCTTAATGTAATTACAAGGTGTGGCGACTCAGCAATTATTATGCAAAGAACGATAGAGAGAGCCTTTTTATCGCGCAGAAAACTTTTTCCGTGCCATAGTTGGTGAATAACGAAGGGTAGCGAAAAAGCAAGCGTCAGAATGAAAAGTGTGAGGTTTCGGCTTGGTGCGTGCAGCAGACTGATATAGTCGGCAGAAAACCACGTGTAGCAGACGAAGACGCCAATCTCACGAATTTTCTTTGTGATGAGAAAGGTGGTGTACTCTGTATTGGCATCGCCAGTGTGCGGCAGCGACAGTCTTATAACGGCATATGCGGCTACAACGGCTAAGGCAAAGAGCAAGTCGCGCTTTAGCTGACGCTTATCAACCATATTGAAACCAAAAGCCAGTATCGGTGGTATGACAGCCCATGCCAGTCCGTTCTCTTTCGAGAGTGCTGCGAGAAATATTGTAGCGGCCCATAGCGGGTACTTAAGCCTGTTGTTGTTTATATTAAGGTAAACCGACAGTGAGACGAGTCCCCAAAACTGTGAATAAGTCTGGTTAAGTGAGTCGCAGGCAAACAGCGTTGCCAGTACGCATGGCGAGATGTAGAAAAACAGCGTGGCGATGTTTGTTCCGACTGAACTGAGCGATAGTCGTCGGCACAGCATGAAGACCAGTGCTGCGTTGGCAGCGTGACCAATAACGATGAAGACATGCTGCAGCGTCGGAAAGAGGTGGTAGTCGGTAGCTACGATGTAACCGAACACTGCATCGAAAGGTCGCCAAAAACTCTCCTTTGGCAACACGTATATCCACCACTGAGGGTCGTAGTTTGGCGACGAGAGCGTGTTCCAGTCGTCGAACGTAGGCAGTATGGGTATGACGGCCCATAGCAGCAAGGGAAGAGTCAGCACGATGACCCATAACGAGAGGTATTGCAGCTTTTTCATCTGCTTTTTTTCGGTCTGTTCTGTGTTACTTGACGATGGCTATCTTGCCCGTGTTACTCTTCTTTCCGTCCTTAGTGGCCGAGAGAACGGTGTAGACACCCGATGCCACACGCCGTCCGCCGCTGTCGGTACCGTCCCAGGTGAACATGCCGCCGTTGCTGCGTCCCTGATGGATTAGTTTACCGTTGGCATTGACAATCTTGATGTCGGCATCGGCCGTAAAGCCTGTGATGTTTATCATTCCCTGATAGTCGGGCGTGACAGGATTAGGATAGACAAAGAGGTCCTCCGAGGAGGAGTCGCCTACAGGTTCTATGGCGTCGCTCATGAACGAGCAGAGACCGCTGCCCGTACCGAAGAACACCTCGCCCGTCACGGGGTTTATTTCCACAGTCTCAACATCGTCGGAGAGCAACGGACTGTTGTCGGTCTTGAAGTGGTATATCTGTGTCATGTTGTCAGCACTGATGAGATAGACGCCGTCGCCGTTGGTGGCGAACCATTTGCGGTTACCTCCGTCGATGGCAATGTCGGTGACATCGACACCGTTGAGCAGGTAGTCGGCATAGTCGGAGCCGTCGTTACGGGGCACCTTCACCTGGTACATGGTCTCACCGTCGCCAGTGGCAGCATCGTCGCTTGAGAGGTAGAAAGCACCGAGCGAGGTGCCTATCCAGATGTTTCCCTCCTTGTCTTCGGTGCAGTAGCGGAAGTAGTACGGGTTGTAGATCATGCCGTCCTGGTTTGTCACCTGCTTGTAGACTTTTATCTCGTCGGTCTCCTTGTTATATCTGACGAGCGACGGTCCGCGGTAGAAATCGTTGACGAACCACAGCAGACCACGGCTGTCGAACATAAGGTTCTTCATCTCCTCGAACGAGCGGTCAGGATAGAACATCAGCTCCTCCTTGTGGTGCGAAACCCACTGTCCATCCTTTGTAAGTTCCAACAGCGAGGTGGAGGGACTGATGCTGTTTACACACCAGTAGTTGCCCTCGTTGTCGAACTTACCACCGGTCATACCTACGTAGTTCCTGTTCGTGGTGTCCTTGCCGAGTGTCGACGATGTCTTGATGGGGCTGTTGTAGTTGTTATACTCCTGGGTGAAGACACCATCGGTAAATACGTAGACACCGGTGCGTCCGGAAGCTATGACGTGGTGTGGGTTCGTGGGGTCTTCGTCGACGCATGCCAGCTTCTTAAAGTCGTGACCTGTCTTCTCCTGCAAATCTTCCTCAAGGAAGGTCCAGTTTCTGTCGCTGTCGAGCACCTGCACACAGCCTTGCTGTGAACCGTTCGAGGTATAGGTTGTAGAGTATAGCTTATTGTTGGTGAAACGCAGGAAACCGAAGTAGTTGTACTTCGGACCGCCGGGGTTCAGTGTCGACACCAGCTCGTAGTAGCTGTCGTAGTCGGCTTTGTTGCTTGGCGGCAGGTTCCTGGGGTACTCAGGGTGGTTAGGGGTATAGGAGTCGCTGATCTCCGCACGCTCCATATTGACTTTTACGATGCCGAAACGGGCGTAGAGATAGGCATAGACGCCATCGACGGTCAGACTGTCGACGGTCTTGTCGCCCGTTATGGTCTTGTTGTACAGTGCAGAGATGTTGGTGACATTACCCTTGGTGTCTATGAGGTCGATGTTGGAGTTGCTGTAGACGGCAATGAGACGTTTTGCCTTCGCGTTCCACGCGATGTGGTTGATACGGCTGTCGCTGAGCCCGTTGGTCTTGTCGTAGGTGGTAATGCTATGGTCGTTGAGATTATACTGATAGAGGTCATAGGATGCGAGCACGAAGAGGTCGCTGCCTGTAGACTGTATCTGCTGAATGTCGTGGTATGACATAAAGGCGCGCCAGGTACCCACTTGAGCCGTGGACAACTGGCTCTTGAAAACTGCCAGTAACAGTAGTATGGCGTACTTCTTCATAGCATAGTCACTTTAGTAGGTATTCGGCCAGCTTGGCTGTAGCACGGGCACGGTGGCTGATGTGGTTCTTGACCTCAAGACCCAGTTCAGCAAAGGTCTCGTCATATCCGTCGGGCTGGAAGATAGGGTCATAGCCGAAGCCCTCCCCTCCCCTACGCTCACGGATTATCTGTCCGTCGACGATGCCCTCGAAGAGCTTTGTGTGCTGTACACTGTCCTCACCGTCGACTTTCTGTATGAGTGCTATGACAGTGCGGAAACGGGCTCGTCGGTCGTCGGTCCCTGACAGTTCGCTGAGCAGCTTCTGCATGTTGGCCTCGGAGTCGTGACCCTCGCCGGCATAGCGGGCACTGTAGACACCGGGAGCTCCGCCAAGGACGTTGACCTCGAGTCCGGTGTCGTCGGCAAACACGTCGATGTGGTAATGGTCGAAGACGTACTGTGCCTTCTGCATGGCATTCTCTTCGAGAGTAGAACCCGTCTCGGGGATGTCCACGTCACAGCCGATGTCCTTCAGCGACAGCACCTCTACCCTACTGCCTAAGATCTGGCGTATCTCATCAAGCTTATGACTGTTGTTCGTTGCAAATACTATTTTCATGACTGGTGGCTTAACTTCTTCGTTTCTTTTTCTTCTTTGCTCTCTGTGCCTTCCTTTTTCCCGGAACTGTCCTTGATCTTGACACGCATCTCGTCGAATCCTTCACCGAAGACACCGATAACGCTCGACTGCGAGACAAAGGCGTTGGGGTCGATCATCTTAATAAGTCGGAACATATTGACACTCTCGTTCTTGCGGGCGAGGATACAGAGCACCTTTATCTCCTGACCGGTGTACCAGCCGTGACCGTCGAGAATGGTCACGCCGTGGTTCATCTGTGTACCTATGGCATTGGCTATCTCCTGCCACTTCTTGGTGAAAATCATAAACTGCACCGACTGTCGACGGGCGTTCATGACGTAGTCGAGGACGTAGTTCTCCATGGCCATGACACAGAAGCCGAACATCACCTTGTGGGCACGCTCGGCGTAGTCGCCGAACTGCGGGAAGAACATACAGGAGCCGATGATGCAGAAGTCGGCGGCTATGAGCACCGAACCTAACGAGACATTATGGTATTTGTTGACGGAGGCAGCAATGATGTCGGTGCCGCCTGTCGAACCGTTGTGCAGGAACACCGTCGCCAGGGCTATGCCGGTGATGACACAGCCGATGATCATCGACATGAAGTCCTGTCCCTCGCCCATCAGCTTTATTGGCAGTCCGTTGTCCTGCTTGGGTATTATCTCCTGAGCGAACATCAGCATGAAGTAGAGCGTGAAGATGGCGAAGATGGTCTTCATCAGGAACTTGTAGCCCAGTATCTTCAGTGCCACGATGAGCAGCAGGCCGTTGATGATGATGTATGTGTTCTCGATGTGGAACCCTGTGGCGTAGTAGATGATGGCCGACAGTCCCGTTACTCCGCCCGCCACTATCTGGTAGGGCATGAGGAAGACGGTGAAGGCAATGGTGTACAGGAAGAGGCCAAGGGCTATGAAGAGATAGTCCTTGACCTCGTTCCAGATAAGTTTGTGATTGACTGTCATTACTTTTTTAGAACGATGTTCACCATACGCTTAGGGACGATGATAACCTTTGCTACCTGGAAGCCGGCGGTGTACTTAGCTGTGCGCTCGTCGGCAAGGACGGCATCCTCGATGGTCTTGTTCTCGGCATCGGCAGGGAACTGCATCTCGAAGCGGGCCTTGCCGTTGAAGGCTACGCCGAGCTTCACCTGACTCTCCACCAGATACTCTTCATTCCATGCAGGCCACTGGGCATCGCAGACACTGCCCTCGCCGCCAAGCTGCTCCCAAAGCTCTTCGGCGATATGCGGGGCGAAGGGTGCGATGAGCACGACGAGTATCTTCATCAGTTCCTTCGAGCGGCACTTCTGCTGCGACAACTCGTTGACACAGATCATGAATGCCGAGATGGAGGTGTTGTACGAGAAGGACTCGATATCCTGGCTCACCTTCTTGATGAGCTTGTGGACGCTCTTGAGGTTGTCGGGCGTTGGTGCAGTCTGAGGCTCCTGACTCTCGACGGCCTGTGTTATGAGGTTCCAGAATTTCTTCAGGAAGCGGTGACAGCCATCGATACCGTTGGTGTCCCAGGGCTTCGACTGCTCCACGGGACCAAGGAACATTTCGTAGAGACGCAGGGTGTCGGCACCGTACTTCTCGACAATCATGTCGGGGTTGACGACGTTGAACATCGATTTCGACATCTTCTCGATGGCCCAGCCGCATTTGTACTGTCCGTTCTCAAGGATGAACTCAGCATTCTCGTACTCCGGGCGCCAGGCCTTGAAGGCCTCAATGTCGAGCACGTCGGCCGAGACGATGTTTACGTCGACATGGATAGGTGTTGTGGTATATTTGTCTTTCAGTCCGAGGCTGACGAACTTCCCCTTGTCCGGACCTTCGTCTTCGATGCGATATACGAAGTTGGAACGGCCTTGAATCATACCCTGATTAACCAGCTTCTTGAATGGCTCGTCCTCGCAGCTGTAGCCAGAGTCAAAGAGGAACTTATTCCAGAAACGCGAGTAGATGAGGTGACCGGTGGCGTGCTCCGTTCCTCCGACGTAGAGGTCGACGTTGCGCCAGTATTCGTCAATGTCCTTGTTGACGAGGGCCTTCTCGTTCTTCGGATCCATATAGCGCAGGTAGTATGCCGACGAGCCGGCAAAACCAGGCATGGTGTTCAGCTCGAGGGGGAAGACGGTTTTGTTGTCGATGTCGGAAACATCGACCACCGTATTGGTTTTGGTGTCCCAAGCCCAATGTTTGGCGCGTCCCAACGGCGGCTCGCCGGTCTCAGTCGGTTTGTATTCGTCAATCTCGGGCAACTCTAGCGGCAGGCACTCCTTTGGAATCATGTAGGGCATATTGTCCTTGTAGTAGACGGGGAACGGCTCGCCCCAGTAACGCTGACGAGAGAAAATGGCATCGCGCAGACGATAGTTCACCTTCACACGACCTAAGCCCTGCTCAGTGACATATTTCTTGGTGGCAGCGATGGCCTCCTTGACAGTGAGACCGTTGAGACTGAACTTCTCTGATGCTGAGTTGCACATGATACCATCCTTGGCATCGTAGCTCTCTTCGCTGACATCAGCACCCTCAATCAGCGGGATAATGGGCAGATTAAAATGCTTAGCGAAAGCATAGTCACGACTATCGTGAGCAGGTACAGCCATGATGGCACCAGTACCATAACCAGCCAGCACATATTCAGCAATCCAGATGGGGATTTTCTCGCCTGTAAACGGATTGATGGCATAGCTGCCAGAGAAGACGCCAGTCACCTTATGATCCATCTGGCGGTCACGCTCTGTGCGCTTCTTCACATAGTCGAGATACTTTTCTACTTCCTCCTTCTGCCCGGGTGTGGTCAGCTCTGCCACGAGGTCGCTCTCGGGAGCCAGCACCATGAAGGTGACACCAAACATGGTGTCGGCACGAGTGGTGAAAATCGTAAAGTGCTTGTCGCTGTCAGCCACATTGAACTCTACCTCGGTACCCTCAGAACGACCAATCCAGTTGCGCTGGGTCTCCTTCAGAGAGTCTGTCCAATCAATATTATCCAGACCGTCGAGCAGGCGCTGGGCATAGGCGCTGACACGCAGACACCACTGCCGCATCTTCTTCTGTACTACGGGATAGCCGCCGCGTACCGAGACACCGTCGACCACCTCGTCGTTGGCCAGCACCGTGCCGAGCTTCGGACACCAGTTGACCATCGTGTCGGCAAGGTAGGCTATGCGGTAGTTCATAAGCACCTCCTGTTTTTTCTTCTCGGAGAAGGCGTTCCATTCGGCAGCGGTGAAATGCAGCTCCTCTGTTCCCAGGGCGTTGCAGTTCTCGGTACCCATCAGCGCGAAATGCTCGATGAGTTTTATCGTAGGCTGTGCCTTCTGCGACGCTGTGCTGTAGTAGCTCTTGAACATACGCTGGAAAGCCCACTGCGTCCACTTGTAGTAGATGGGGTCGCAGGTGCGTACCTCACGCTCCCAGTCGAACGAGAAACCTATCTTGTCAAGCTGTGAGCGGTATCGGTTGATATTCTCGAACGTGGTTTTCTCAGGGTGTTGCCCCGTCTGTATGGCGTACTGCTCGGCAGGCAGTCCGTAGGCATCGTAGCCCATGGGGTTCAGGACGTTGAAGCCTTTCTGCCGTTTGTAGCGAGCGTAGATGTCGCTGGCTATATAGCCTAAGGGGTGACCGACGTGCAGTCCTGCTCCCGAGGGATAGGGGAACATGTTCAGTACGTAGAACTTCTTCTTTGTCTTGTCCTCAACGACGCGGTAGGTCTTCTGTTCCACCCACCGTTTCTGCCATTTCTTCTCGATGTCTCTGAAATTGTATTCCATTGTATCTTTGTTTTAATTGTTTCCGTACATATTATTCTGCGATATGCGGCTGCAAAGATACAACAATAATTTGAAATCTGACAATTTTTAGGCAGATTCATTTCGTTGTTGCCGTCAGTTTCCACCGGGTGGACACAAAAAAAGACGGGAGAACGGCTGTTCTCCCGAATGTGTTTTGAAGTCTTTTAGCGTTCATAGACCTTTGTTTCGCTTGGTCTTTTGTTCATAGACCTTTGTTCCTAAGAGTAGCACCTAATAAGGTCATGTAAGTGTCGAACTGCTTGTCGTTGAGCACCCGCTGCATCTGACGTACGTCCTTGCTTACTGCCTGGTGAACCAGATGTCTGCGATAGGGACCCCACTTCTCGCCTGCCGACTGCATGTCGTCGATGAAGTTGTTCATTATTACCTCCACGGCTTCCATCTGATAGTCGTTCAGGTCGAGCGTTGTTGCGAGGCGGCGCATATCGACGTTAATGTCGAAGCGAGTGTCATGATTTTTCACGAAAAATCTGTCGATGTTTTCAACGTTTGTTTCAGACTTTACGCTCTTTGTCTCGGCGTAGCTTAACGACATCGTCATCAGTGCTACCATTGTCAATACAATCTTTTTCATTGCTTTCATTTTTTAATTGTTATCCTGATTTGTTATCCTGTTTCTGTCTTTTTGACGTGAGGGATAAGAAAAGGTTTAATTCTGCCGGAAAAAAATTCAAGAAAAAGAGTTTTTTACATAACATAGCCTGCCACAACAATTGTTGTGGCAGGCAGAATGACAAGGTTTTTCACAACAAAACTATATCGTCCAAAACGAGGTAGTACAAATTGGTAAATGTTATTTTTCCTAAAGAATTTGGTGGATAGGTATAAAAGTTATAACTTTGAACCTTGAAACAATTATTTCATTTAACATAGTATCAATCTTTATGAAAAACATTCCTGAAATCAAAATCGGAATTGTCGCCGTCAGCCGCGACTGTTTTCCTGAGTCACTGGCCGTTAACCGCCGCAAGGCCGTCATCACCAAGTATGTAGAGAAGTTCGGTAAGGAAGGTATCTACGAGTGTCCTATCTGTATCGTTGAGAGCGAGATTCATGCCCAGCAGGCTTTCGAGGACGTGAAGAAGGCCGGTTGTAACGCCCTGTGCGTGTACCTCGGCAATTTCGGTCCTGAGATATCGGAGACCATGATTGCCGACTGGTTCCAGGGCCCGACGATGTTCTGCGCTGCTGCTGAGGAGACGCAGAACGACCTTATCGACGGTCGTGGCGACGCTTACTGCGGTATGCTGAACGCCAGCCAGGCTCTGTCGCTGCGTAAGACGCGTGCCTATATCCCCGAGGAGCCCGTCGGCGACGCTGCCCAGTGTGCCGAGATGATTCACGAGTTCCTGCCTATCGCTCGTGCCATCGTCGGTCTGCAGAACCTGAAGATTATCAGCTTCGGTCCCCGTCCCAACAACTTCCTGGCTTGTAACGCTCCCATCCGTGCCCTCTACGATCTCGACGTCGAGATTGAGGAGAACTCTGAGCTCGACCTCCTCGAGGCCTTCCAGAAGCACCAGGGTGACCCGCGCATCGATGACGTGGTGAAGGATATGGCTCAGGAGCTGGGTACTGGCAACAAGATTCCCAGTGTTCTGCCGAAGCTCGCCCAGTATGAGCTGACGCTGACCGACTGGATTGAGGCTCATAAGGGCTCGCGCCAGTATGTCGCTATGGCCAACAAGTGCTGGCCTGCCTTCCAGACGATGTTCGGCTTCGTGCCCTGCTACGTTAACAGCCGTCTCACCGGCCGTGGCATCCCTGTGGCCTGCGAGGTTGACATCTACGGTGCACTGTCAGAGTTCATCGGTACCTGCATCACTCAGGATGCCGTTACACTGCTCGACATCAATAACAGTGTGCCTACGGATATGTTCCAGGAGAGCATCAAGGGTAAGAAGTTCCTGTGCGATGAGTACACCGAGAAGGAAATCTTCATGGGCTTCCACTGCGGCAACACTGCTTCGTCGAAGGTCTGCAACTGTCAGATGTGCTTCCAGCGCATCATGGCCCGCGCCCTGCCTGTTGAGGTTACTAATGGTACGCTCGAGGGCGATCTGAAGCCCGGTAAGGCTACTGTATATCGTCTGCAGTCAACAGCCGACACCAAGCTGCGCGCTTACATCGCTCAGGGCGAGATTATCCCCGTAGCTACACGCTCATTCGGTTCTATCGGTATCTTCGGTATCAAGAACATGAGCCGCTTCTATCGTCACGTCCTCATCGAGAAGCACTATCCGCACCACGCTGCCGTTATGTTCGAGCACGCCGGTAAGTACCTGTGGGAGGTTCTCAAGTACATGGGTATCCCCGTTGAGGAGATTGACTACAACTTCCCGAAGGGCGACTACTATCCCACCGAGAATCCGTTCGCTTAATAAAGCGTCAGATAAATCATTAGAAAACGGGGTTTGGAGCACATGCTTCAAACCCCGTTTCTTTTTTCAATACCATTAATAATTCTTCCTGTTTGGCGTTATCATCAACAGGATTGTTACCTTTTGACATCGTAATGGAAATAGTCGAAATGGACGGTTCCGCCAAAAAGGGACTCCGTGTTGTAACTGTAGAGACCAACGCGCGAACCCTTCCAGTCGCCCATACGAAGTGCGAAAGGCTCGCCGACGGGCAGGAAGTATTTGCCATCGGTGCTGACAGCCAACTGGTGTTGGTTCTGCTGGCTGTCGATAGTAACGCGCAGATAGACGGTCTTCTGCTTGAAGGGGCTCAGCAAAGTGCGCTCGCCGTCCTGCTCCATATAAAATCGAGTACGTCCGTCTTGACGGCAGACGCCAATGCCCCAGAACTGCTTGCCTGTGCAGAGCAGTCCAGCGTAGTCACCATCTTTCAAGGCGCTGCAGTCAATACGTGTGGTCGCTTCGCTCTCGTAACCAACGGTCTTCTGTGTCAGCGAGTTGCGGCTCTCTCTCAGGTTGTTGGCAGGCAGGATTTTGAATGTCATCCAGCCAGAACGCTCGTTAAGGCTCCACGCTGTCTCTACGGGATTATGATTCCATTGCCACTGTAGGCCGAGACCATCGAAATCGTCGCTGGTCTGTAAGGCCACCGGCTTTGTGGGAAGCGGACTTTGCCACACAGCCACAGGCTCCCCTATCCCATTACCGTCGATGTCGACGCCAATGAGTGGCCAGTCGTCCTTCCAGCGTGCAGGTTGAAGATGCACCACACGGCCGGCAGGGTGTGTCTCCTGGAAATGATAGAACCACCAAGTACTGTCAGCTGCTTCGACAAGGGCGCCTTGATGGGGGCCGTTGATGGCTGTTGACCCTTGCTCCAGGACAATGCGCTTCTCGTAAGGGCCGTAGATGTTTTGTGAGCGGAGCACCGTCTGCCAGCCCTGTCCTACCCCACCCTCAGGGATAATAAGGTAGTAGTAGCCGTTGCGTTTCATGATTTTCGTGCCTTCAGCCACAGGACCCGTATAGACGGTCACGCCGTCGTCGAGCAGCTGGCGTCCGTCAGCTGACATTTTATGGATAATGATAGGGCCTGCTCCCCATTGACTGCGTCCTAAGTATGCCTGTCCGTCCTCATCCCAGAAGGGACACGGGTCTTCCCATTTCTCGATGGCCTTCACACAATAAAGCGGACTCCAAGGACCGTTAGGATCACTGGCGGTTGACATGAAGAGTCCTTCGTCGGGTGTGCAGAAATAGACATAGAACAGTCCATCGTGATAACGGATTGACGGTGCCCAGGAACCACCTGCGTAATGCTGGTTGCTATCCCAGCCGGGCAAGTCGAAGCGGTCGTAAATCTGACTGATGATTTGCCAGTTCACCATATCGCGCGACTCAAGAACCTGCATGCCCAGAAAGTGGAAATCGGAGGCTACCATATAATAGCGTTCGTCGACGCGAATAACGTCGGGATCGCTGTAGTCAGCATTCAGTACTGGGTTCTTGTAGGTTCCGTTTAGTTGGTCGCCCCAGTCCAACGGCTGTTGAGCCAATGACGACATCATAACGAGCGAGGTGATGGTGACGGTAACGAGTCTCTTTCTGTTCATGCGGCAAAAATACGCTTTTTTTCCGAAATATCGTAACGTATTCAAGAAAAAGTTGTATATTTGCAGCATGGATAGAAGGATAGTAAGCATGATGTTGGCAGTACAGCTCTCTGTTGCTGTGTCGGCTAAGGATTACAACATCGTTGAATGCGGTGCTGTAAGCGATACGGCAATGCTCAGTACAAGTGCCATCCAGCAGGCTATCGATATGTGTGCTGAGGCTGGTGGCGGGCGTGTTGTGGTGCCGGCTGGAGCCTACAAAACGGGCACCATCGTGCTGCGTAGTCATGTGGACTTACACCTGGAAACAGGAGCCATACTTTATGGTAGTACAGACCTGAAGGACTACCGAAAGATGAAGTCCGACTACGTGTCGTTACGTACACAGACCAGCACCATCCAGCTTATCTATGCCGACAAGGTTAATGATGTCAGTATCAGTGGCTTCGGAACGATTGACGGGCGAGGTTCTGCATTCAAGAAACTCACGTGGAACGATGAGGGCATCACGCGTCCTCACCTGTTGCGCTTCATCCAGAGCCAGGACATCCGTATCATCGATGTGACGCTGAAGAACTCTGGCTGTTGGATGCAGCACTATCTGGCCTGCGACCGTGTGCAGATTCGCGGTATCAAGATTTTCAACCGTAACAACTACAACAACGACGCGCTCGACCTTGACGGCTGTCACGATGTAATGGTGAGCGATGTCATTGCCGATAGCGACGACGACGGCATCACGCTGAAGTCGACATCTCCCCGATTGTGTGAAAACATCGCCATCCAGAACTGTATCGTCAGCAGCCATTGCAACGCCATCAAGCTGGGTACAGAGACAAATGGCGGTTTCAAGAATATCAACATCTCAAACTGCGTGGTGAAGCCCAGCGAGGACCAGTCGAGCCAGTTCTTCGGCGACCCGTCGAAGCGGGGCACCTCTACCCTGTCGCTGGAGATTACCGATGGCGGAACGTTGGAGAACGTACACGTGTCGAACATCGTGGCTGAGGGTACGGAGTCGCCCATCTTCATCCGTCTGGGCAATCGTGGCCGAGGCTACAAGTTGGCTGGCGACGATTTTGAATCGTTGATTCCCATTGACCACGTGGGGCGCATCAAGGGCATTCATCTGTCGAACATTACGGTGAACAACGCCGGACGTACGGGCTGTAGCATTACCGGTTTGCCTGATTATCCTGTGGAAGACGTCTGGCTCTCTGACATTACAATCCATCAGCAGGGAGGCGTCTGTTCGGCTGACTTGCCGGAGATTAACGAAGCGGTGAAGGACGAGAAAGAGAAGGACTATCCTGAGGCGACGATGTGGGGCGTGCTGCCTGCCAAGGGCTTTTTTGTCAGACACGCCAGAAACGTCACATTCAGGCATATTGAGGTGACCACTACCCTACCCGATGAACGGCCGGAGTTTATACGTGAGGATGCAGACTGAACCCCAAACAACAAAACTATATAGACATGAAAAGAGGAGAATTGTTATTATGTTTGCTGCTGATGGCAATGAGCGTGCTGGCTCAGAAGGCAGTGGTCAGCGGTACTGTGATTAACGGAACTACCAACCAGCCCGTTAGTGGTGCAAGTGTAGCGGCAGAAGGAGTAACGGTCGTTACCAACGAAGACGGTTTCTTCACGTTGAAGAGTGATAAAGCGCTGGAGACCATCGTGGTGTCGCATCTTGGCTTCCGTTCAAAGCGGTTGGCTGTGAACGGCTTGCCGTCAGACAACCTGAAGATACGGCTGGAGCCGACAGCCATACAGCTGCGCGAAGTACTCGTGACAGGCAATAATCCTTATGAATTGGTTCGTGCTGCCATCAACAAGATTCCACAGAACTACAGTCTGGTGCCCGAACTCTATCGCTGTTTCTATCGCGAGACGGCCATGAAGCGCCAGCACTACATCTGTGTGGCCGAAGGCGTGGTGGATATGTATAAGACGGGTTACAAGCAAAGTAACTTCCGCGACAAGGTGGCCATCAGCAAGGGGCGCCGACTGCTTAGCCCCAAGCAGAGCGACACACTCAGCGTGAAAGTGCTGGGCGGGCCAGTGGCGCCCATTCAGCTCGATATGGTGAAGAACACAACATTCCTGTTGAACGAGCAGGAGCTGGAGTATTACGACCTGAAGATGGAGACTCCCACCTCTATTGATGAACGGATGCAGTATGTCATCAGCCTCAGACCTGCTGTGCAGAAGGAGTATCCGCTCTATTACGGCAAGCTCTACATCGACCAGGAGACGCTGGCCTTCACGCATGCTGAACTGTCACTCGACATGAGCGACCGCGAGAAAGCAACGGCGATGATGCTGATTAGCAAGCCCATCGGCGTGCGCTTCAAACCCAAGGAGCTGTCGCTGCTCTTGGATTATCGGCAGGGTGCTGACGGTCTGACGCGCCTCAGCTATATCCGCACGACGTTCCGCTTCAACTGCGACTGGAAGCGACGCTTGCTGGCAACATCGTTTGCCGCTTTCTGCGAAATGGCGGTGACCAACACGACCAATCGCGACGTGCAGCCCATACAAGGCCGCGAGTCGTTTGACCAGCGCGATGCTTTCTTCGACAAAGTCGACTATTTCCGCGATCCGGCCTTCTGGCAGGACTACAACATCATTGAGCCGACGGAATCACTCGACAAAGCCGTTCTGCGCCTGCTGAAGAAGTATTAATATGCCGAAAGATTTTGCCCTTTCGGAAAAAAGCGCTAACTTTGCGTCCAAATCAGAATAGAACGTAAAGATGGCAAAGAAAGACGGGGAGCTGACCCCGATGATGAAGCAGTTCTTCGACCTGAAGGCGAAGCACCCTGATGCAGTACTGTTGTTCCGTTGTGGCGACTTCTACGAGACATATTGTGAGGACGCCATAACGGCAGCGCGTATTCTGGGTATCACACTGACACACCGTAACAATGGAGCCGGCGTTAAGGGCGACGAGATGGCAGGCTTCCCTCATCACGCCTTGGACACGTACTTGCCGAAGCTCATCAGGGCAGGTAAGCGTGTTGCCATCTGCGACCAACTGGAAGACCCCAAGCTGACAAAGAAGCTTGTCAAGCGTGGTATCACGGAGCTGGTGACACCCGGAGTAGCCCTCAGCGACAACGTTCTGAACTATAAGGAGAACAACTTCCTCTCAGCAGTACACTTCGGGAAGTCGTCATGTGGTGTAGCCTTCCTCGACATCTCTACGGGTGAGTTCCTCACTGGCGAGGGCACTTTCGACTATGTAGAGAAAATGCTCGGTAACCTACAGCCTAAGGAGGTGCTTGTTGAACGTCAGCGCAAGCATGACTTTGAGCAGCATTTCGGAGCGAAGTTCTTTACGTTCGAACTCGACGACTGGGTGTTTACCGAACAGTCGGCACAACAGAAACTGCTGAAGCACTTCCGCGTGAAGTCGATGAAAGGCTTCGGGGTAGACCACCTGAAGAGCGGTCTGGTAGCGGCAGGTGCCGTGCTGCAGTATCTTGAGCTGACACAACACACGCAGATAGGCCATATAACGTCGCTGCAGAGGATAGAGGAAGAGAAGTACGTACGGCTGGACAAGTTTACCATACGCTCGCTGGAACTGCTGCAGCCGATGCAGGACGACGGAAAGTCGCTGTTGGATGTTGTCGACCGAACGGTGAGTCCTATGGGCGGCCGCCTGCTACGCCGCTGGCTGGTGTTCCCGCTTAAGGACGAACGTCCTATCAATGAAAGGTTGGACATAGTAGATTACTATTACCGTGAACCAGACTTCCGTCAGTGCGTAGACGAACAGCTGCACAGGGTGGGGGACCTGGAGCGTATCATCTCGAAGGCGGCTGTAGGACGTGTGTCGCCGCGTGAGGTGGTGCAGCTGAAGGTGGCGTTGCAGGCCATTCAGCCCATCAAGACTGCCTGTCTCTATGCCTCAAACGAGGCCTTGAAGCGGGTAGGGGAGCGGCTTAATCTCTGTGAGTCGCTGCGTGACCGTATTGAGCATGAGATACAGAACGACCCGCCGTTGCTGGTGCAGAAGGGTGGGGTGATAAAGGACGGTGTTAATGCTGAGCTCGACGAACTGCGCCATATAGCCTACTCGGGAAAGGACTACCTGCTGCAGATTCAGCAGCGCGAGGCCGAGTTGACGGGCATCCAAAGCCTGAAGATAGGCTACAACAACGTTTTCGGCTACTATCTGGAGGTTCGCAACACCTATAAGGATCAGGTGCCGGCAGAGTGGGTGCGCAAGCAGACACTGGCGCAGGCTGAGCGCTACATCACGCAGGAACTGAAGGAGTATGAGGAGAAAATCCTGGGCGCTGAGGACAAGATTCTGTCGCTCGAGCAGCGGCTTTTCAACGAGCTGGTGCAGGCCATGCAGGAGTTCATTCCCCAGATACAGATCAACGCCAATATCCTGGCGCATCTCGACTGTCTGCTGAGCTTCGCCAAGACGGCTGAGGAGAACCGCTACGTGCGTCCCGTCATCGACGACAGTTGCGTGCTCGACATCCGTCAGGGCCGCCATCCCGTCATCGAACAGGAACTGCCCTTAGGCGAGCCATACATACCCAACGACATACAGCTGGACAACGAGCGACAGCAGATAATCATCATTACGGGCCCGAATATGGCCGGTAAATCGGCGCTGCTGCGTCAAACGGCGCTGATAGTACTCTTGGCCCAAGTGGGCTGCTTCGTGCCCGCAGAGGCCGCGAAAATCGGTCTGGTGGACAAAATATTCACCCGTGTGGGTGCCTCAGACAACATTTCGCTGGGAGAATCGACCTTTATGGTGGAAATGACAGAGGCCTCGAACATCCTCAACAACGTCTCCAGCCGTTCGCTGGTGCTGTTCGACGAGCTGGGTCGCGGAACCTCGACATACGACGGCATTTCGATAGCCTGGGCCATCGTCGAATATCTGCACGAGAACACTAAGGCCGGCCATCCGCGCACGCTCTTTGCCACCCACTACCACGAGCTGAACGAGATGGAGAAGAATTTTTCCAGAATCAAGAACTACAATGTCTCAGTGAAGGAGGTTGACGGCAAGGTCATCTTCCTGCGCAAACTGGAGCGTGGAGGCTCTGAGCACTCCTTTGGTATCCACGTGGCCGAGATTGCAGGCATGCCTCGCTCTATTGTGAAGCGTGCTAACGTCATTTTGAAGCAGCTGGAGGCCGAGAACGCCTCCGTAGGCACCGCAGGCAAGCCCACAGCAGAGATAGCCAATAGCCGCGAAGGAATGCAGCTCTCCTTCTTCCAGCTTGACGACCCCGTACTCTGTCAGGTGCGCGACGAGATTCTCGGGCTCGACGTCAACAACCTCACGCCACTCGAGGCCTTGAACAAGCTTAACGACATCAAAAAGATTGTCTCTGGGAAGTAGTAAACCAGCCCTTCTGAAATAGTGCATGACTTTTAAAAAATACTCCATGAGTTTCGCGCGAAACTCATGGAGTATTTTTCAAAACTCGTGGGGGTATTTTTCAAAACTACATCGCAGATGCTCCTATCATGATGGCAAATAAGGCGCCGATAATGATGATGGCATAGAGAACGAGGACGATGATGGTGAGGATGCCCAGGAACTTGGTGAGCGAGCTCAGTCCTGAGAAACCAGGACCATGAGGCCCATGCCGATGCATCCAATGATACATAGGAATTTAGTCCACCTTGCTGCAGAAAGCAGGTCTGCCTTCATACTCTCGTTCACGGTTAAGCCGGTTGTGCCGGGATTCATGATTTCTTCATTCATGGTCGAAATAATTTGGTTTTTAGTTTATTGTATTACTTCTTTAATGCCTCACGGGTTTTCTGCATGGCTGCTGACTGCAGTTCAGACATCGCTGTAGCAGCCTGCTTCAGCTCCTCAGCCTTTGAGTCTACGATGAGCAGTTTGCCCAGACGGGCTAAACCGTCGACGTTGAAGGCAGCAATGGAGAGATAGATGGTCAGTTTGCCCTTAGTGCCAGCAGCCCAATCGAGTTTGCCGTCCTCAGGAGCGTATTGTCCGTGCTGGCCAACGGAGAATGGTTTGCCGTCTTTATCGTAGGCCACCAAGTAGCCGTAGTTGATAGCTTTGTACTGATCGACGGCTTCAGTGCTCTCCACTTCACCCTCAAGTGTCAGCTGACGGTCGTCGACATTAGTGATGACGAGCGGCTTCACAACCTTAAATGGAATGCCCTGAGCAATTTCTGTGGGAATCTCTATCGAGGCAAGGTTCTCGGTCTCTGCCAGCGTCTTCAGCTTTTCCTGCAGTTCAGCGAGTTTCGCTTTGGCGGCTTTGTATTCTTCTTCTGTACCTACAGCCATATCGGCTCTGGCTGTGTTTATGCCGTCAATGCATTCGAAGTATTTCTGGGGGAAAGAGCCGAGTATGCCGTCAGCAGACATGTCTGGGCTGTCAGAACTGCTTCCGCTGCCTCCTCCGCAACTGATGAATACTGTGCCCGAAAGGGCGATGACTGCTGCGAGCGCAGCTGACTTGAAAATGTTCTTCTTCATAAGCTAATAGTAATAAGTGAGTAAAAAAGTTATTGTTTTTTTCGATACTTGCTTAGCATTACGCCCTTCAGTTTTTGGAAGGAGCGACGGAAGGTGGAGATTATTAATCGCAGACGGCACGGATACGACGACCTTCATATAATGAACAACGCTGTCTTTCGACCGATAACTTGGTATATCCAAAGATAGTCCATGCCAGGTGTGAGGTCTGGGCTTTCCATGTACCTGTCCAAAAGTTACCGCCTGTTGTTCGAGGTCTTAGGAAAATTTTATTGCCATTGGGACCCGTCAAAAGCCATCCTTCGTAACCTTTATAAGTGACTTTTTTCTTTGTACATTGCGACAGTAGCTCTTCGGCTTCCTCTTTAGTCGGCATACGCCAACTGCCTCCCCATTTCACGTGTGCGACATCATAGTCTGTACCGCTGATGCATTGTCCGCTTTCCGTTTCATAACCAATGGCGCAGAAAGGTATGCTCCTGTAGTTTCCAAACGGGTCTGGTGTGTCGCTTTTCCTATAGCCTATTCTCTCTCCGTCATTAAGTGAATAGTTCTTTTCCGTGTATTCGTCCTTTGTCTCCGTCTCTCCCCAGGCATAGAAGTCGCCATATTCCTCAGGACTGCTGGCACCAACGTCCCAGCCAGCCCATTTCACGCTGAGTCCGAGGTCAATCATCTGTCCAGGTGTAGGCTCATCGGGGTTGTCGACCACGATGTCGGCAATCTGTACTTCTCCATAATTCATTTCCCACAGTCCGGAATGGGTTTGTATGCCGGCTAAAGACTGAAAGTAGATGGTGTTGCCAGAAGGGATAGGAACCGTAGCCTCAAAGAGACCGTCACCGTTGATAAGCATGGCAGACACATAATTGTAATGGTTCTCCAAATCGCTTTTGGGACCATAGATAAAGGCGTAAACATCGCTCTCTTTGGCATAAACCTTTCCTCTCAAGGTGAATGTGCCGTCATCATTATTTATGCCAGGTAGCGTCTCTACTTTGACGAGTTCAGTCGATGGCGTGGCTATCATCTCGTGACCAAAGATTGTGAGGGCAGGACAGATAGTTACCTTGCCGCTGCTTAAACCGTTGATGTCGGCTGAGTAGCTATATGAATCGTTTGTGTAGGGTGTGCTGTCGTAGACACTCCCTAAATAGTTGTTCTCTTTATCGAAGGCGGCAAATCCCAAGTTGACAGGGAACAGACAGCTGCGCTTGGCGCGTCCGTAGCACGTACCAGTGCTATTGTCGCCAGAAGTGCCGTAGGCAGAGATTCTTTCAAAGTTGGGCAGCAGATACCATTTCCGCGAAAAGGGTGTGAACGATTCCTCGAAGACCGTCTTCTTGGCTTTCTCTATGCCCCAGAACTTGGCTTCGCCATAAATCTCCACATCGGTCTTGAGCTGGAGCTCCAGCTTATTGTCTTTATGTTGTGAGTAGAAGTCTCTGAAGGCTTCGTCGGAGCCGTCCTTGAAGCAGAAGTCAGCCTCAAAACGAGGGCCTATAGCGATATCGGCCTTGGCGCGCAGATAGCCGCCAAAGAAGTCAATGGTACCCAACGACAGTCCCAACACTCCACCAGCTGCGACAGAGCCTTCAAACGAGAATTCGGTGTCGAAAGATGGTTCATTGACATCGTCCGTATCTTGGTGTTTAACGGCCTCTGAATAGCTATCGGCAAAGCCTTTATCGTCTCGGTAGTTGATGCGAGTTGTATAAGCATACTTTTGGCTCTGATAGTTGAATGAAGTTTTTGCGGTTCCCTCGGCTTTGACAAAGGGTGAGCCCGTCAGTTCTACTTTAAAGACAGGAGCTACCACAGGGAAGAGGAATTTCCATAGTGTCTTCTCCTGATACTTGCTATTCTCGTTGGGCCACTCGAAGCTCTTCTCAATCTTGAATTCGCCACCAATGGTGTAGTCCCACTCGTGGTGAATCTTCACATCGAGAACTTGGTTGAAGAGATTGAAGAAATAGGCATATGTGCCATACAGAGTACCGTTGAGCGAGCCATTCAGCTTCAATTCTGCATCCTCAACCGGTTCTCCTGTGTATTCTAATCCAAGACTGACGAACTGTTTCTGGATATTGCCTGTATTCATAGCATTCCGTCGAGCCTGTGCTTCGCTGTTGTCCTCGCCGATACGTTCAACGCCAATGAGTTGGACGAAGATGTCGCTAACGTCATCAACACGAGCACAAGCAACCAGTAGGGTTCCTGCTGTCTCGCTGATGCTTGTCACCTTTCCTGCAAAACCATTGCTCAGTAAGCGGTTAGAGGGAACGACACTCAGGAGAAGGTCACCTTTCTTAGGACGAAGCGACGAGGGCATCGTCGTGCTGAACACGAGCGTCATGCCATCGACAGCCTGCAGATAGCTGAGCATCGACTCGTCCATTCTCACCACATCGGGCTGCAGAATGGTTTCCGGGTTCACAAAGCTGACGCTGTCGATAACGCTCAGGGGAATCTCGTAGGCGCTGTCAGGTGTGTGGATGGTCTGCACCATGATGCCATCGATATTCGTGCTGTCGCCCTCAATTGTCGAGAACGTGATGCTATCGATGTCGGCACGGAAGAAAGCGTTAAAGCCTCCGTCGTTACGATAGAAGTAAATGGCGTCGCCTACTGTCTGGGCTGCACCCGTTATGGCTGTCAGAACGAGTATAAATGATAAAAGAGTCTTCTTCATGGCCGTACGATTTTAGCGGTTTTACCATTAATGCTCAGGATATAGACACCCGTGGGGAGCGATGAGAGCGAGAAGCCGAGCTGTCCGTTGTAATTGCTGAAACGTACAGGCATGCGGGTTCCATCTGATTTATAGACTGTAATCTTACTTGCATCTTGTATGCCGTTGAAGACAATCAGTCCGTTCTGCTGTGTATAGGTAGCATCTGTCTCTGGGTGTTCAATGTTGGTGCTCTTCTCCTTATACGAGAAGCGGACGACATCGCCCACCTTCAGTTCCATGTGCAGGACAGATGAGTTAATCAGCATCTTGTCGCCTTCGAAGGTTATTGCTGGTTTGGTGTACAGCTCTACGTCTGTCGTCGTGTTGTCTTTGTGATGCAGCACAAGGACCTGTGTCTGGGCAGAAGCTGTGAGTCTGCTGCCAATGAGTACAAGCAGGAGTAGTAGTTGCTTCATAGGTTGAATATGTTATTTGGCCACAAATATACAAAAAAAAGAAAGAAACAGCAAAAATAGTTACTATTTCTTTCTTTTATGGTTGTTTTTTTGCGCAAATGAATATTTATTGCGTTATTTTCTTCGCCCTTATCATGCAGTATACGCCGACGATGATGAAGGGGACGGAGAGAATCTGTCCCATGTCGATGGGCAGCGAAGCCTCGAAGGCTTCCTGAATCTCCTTGGTGTATTCGATGAAGAAGCGGAAGGTGAAGATGTAGGCCAGGCAGAAGCCGAAGTACCAACCGCTGCCTACCAGCGGACCACGGGCAACGGGCTGTTGGGGACCTGTCTGCACGGTTGTCGATGGTGTCTGGCTGGCGGCACTGCCGCTGCGCTTGTAGATGACCATCATGATGACGAACAGCAGGGCATAGGCAATGGCTTCGTAGAGCTGGCCGGGATGACGGGGCATCGTGTCGACCTTCTCGAAGATGAACGCCCAGGGCACGTCGGTTATCTTGCCGATAATCTCGCTGTTCATGAGGTTGCCCAGACGGATGAGACAGGCCGTAGTGCCTGTGGCGATGGCGATGTTGTCGAGCACCGTCCAGATGCTCAGTTTCGTGCGTTTGGTGTAGAGACACAGAGCCAGCATCAGGCCAGCCGTACCGCCGTGCGAGGCCAGTCCGGCATAGCCCGTCAGCTTCCAACCGCCGTTGGGCAGGAAATGGATGGGCAGCAGCATCTCGAAGAAGCCCTTGAACGATGTCAGGTAGTAGTCGGGCTGGTAGAAGATGCAGTGTCCTAAGCGTGCTCCAACGAGTATGCCCAGGAAGCAATAGATAAAGAGCGGGTCGAAGAGTTCGGCCTTGATCTTCTGCTCCGTGTACAGTCGCTTGACGACTAAATATGCCAGCAGCAGTCCCACGAGCCAGCATAGGGAGTACCAGCGGAAGGTCAGAGGACCCAGGCTGAACGCCTCAAGGTCGGGGTTCCAGACGATGTATAACAGTAATTCTTTCATTGTCTTTAATTAGCTCTATCGTGAATTTTGCGGCAAAGTTACGAAAAAGCGAGAGAAAAGCAAAAGGAAAACTTGTTTTTCTTTTGCTTTTCCTATATTGCCAGCGATTGCCTAATTATCGTCTGCCATCAGGGACAAATCATCAACAATCAGGCAGAGGAATTTGCACTGAGGGCGCACGACATATCCATTCTGCTGCCCGATCAGATTGCCGTTCCGCAGGCTGTCACCGCTGACCTTCGCTGCACCAATGTTGCCCTGTCGCGCAGGTTCTTCGAGCGGTTGCGCCATCGCTTCCCCTCCAACCTCCCCCAGAGCCCCCTCCAACCTCCCCCAACTGGGGGAGGCTTTAGAAGTTACTTCTGCCGCGGAATCCGGCGCAGCCACCTCCCCCCAGTTGGGGGGAATGAGGGGGGCCGCCTCCCCCAGTTGGGGGAGGTTGGAGGGGGCCGGGGGGCCGAGAGCCTATTTCACCACCTGCTGGCTGAGAATGAGATTGTAGCCGACAACCATGCTGAGTACAGAGCCAGAGCCAGAGCCAACTATTAATTTAACTATACTGTTAGGATCCTTGGTTCCGCCATAGTATGCTGGTTCTGAGGTCGTGATAAGAGGCGGCTGGTTCTCGAAGTTGAAGAGCGCCACCGTTCCTTCGGCTGGAGAAATGGCAAGTCCGCTGCCCACATTTGAGGTCACCGACCCGGTCTTGGGCATGTAGGCACCATTCCAGAAGTTCATGTCGAGGTCGGCCAATGCGCCCACGTAGCAGTTGCTTCCGTTGAAGCGGTGGGCAACGCCGCTCTCGTACCAGAGGAATCCGTTTGCCGTAAGGTTCAGACCATAGACGCCACCCTTGAGGAACGATGCGCCGATGGATCCGTCGGGCTTCGAGCCGACGATGTCCGTGATATTGCTAATCATCTTGCGCCACTGCTTGTTCCAGGGCACCGACCATCCCTGCGGAGCAAAGCCGCCGTGGGCTACCTGGTACGTCGTGTACAATGCCACTAAATACATTTGCAGGTGCTTTCCGTCGATGCTGGCAAACGTCGTGCCGTTGTTGTAGGCGTTGCCGTCCCACACGTCGCGGGTGTAGACGTAGTCGTTGATCTTCACCAGCGGATAGGTCTTACCGCTACTCTCCATGGTGTAGGGCTTGGCAGTGGTGGTGAGGTACTCGCTGTCGCTGAACTTCGGGTCGGCCTCCAGCGACAGGTGGTTACCGCGCAGATAGGCCACGCGGTGTGCACCCAGGGTGCTGCCCTTGATGGTGGTGACCACGGGCACGTCGGGAGCATCCTCCCATCCCCAGCTCACCTGTGCGGGATAGCTGGCCTCGTCGCCGCAGAAGATGCCGAGGTTGTAGCGGGTCTTGCCGTTGACGACGGGGTAGATGACGCTGATGCGCTTCGAGGGGTTGATGATGGGTATGAACTCCGAGCAGACGCGTGCCACGTGCTGGCCGTTGGTCAGATAGATGTCCTGGATGAGCGACTCAGCATCGCCGGCCTTGGTCATGTCGGGCATGGGGTCCACCTTCGTGGGCGGGATGGTGATGTAGCTGCCCAGGTTGGGGCGCAGCTTCAGAATCTCCGGGTCGTTCATCAGCTCCGTCTCATACCACATCTTGAAGGCCTGGTAGCGGGCTTCGCCGTCCACGCCGTCCTCTTCCAGGGTCAGCTCGCGGTCCACCAGTTCGTAGAGGGGCACCAGGTCGGCATCGCTGTCGAAGTCGACCATGACGAGGTTGCGCAGCACGTCCTCCTCCGAGAGTCCGTTGGTCACGGTGAGCGCATTCATCCATTCCTCTCCGGCCAGTTCAAACTCCTCGCTGTCGTCGCTGATGGTGACCTTCGTGTCGGAGTCGTCGACCAGGTCGTCCTGCGTGCCTGCCCCCTGGCGGGCCTTGCTCATCTTGGCGAGCACGGAACTGAGGGGCGAGATTGTGCCGTCGTTGCGGCTGCCGCCGCGCACGGTGGCATTGAAGTAGAATCCCGAGTGGTTCGACGACACGGCGCTGGCCTGCTGGGCCTTGGCGGTGGCATTCAGGTCGATGTTGGCAAACGACGAGTTGTAGGTAGCCTCCAGAGCCACGCTGGCGTTGTAGGCGGTGTTGATTTTCGAGGTGTTGGCCACCACGTTGGTGCGTATCTGACCGCCCAGCACGGCGCCCACGCAGAGGTGCGTGCCGTAGGCCAGCACCATCTTGCGGAAGCCCTCGTTGGTGCTGGGGTAGGTGACGCGCTTCTTGCCATGCACCATCTTCGGCATGCCGTTGATGTTGTAGTAGGCCTCGTCGGTCATGTACTCCAGGATGAGGTCTTCCTGTGCACCGTGCAACTGTGCGCGTCCGCTGCGCACGTTGATGTCCATCCAGGCGAACTCGTTGCTGCTGGTCTGCTTCTGGCCGATGTTGAACGCGGCATCCACCGAGCCACTGAAGCCGCCGAACTCGGTAGAGGCATGGGCGGTGGCGTTGAGCTTG
>Ga0247609_10001473_pt1 | contig 27886 bp, 25 predicted proteins | sample 172DNAGHGlowgp2_FD_193487 | JGI IMG/M metagenome (GOLD analysis project Ga0247609, IMG submission 193487) | Sheep rumen microbial communities from Palmerston North, Manawatu-Wanganui, New Zealand - 1728 DNA GHGlow gp2 | ecosystem: Host-associated > Mammals > Digestive system > Stomach > Rumen ... | reverse complement strand
CGAGACCGTCGGCTATGAGTGCGGGCCGTCTCTGCTACGACAGGGCAAGGCGTAGAGGAGCTGCGCCCCTTGCTCGAAGGCAAAATCACCCTCCTCAGCGGCAACAGCGGCGTGGGTAAGTCGACGCTCATCAATCGCCTTGTTCCCCATGCCAATCAGCGTGTGGCCGACATCAGCGAAGCACACCAGACAGGCATGCACACCACCACCTTCTCCGAAATGATTCCCCTCACCTCTCTCACCTCTCACCCCTCACCTCTCACCTCTAAGAGTTGGCTCATCGACACCCCAGGCATCAAGGGTTTCGGCACCTTTGATATGGAGCGCGAAGAACTCACCAGCTACTTCCGCGAAATCTTCGAGTTCTCCAAGCAGTGCCGCTTTTCCGACTGCACCCACACCCACGAACCAGGCTGTGCCGTCCTCAAGGCCGTCGAAGACCACTACATCGCCCAAAGTCGCTATCAGTCGTATCTCTCGATGCTCGACGACAAAGACGAAAACAAATATCGCGAGGCCTACTAAGCCCCGCGATATTTTTTATTACATCAGACATCCGACATCACACATCAGACATCTTCCATCAGACATCTTACATATCCTCGTAAGTATCCAGATACGTCACGTGAGTCACCAGATACTCATCGACGCCGTGCTTGCCGTCGGCACCACCGATACCCGACTTCTTCACGCCAGCGTGGAAGCCCTGAATGGCCTCGAAGTGCTCGCGGTTGATGTAAGTCTCGCCGAACTCCAGTTCACGGCAGGCCTTCACGGCAATGTTCAGGTCCTTGGTGAAGATGCTCGAAGCCAGACCGTACTCGCAGTCGTTGGCATACTTGATGGCTTCGTCGATGTCCGAGAATTCGATGAGCGGAATTACGGGACCAAATGTCTCCTCGTGGATGATGTCCATATCCTGTGTGCAATTGTCCAGCACGGTGGCGGCATAGAAGTAACCCTTCGTGCCTACGCGGTGACCACCGCAGAGCAGCTTGGCACCCTGCTTGATGGCGCGCTCCACCTTCTCCGTTACGCTCTCCAGTGCGCGCTGTTCTACCAGCGGACCCATGTCGACGCTCTCGTCCTTGCAGACGTCGCCCACCTTCACCTTCGACATCTTGTCGACCAGTATCTTCGTGAATGCCTCCTTCACTTCCTTCTGCACGTAGACGCGCTCGGCATTGTTACAAATCTGTCCGTTGTTGCCGATACGTGAGTCGACAATCCACTGAGCGGCGCGCTCCAAGTCGGCATCCTTCATCACGATGGCAGGGGCCTTACCGCCCAGCTCCAACGATACCTTGGTGATATTCTTCGATGCGGCAGCCATGATACTCTCACCGGCGCCTACAGAACCCGTCACGCTGACAATGTCAATCTTCGGGCTGCCAGCCATCTCGTTACCGATGACTGAACCCTTACCCGTTACGATGTTGATGACACCTGCAGGCAGACCGATTTCGTCAACAATCTTACCGAACTCCGTACAGTTCTCAGGCGTGAGCTGACTCGGCTTGATGACGATGGTACAGCCGGCAATCAGCGCAGCACCAGCCTTGCGGGCAATGAGGAAGAACGGGAAGTTCCAGGGCAGGATGCCTGCCACCACGCCGATAGGCTTCTTCGTCAGCAGGATGGTCTCGTTCGGACGGTCAGAGGGGATAATCTCACCCTCGATATGGCGTGCGAAGGTAGCCATATACTCGAAGTAGGCAATCGTGGCACCCACCTCTATCGAGGCCCATGTGCGCGTCTTTCCCTGCTCACGCATAATAATCTCCGTAAACTCCTTCTCGCGTTTCTTGATGCCCTCAGCCATCTTCAGCAGATAGCCGGCGCGCTCGATGGCGGGCGTCTTGCCCCATGCCTTCTGTGCAGCGCGTGCTGCGTCCAAAGCACGGTTAACGTCTTCGATGGTTCCTTCAGGCTGACGACTGATCACTTCCTCCGTCGAGGGGTTCAACACGTCAATCCACTTGCCGTTCGAGCTCTCGCAGAACTGGCCGTTGATGTACATTTTTAAGTCTTTCATACGTGTAATAAAGTTTTTGTTTTAGTAGGTGAATAATATAGAAAATTACATTCTCTTGACACTATGTTTCCGTCCGTTCTCGTCGGTATATTGCTCAATGACGATGCCCTGATGCGGCTGTCCGTCCGTCAGGCGGCGACCTGACAGGTCGTAGCGCTCGGTCTTCACCACCTTGCTGCCCTCCACCTCATGGATGCCGGCCGAACCAGCCTCCGTGGCCTGCCAACTGTCCAGATAGACGCCAGTGCCTGAGGCGGCGATGATAAACATGGTCTTCAGTCCATTACATACATTGGGATCAACATCTACCTCGTAATCCTGCATGTCGTCCGACGCAATGTTGATGGTGGCAGCTACCTTGCCGGTCTTTCTGCTGAAGCGGACTTCTACGGTACCCTCACCTTTGGCGCGTACCATGAATTTCTCGGCACCAGTCTCGCCGAAGTCCACCTTGCGCAGCTGCATCCAAGCACCCTCAGCCATCTTCACCTGCATGTTCGCCGAAGCGTCGTTGCCCAGATTGCTGATGCGACCGTTCTTCTTGACGTTCGTAAAGTCCTCGTACTCGATACCGCCACAGGTCGCCATCGTCTCAGCCTGCTGCTCCTTGTAGGGGTTCAGCGTGCCGATGGCCTCGACGCCCTCAAGGTTCGGCGTCACCTTGTTAATGGTCTGCGTACTCTCCTTCACTGTAGCCTTGTTGACACAGATTGAACGGTAGATGCTGGTACTGCCGTCAATGACACCTGCATCTCTCATCGCTTCCATCAACGCCGCGTTGTGGTAGAGGTAATAGTAGCTGCCCTTGAATTTCTGCAGGTGCGAGTGGTTGTTGTTCGTACCATGGCCGGGATGCGGACCATAGACGCCTTTGTAAACCCATGAGTCGGGATCCATCGGATTATCGCTCACCATATAGCACATGGTGTAAGTCTCAGGTGCCGACATATTGAGCCCGTGCTCCGCCTTATAGGCTTCCCATTCGCCAGCGGTCTCAGCACGGCTGGCCCCGTTCGAGCAGTAGGTGTACACATACTTGCCACCGATGAAGTTCAGTTCGTTGGCCTCGAAATGATAGGGGGCGTGAATCTTGACTGCCGCATCCTCCACTTCAATCATCGAAGGCTTCAGCTTCACGATGCGGGCAGCATCGGGCATAAACGTGCTCGGACCGAGACCGCCGAAGGAAATCCAGCCCACACCATTATCGTCAATCGTCACACCCGGGTCGAAGTTGGCATTCGTACCCTGCGCATTAGCCCCTGGCGTGTCGTAGGTAATCATCAGCTCCTTCAATGGCGATTTCCAAGGACCTATGGGCGACGAGGCCGTCAGCACGCCGACGCCGTGACTCGAGTTGCAGAAGTAAAGGAAGAACTCGTCAGCGTCCGTTTCCTCGTTGTGGCGCCACGTCACTGACGGAGCCCACGACACGCCGTAGCCATGCCACCACGGGTTGTTTGTCCACCCGTTACAAAGCTTTTGTGTGTCGATGGTGCCGTGAAACGTCCAGTTCACCATATCCTCCGTCGAGAACACCACGATCGACTTGATTTTACCATAGTCGTTCTCGCCCTTCTTGCCGTTGCCGATGAACTGCTGGTGGTCGTTCGAACCATACACATAGAGTCGTCCGTTGTATTCCAGCGCCGTAGGGTCAGCGCAGAACACGCTGCCACTGATGGGGTTACCCTCGCTCGTGCTCTTGAATTCCTTCGCCAGCGTCTGTGCGTCAGCCTGAAGGCAAGCCGCCATCATGGCCACCATCATAAATAGTTTCTTTCTCATCTTTCTCCTTTACAGTAGTGCATCGAACTTTTCCTGGAGCTTGGCCTTGGACTGTGCGCCGACAATCTTGTCGACCACCTGACCACCCTTGAAGAACAGGATAGAGGGGATGTTGCGGATGCCGAACTCAACGGCCAGATCCTCGTTATCCTCAACGTCGCACTTGCCAACGGTAATCTTGCCGTCGTACTCCTTTGCCAGTTCACTGATAACGGGACCAACCATACGGCAGGGACCGCACCATGTTGCCCAGAAATCTACTACTAACGGCTGTTCGCCATTCTTCAGACTCTCAAAATTCTCACTTGTGATTGTTACTTCCATAATCTTAATTTTCAATTAGACATTATACTGTTTATTTTCTCAATCTACTTCTTGCAAATACCGTGCCATTTTAATTGATCTTATAGCTGAGGGCCTCGGTATTCTCGATGTATTGTATCAGACTGGTCTTTACGTCGACCGTCTTCGAACCACTGCGAAGCAGGACATGCTGTTTGCCTGACGAGTCGTGCAGCAAGAAGTAAAGCTGCGTCTTGCCAGGACTGGTGCTGATGAGTTCGTTCAGTTCCTCAACGATTTGCTCGTTCAGCATGTCGGTAGCCAGCGAAATGGTAATCTTATCGATGGCTCTCTCCTTGACATCCTGCAGCAACTCCACATTGGTGACTTTCAGCTCCTTCTGGTCGCTATAGTGGAAGCGCGTAGCCATCTTGCCAGTGACGTAAACGGCAGCGCCCTCGATGAATTTCCCGTTCAGGTTCATCCAGTCCTCGCCAAAAAGTACCAGTTCGCCAGAACCCTCAAAGTCCTCGAGGGTAACGATGCCCCAAGGCTTGTTGTTTTTGCCGAAACGCTGCTGAATGCCTGTGACGATGCCGCCCAGGGTGATGTCTTCGCGGTCGGTCAGTGCTGCACAGCGGTCTGCCAATTCGGCACAACGGGCATTGCAGAGGTTGTCGAGCACTATCTTGTATTCGTCCAGCGGATGGGCGGAGAGGTAGATGCCCACCAGTTCGCGCTCTTTGTTCAGGCGTTCGATGTCGCTCCAGCGGATGTCGGACTTGGGAATGGCGGGCGTCTGAATGGCAATGTCGCCGAAATCGCCGAACAGCGAGGTCTGTGCCTGTTGCTTCTCGGCCTGATAGGTCTGTCCGAAACGCATGATGGTGTCGATGAATGTCTCGCCTTTGTGATTCTGTACGAAGAAGTCCTCACGACGGATGCCAAACGAGTCGAAGCCACCGCTGAGGGCCAGCGATTCGAAGGCTTTGCGGTTGACTTGCCCGAAGTTGATGCGTTGCACGAAGTCGAAGATGTCCTTGTAGGGGCCGTTCTTCTCGCGTTCGTCGATGATGGCTTCTGCCACACCATCGCCGATACCTTTGATAGCCGCCAGTCCGAAGCGTATCTGACCATGATGGTTCACACCGAACTTCTGGTATGACTCGTTGACGTCGGGACCCAGCGTGGCGATACCCATCGCCTTGCATTCGTCCATCAGTTTCGTGATTTCCGTTATCTGGTCGCGACGGCGGCTCATGATGGCAGCCATGAACTCCGCAGGATAGTTGGCTTTGAGGTAGGCCGTCTGATATGCCACCCACGAATAGCATGCCGCGTGCGACTTGTTGAAGGCGTAGGAGGCGAAGGCTTCCCAGTCGCCCCATATCTTGTCGAGTATCTTGGGATCGTGACCATTCTTCACGCCGCCCTCGATGAATTTGGGCTTCATGGCGTCGACGATGTCCTTTTTCTTCTTACCCATCGCCTTTCGCAGGGCATCACTCTCACCGCGTGTGAAGTCGGCCAGCAGACGGCTGAGCAACATCACCTGCTCCTGATAGACGGTAATGCCGTAGGTATCCTTCAGGTATTTCTCCATCACGGGAATATCGTAGGTAATCGGCTCGTCACCATGCTTGCGGCGGATGAACTGCGGGATATAGCCCATAGGTCCCGGACGATACAGCGCGTTCATGGCGATGAGGTCTTCGAACACCGTCGGCTTCAGTTCGCGCAGGTATTTCTGCATACCTGCCGATTCAAACTGGAACGTACCGATGGTGCGCCCCTGCTGGTAGAGTTCGAAGGTCTTGGGGTCGTCAATGGGGATGTGGTCCAAGTCGACGTCAATACCGCGCGTCTGCTTGATGACGGCGCATGCTTCCTTCATCTCCGAGAGTGTCTTCAGTCCCAGAAAGTCCATCTTGATAAGGCCTGTCGACTCGATGACGTGACCGTCGTACTGCGTACAGTTGGTCTTGGTGTCCTTGAAGTCCGGATCGTCGGCCGTCGAGACGGGAACCCAGTCGCTAATCGGGTCGCGACAGATGATGAAACCGCAAGCGTGGATGCCTGTACCACGAACAGTGCCTTCCAGCATCTTCGCATATTTGATGGTGTTGCGCAAAGCGGGGTCGTTGCTGGCTTCAGCCTCCTGCAATTCGCGCACGGCCTTGATGGCATTGGGCAGATTCATCTTCGGCTGCTTGCCGTCCACATCGGGCAACCGGTCGGGAATGGCTTTACAGAGGGCGTTGACAATGTTCAGCGGCACTTTTTCCACACGCGCAACGTCCTTGAGGCTGTTCTTGGTGGCCATCGTGGCATAGGTGATGATGTGCGCACAGTTCTCGTGACCGTATTTGTCCTCCACCCATTTCAGCACGCGGCCGCGACCGTCGTCGTCGAAGTCGGTATCGATATCGGGCAACGAGATGCGGTCCGGATTCAGGAAACGCTCAAACAGCAGGTCGTACTTCAATGGGTCTATCTTCGTGATGCCCAGACAGTAGGCTACCACCGAACCTGCCGCAGAGCCACGTCCAGGACCAACCATCACGTCCAGCTCGTCGCGCGCACTGTTGATGAAGTCCTGCACGATGAGGAAGTAGCCCGGGAAACCCATCGTCTTCATGATGTGCAGCTCGAAGCGAATGCGGTCGTCAATGTCCTTGCTTCTCTCCTTTCCGTAGATTCGGTCGGCACCCTCATACGCCAGTTTCGCCAGATAGTCGGCTTCGAACTTGATGCGGTAGAGTTTCTCGAAACCGCCGAGCTTCTTGATTTTCTTCTCGCCCTCTTCTTGCGATAACGGGTTTTCCCCGTTCTCGTCGCTGGTAAACTCCCGGAACAGGTCGTCCTCGGAGAATTTCTGACGCCACTGCTCTTCCGTACCAAAGTCCTCGGGAATGGGGAAGAACGGCATGATGGGGTCGTGGTCGATGCTGTATATCTCGACCTTGTCGAGAATCTCCAGGGTATTCGACAGCGCCTCAGGCACATCGGCAAAGACCTCGTTCATCTCCTCGCGGGTCTTAAACCACTCCTGCTTCGAATAGAGCATTCGCGTGGGGTCGTCCAAATCCTTCGACGTCGCCAGACACAACAGGTGGTCGTGGGCTTCGGCGTTCTCCTGGTCTACGAAGTGCGCATCGTTCGTACACACCAGTTTGATGCCGTATTCGTGGGCCAGCTCGATGAGCACCTTGTTGGCCTGCTGCTGCATGGGGAACGTCTCGCGATTGGCACGGATGGCGGGGTCTTTCACCTCGTGGCGCTGCAACTCCAGATAGTAGTCGTCGCCAAACACGCGCTGGTGCCATTCGATGGCCTCACGGGCGCCGGCAATGTCGCCGTTCAGTATCTTCTTAGGCACCTCGCCGGCAATACATGCCGAGCAGACGATGAGCCCCTCGTGGTATTTCTCCAAATCCTCGCGGTCGGTGCGCGGACGCATATAGAAGCCGTCCACCCACGAACGGCTCACCAGTTTGATGAGGTTCTTGTAGCCGGTATAGTTCTTGGCCAGCACGATGAGGTGATAGCCGCCCTGATGCTTCTTGTCGTCCTTCAGCATTTTCGACCCATAGCGCGACACATACATCTCGCAACCGAAGATGGGCTTGAAGGGTTCCAGCCCCTCCTTTTTGCGTCCTTTGTTGATGCCGCCGACGTAATCGTGGAATTCCTTGATGCCAAACATATCGCCGTGATCGGTAATGGCCATGCCCTTCATGCCGTTGCCAACGGCCTTGTCTACCAGCCGCTTGATGCTCGACTGGCCGTCCAGGATGGAGTAATATGTATGTACATGCAAGTGTATGAAATCTTCCATAAAATGTGCAATATTTTCGTTTTCAAGCCTCAAAGTTACGGTAAAAAAACGAAATAACCAAAAAAAAAGCGAATAATGACGAATGAATTAAGAAATATTTTGTACCTTTGCACACAAAAGCAAGACAATTCATGGGAGCAAGAATAAAAAAACTGAAGAAAATCCGTATCCATCGTGAGGGCACCAACGAACTCACACTGAGTATGCTGGCAATCTTTGCCATAGGGTGCCTGCTTTGGTTTTTCGTCGAATCACCAATACCGTTCTGGGCTTTTGTCCTCATTTTTGGTGCTGCCTGGATAATGGCACTCAATTTCTACCGTTGTCCCATCCGCTATTACAATGGTGACACGGAGAAACTGGTCGTGGCACCTGCCGACGGTAAGATTGTGGTTGTGGAGGAAGCCGAGGAGAACGAATACTTCCACGACAAGCGTCTCATGATCAGCATCTTCATGAGTCCGCTGAATGTTCACGCCAACTGGTTCCCCGTCGATGGCAAGGTGAAGTTCGTTCACCACCAGAACGGCAACTACCACAAGGCCTGGCTGCCCAAGGCCAGCGAGGAAAACGAACATGCCGACATCATGATCACGACCCCTGAGGGTGAGGATATCCTGGTGCGTCAGATTGCCGGAGCCCTGGCTCGCCGCATTGTCACTTACGCCAAGGAAGGTGAGGAATGCTACATCGACGAACACCTGGGCTTCATCAAGCTGGGCTCACGTGTCGATGTCTATCTGCCCCTAACCGCTAAGGCCTGCGTCACCATGGACCAGCCCACCACCGGCGACCAGACGGTGATTGCGAAATTAGCGTAAAAGAAGTCCTTAAGTCCTGTAGTCCGTTGCAAAATATGAAGAAGCACATTCCCAATACAATCACTTGTCTGAATCTCATCTCAGGATGCATAGCTACCTATTGGGCTTTCTGTGGAATATACTATATGGCATTGACGTTCATCGTCATTGGTGCCGTATTCGACTTCTTCGACGGCATGTCGGCCCGTCTGCTGAATGTCTCTTCGCCCATTGGCAAGGAACTTGACTCGCTGGCCGACGACATCACCTTCGGCTTCGCACCCTCAGCCATCATATTCAGCTTCCTATACCATAATTGTGCGGTAGCAAATAATTGTCAATTGTCAACTGTCAATTGTCAATTAATGCCCTTCCTGGCCTTCATCATGGCGGCATTCTCGGCGCTCCGGCTGGCAAAGTTCAACCTTGACGAACGACAGGCAATGGGCTTCATCGGACTGCCAACACCTGCCAATGCGCTCTTCTGGGGTTCGCTCATCGTGGGTTGTGGCGACTGGCTCACAACGTTGCCTTATGCCCCATGGATAGTCCTTGCCGGCACATTCGTCAGCTGTTACCTGCTGGTCTCTGAGATTCCCATGTTTGCCCTGAAGTTCAAGACGTGGGGCTGGCAGGGTAATGAAATCAAGTACATTTTCCTCGTGACCTGCATCCCGCTGCTCCTGCTGCTGGGCGTCAGCGGTCTGGCGGCTATCATTGCCTGGTACGTCATACTCTCTCTCGTCGACAATTCGCACCGAAAGAATTAAAAATATATAGTAATAACTATTAACCTCTAAAAACTTATGGCAATCCTACTTTTTGTTTTTTTCCTCATCGTATTCATCCTCATGCTAGTGGGAGGTCGTATCCTGAAGAAAATCAAGGATACAAAAAAGGCCGTCGAAGAGGCTGCCGACCGCAAAGAACAGCGTTACCGCAACGAGACGGGACGCCAGCGCCAGCAATACAGCCAGCGGCCGCAACCCCAGCAGCAGCGCGCTGATACCACCGAAGGTGCCGACGACGCTCAGGACGCCTCTGCCGCTCAAGGTGCTTCTGCCACTCAGAGTTCTGAGAGGGTTCGCCCCTCTCAGAACGAGGAGCAAGAAACCGCCCGTCGCACACAAACGGCAACGGGCGAAACCATTATCGACCACCATCACGAGACGCGCGAGAACAAGAAAATCTTCGACGACTCCGACGGCGAATACGTAGACTTTACTGAGGAAAGCTAATTGCTAACAGCTAACTGCTAATTGTGCACCAGCGTGCCAATCTCCTCGCCGTCCATCACTTTCTTCAGGTTACCCACTACGTCCATATTGAACACGTAGATGGGCAGGTTGTTGTCCTGACACATGCAGATAGCCGTCAGGTCCATCACCTTCAGCCCACGCGCGAGTACCTCTTTATAAGTAATGGCGTCAAACTTCGTGGCCGTGGGGTCTTTCTCGGGGTCGGCGGTATACACGCCGTCCACACGTGTACCCTTCAGCATCACGTCGGCCTCAATCTCGATGCCACGCAGACTCGAACCCGTATCGGTAGTGAAATAGGGCGAACCTGTTCCTGCCGAGAAGATGCACACATAGCCTGCTTCCATCGCCTCAATGGCCTTCCACTTCGTGTAGAACTCACCGATAGGCTCCATGCGGATAGCCGTCAGCACCTTGTTCTTCACGCCCACGGCACCTAATGCCGACGATAGTGCCAGCGAGTTAATCACCGTGGCGCACATACCCATCTGATCGCCCTTCACGCGGTCAAAGCCTTTCTGCGAGCCACTCAGTCCGCGGAAGATATTTCCACCACCGATAACGATGCCAATCTGCACACCCATCTCACTCACTTCCTTGATCTGGCGCGCATAGTCGCCCAGACGCTCAGGGTCGATACCGTAACCCTGCTTACCCATCAGACTCTCACCCGAGAGCTTCAACAGAATTCTCTTAAATCTTGCCATAATCTTTATTGTTTATATGATAAATTGTACTTCCTTAAACGCATATCGTCTCTCTTTGCCATCCTCATCGCAGAGCACCAGGTGACCATCGTCTTCCACCGTCACGATTTCCGCCATAAACGCCCCATCCTTGTCGGCATAGGGATGATAGCCCTGACGACGATAGAGCTTCGCGAGATACTCCTCCCTTATACTGGGGAGGGCGGAAGGATTCATATATCGGTCAAACGCCCCCAGTATCTCCTTCAGCAACGCCTCGCGGTCCGTCTCGTGTTCGCATATCTGCCATATCGACACCGGATTGGGCGCGTCGCTCTTGAACGCCCGCTGGTTCACGTTCAGTCCTACGCCGATGATGCTGTCCTTGATCATGCTCCCTTTCAGCGTATGCTCTATCAGTATGCCGCCAATCTTGCCGTTACGCCAGTAGATGTCGTTCGGCCACTTGATGCTCACATCACCGATATATTCTCCCAACGCCTCGCAGATGGCCAGCGAGATAGCCATCGAGATATGGAACTGCTGCGTCGCCGCTACCTCCTTCGGGTGTATCAGCATCGAGAACGTCAGGTTCTTTCCCCGTTCGCTCTCCCACGTATTCGTGCCGCACCCGCGTCCCGCCGTCTGGTATTCCGCCCAAACCACCATATCAGCATCGGGCTGAACGTCCGCTGCAACATATTTCTGCAGCCACCGGTTCGTCGAATCCGTTTCGTCAATATGTACGATTTTCCATTTCACGTTTGCAAAGTTACGAATAAGTGAGTAAAATACCAAATTTATTTGAGTATTTTCGAACGGGAGTAACTTCGACGCAGTCAGAGTTACGAATAAGTGAGTAAAATACCAAATTTATTTGAGTATTTTCGAACGGGAGTAACTTCGACGCAGTCAGAGTTACGAATAAGTGAGTAAAATACCAAATTTATTTGAGTATTTTCGAACGGGAGTAACTTCGACGCAGTCAAAGTTACAAAAAATATGAATTGTTAATTATGAATTATGAATTATTTCGTATCTTTGCAGCATGGAAGCAAAAAAAGACGAAATTTTCATGCGCAAGGCCTTGGCTGAGGCGCAGCAAGCCTTCGACGAAGGCGAAATACCCATTGGTGCCGTCATCGTTTGCCAGGACCGCATCATTGCCCGAGCCCACAACCTCACCGAGACCCTCAACGACGTCACGGCCCATGCTGAGATGCAGGCCATCACCATGGCTGCCAACGAGCTCGGCGGCAAATACCTTACCGACTGCACCCTCTACGTCACCGTAGAACCCTGCACGATGTGTGCCGGAGCCCTCGGCTGGAGTCAGATTCCACGCATTGTCTACGGCTGTCGCGACCCTAAGCGCGGCTACTCCGACTTCGCCCCCCATGCCCTTCATCCCCGCTGTACAGTCATCGGCGGCATCCTCGAGGAAGAATGTCGCCAGCTCATGCAGGATTTCTTCAAACTCAAACGTTAAGATTGCACTAAGGCAAGCCTTAAACCTGAAGAAAGAAAAGAAGGTCTCGTGAAAGTCTTCTTCTCATTCAAACATCCGGGACCATTCGAGGAATTTCAGCACACCTTCGTGACCGAACTTCTCTAAAGACTGGGCGGCTTCGGCAACGGTCAAGACACGATCGGGGCGTGACTTGGAATAGAACTTGTCGGCATAGCACACCATTTGCTCCTCCAGCGTCTCAGGGGTAAAATCCTCGTGGGGCAGTGGCAGCTGCTGGCGTTCTATCTGTTCGCGGGTCAGTCCAGTGCCTGTATGTCGCTCGGCCACACGGGCATGACGGGGAAAGCCTTCGTTGCGCAGTATCTCTCCACCAAGGAGCCCATGACGGATATACGGTTCCGTGCCGTTACAATAGATAGAAGGGGCGTTACAGCGGAAAATACCAATGTCGTGCAACATCGCTGCTTCCTCCAGAAACTGTACGTCCACAGGCAGTTCCCGATGTGTACTTGCAATCTTCAGACAGCGGTCTGCCACCTGTCGCGAATGTTGAAGCAAAACCCTGCGGAGCTCATCGTCCGCAGGGTAATACTTATCTATAAGAGCCTGATAGTCCATCACTTCTCAATTATCAACTGTCAATTGGCCTCCGGCCGTTCAATCCATCCGAGATTGTCGCCACGACGCACCTTGGCGCCCTGCTTGGCAGCGACCTCGACGAGCTTGCCACCGAGACAGGCGGGAATGGGAACAATCTCGCCCCACGGAGCCTGGATATAGCAGTAGGTGTCGCCTTCGTTGTACTTCTGACCGATGAACGGTTCGAGACACGGCTCGCAGGCACCCTCGCCCGAGAATTCGTAATACACCTGTCCGGCAACAGGAGCGGTGATGGGATCGGCCTTGGCATGCTTGAAGGCGGCAATGTCGGCGGGAGACATCTTCGACCCGAGCTTGGCGTCCTTGGCCTTCTGGATGTCGGCCAGCAGCTGCTTCTTGGCTTGACCGCTGCGGAAGGGACGATACTGCTCTGGGTGCATAGCGAGCTCGAAGAGCTCTTCGTTGTCCTGACCGTAGTCCCAGCCGTTCTCGTCCATCTCTTTCTTGAAGCCTTCGAGGGCATTGGGAATGAGCGTGTGCGGGTCGGCGGTGGTAAATTCGCGCTTCTGCTTCTTGGCCAGCTCGATGAATTCGGGATCGATGGTGCCAGGCACCTTGCCGCTCTTGCCGAGAATCATACCCCAGATGGCGTCGTCCATCATGACGTAACGGCCCTTGCCCTGTTCGATGGTGAGCAGGTTCATCAGCGCAATATTCTTCGTGTACTGCGAGAACGGCGTAACCAGTGGGGGATAACCCACTTTCGGCCATACATACTCTACCTCGTTGAACAGCTTCACCAGCATATCGTCCATCGAGAGTGTGGGTTCGCCCTTCTTCTCGCGGAGCTTGTTAATCATCGTCTGGATAGGACCGAGGTCAGCCATCATCGAACCCATCATGCCACCGGGCAGACCGCTGCCGAGCAACAGGCTCGACATGTGCTTGTTGGCGGGATTGATGAAGTAGCCCAGCCAGTCGTCCACAAACTCCTGCGTCAGCGAACGTGCCTGCATATAGGCGTTCATATTGATATCGGCCACCTCGAAGCCTTCGTTCTTCAGCATCGACTGCACGGAGATGATGTCGGGATGTACCTTACCCCAGCTGAGCGGCTCGATGGCGGTATCGATGATGTCGGCACCATTGTTACAAACCTCGAGGATGGAAGCCATCGACAGGCCGGGACCAGAATGGCCGTGATACTGCACGATGATGTCGGGGTGCTTGGTCTTGATGGCCTTCGTCAGGGCACCGAGCAATGCGGGCTGACCGATACCAGCCATATCCTTTAAGCAGATTTCTTCGGCACCGGCGGCAATCACCTCGTCGGCAATGGCGCTGTAGTACTCAACAGTATGCACAGGGCTGGTGGTGATACACAGCGTAGCCTGTGGAATCATGCCCGCGGCCTTGGCCCACTTGATAGAGGGGATGATATTACGCGTGTCGTTCAGACCGCAGAAAATACGGGGGATATCCACACCCTGGGCCTTCTTGACCTTATACATCAGTTCACGGACGTCGTCGGGAACGGGATACATACGCAGGGCGTTCAAACCGCGATCCAACATGTGGGTCTGGATGCCGACCTCGTTGAAGGGCTTACAGAAAGCACGCACGGCGAGGTTGGGGTTCTCACCGGCCATGAGGTTCACCTGCTCGAAGGCACCACCGTTGGTTTCCACACGGGCAAAGCATCCCATGTCGATAATCACTGGGGCAATACGCTCCAACTGGTCCTTACGAGGCTGAAACTTACCTGACGACTGCCACATGTCGCGGTAGACGAGACTAAACTTGATTTTCTTCTTCATAATGTGATAAAAGGCTTAATTATTCGTATTATGGCACAAAAATACGAATAAAAGCGCAAAGTGCAAAATATTTTTCGAATTATTAGCACTTTGCCCCCAAATTTACCTCTTACTTCTCACCTCTTACTTCTCACCTCTTACCTCTCACCTCTTACCTCTCACCTCTCAAAGTGCTGAAAGTCCTTCAGCGAGCGCCAGTCACCGCCCCAACGGAAACCATGAGCCGTAAACAACCGGTAGCACAGGTCGCGGCGGGTAATCTTATAGCGGAACAGCTTTTTCCTGTCCACATACGGCTTGCCCGTTTCGGGCTGGACGAGCAATGTGCCGTCCTTCTTCCGCCGCACACAGGGGTTATACAGCGGATTGATGTCGATAGCCAAACCCCGCGCGTGTTTCGACAACTTCGTGCTGCCCTCCACCACACGGTAACAGTAGCACGACGTGTTGTTGGCCCGCATCGAGCGTTCGTCGTCGTCACCATATTCCGAGATGGGACGGATGCGCTCAATGGGGTATTTCTCCTTGTAGAGCTGTTCGAAGATGTCGCACAGGTCATCAGCAATGATGTGGTTACAGATGATGACGCCCTCTTGCGTACGACCCTGGAAGTCGACATACTTCACCGTCAGCGTGTCGAGCCGCACACCAGCCGGCTGCGCCGCAGTCCCCACTGACACCAAGCCTAGCAACAGCACCATAAAAGCCACGCGCTGCCAAAATCCATGAAATCTGTTGTTAAATAAAGTCATTGTCAACTGTCAATTATCAACTGTCAATTAAATACTCAGTATTTCCCTCGGTTGTTCAACAAATGTCGTGGCACCGTGCGCAAGGAGAAATTCGCGGTCGCGGAAACCCCATAGCACACTGATACACGGCAGACCGCTGTTCCTGGCCGTCGCGAGGTCCACATCACTGTCGCCGACATACACGGCACTCCCCTGCCCTAACCGCTTCATCGCGGCAAACACCGTGTCCGGTGCGGGCTTCTTACGGATGCCAGCAGCCTCATCTTCACCGATAGCCACCTCAATCTCCGGGAAGAAGTGCCGAACGAGTTCCTGCGTCGCCGCCATCATCTTGTTGCTCACCACCGCCATCCGACACCCACGCTGCTTCAGTTCGTGGATCAGTTCCGGAATGCCGTCGTACGGCCGCGTCGTATCCAGCGAGTGTTCCATATAATGTTCGCGGAACGTGGCAAACGCCGCCTCAAACGCCGGATTCGCCGCTCCTTCGGGCACCGCACGCTCCATCAGCCGCCGTACACCATTGCCCACAAACCTCCGTACATCATCCGTCGAATGTTCCGGCATGTGGTGCTGGCGCATGGCGTAGTTCACGCTCGCTGCCAGGTCCTGCAAGGTATCCAGCAGTGTCCCGTCAAGGTCGAATATGTAAATTTCGTAAGTCAATAAACAATAACCGTTAACCATTAACCAATAACCATTTGGCGGTTCAGCAGTCGTTCTTCCGCCATGCGTTCGTACTTCGTGCCCGGCTGACCGTAGTTGGCATAAGGCCAGATGCTGATGCCGCCACGCGGAGTAAACAGCCCTACCACCTCAATATACTTCGGTGCCATGAGTTTCACCAAGTCCTTCATGATGATGTTCACGCAATCCTCATGGAAGTCACCGTGGTTGCGAAACGAAAACAGGTAGAGCTTCAGACTCTTCGACTCCACCATGCGTTCACCGGGAATGTACGCAATCTTGATTTCCGCGAAGTCCGGCTGACCGGTAATGGGACACAGCGACGTAAATTCCGGGCAGTTGAACTGCACCCAGTAGTCGTTGTCCTTATGCTTGTTCTCAAACGTCTCCAGCACCTCGGGAGCATACGTCATCTTGTATTCCGTCTTGCGGCCCAACTGCTGCAGACCCTCATTTTCTCTGCTCATAACTTCTTCTATCTTCTTTTAACTTCCTCTAACTTCTTATATCTTCAATATATTAAAGATATTATAATTGATGTCCTCGTCGTACACATCCTCCTGGTCGCACTTCTTCGTATATTCCACCACGCGGATGGTCACCGGCAGTACCACGATTTCGTACAACGTCTTCAGCGTCACCTGCGAAATCATCAGCGACGGCATCTCCTCCCAGGGTATCACGCCACCCAGCGCCAACGGGAAGAAGATGACGGAGTCAGTCAGTTCACCGAACACCGTGCTTAGGATGGCGCGTGCCGAGAAATTCGTACGATACGCACTCTTGTCCTTGGCCGAAATCTTCATCTTCGACATCACGTAAGCATTGATGAACGAACCAGCGATAAAGGCAATAAACGACGCCAGGGCGATACGCGGAGCCAGTCCGAAAATGACGTGGAATCCCTCGTCACCATGCCAATACGGTGCTCCGGGAATCCAGTCCGCTATGGCACCCATGATGACAAAGAAGAAGTTCATGGCGAAGCCCATCCATATCAGCATTCGTGTACGTGCATAACCCCATACCTCGCACACCACGTCGTTGATGATGTACGACACAGGGAACACGATGATTCCCGCCGTCAGATTCACTGGTCCGAATGACAATTGCTTTGTTTCCAACACGTTTGCCGTTATCAGGCAGACGCAGAACAGTATGCCGAAAAGCATAAAAAGCACACTGACTTTTCTTTTTTCTTGTTCCATTTTTCCTTGTTTTGTTAAAGGGGGTTAGCCACGTACCCCTACCGATAAGCGGCTGCAAAGTTAGTGCAAATTGAGCGAAATACAAAGAAAAAAAGGCATTTTTTCTTTTATTTCCTCACTTATTCGTATCTTTGCACCATGTTTCTATTCCTCGTTGTACTTTTCTCGCTGAGTTCGTTGTCAGCATTCGCTTCTATCGATCGTTACGCTGTCGTTACGCGTAATCATCCTGTAATAACCCAGGTCGACACCCTTGCCTCTCTGTCAGTGGGCAACGGACATTTTGTGACGACGGTTGACGTGACGGGACTGCAGTCATTTCCGCTCGAATACAAGAATGGTGTACCCCTTTGTGCGATGAGCGACTGGGGTTGGCATCGGTTTCCGAACGTGAAGCATCTGACGCCGTCGGAATCGGAAAAGACCTTCGATTTCGGACACGGCCATCCTGAGGCGTATGCCGTGGAGTACAAGAAGGATGAGGACGGCCGGCACAAAGAGGCGACAACGTATTTCCGGGTCAATCCGCACCGTCTGAACTTGGGTTCGGTAGGCTTGGTGATGACTGCTGCCGACGGACAGGCCATTGCGTTGCAGGACCTTTCCGACATCCATCAGTGCCTGAATCTCTGGGACGGGCAGATAGAGTCGCATTTCAAGGCCGACAGCCAACCGGTTGATGTGGTCACTTTTTGCCGTCCCGACAAGGATGCCACCGTCTATCGCATCAGCAGTCGTCTGTTGAAAGACCGCAGGGCAAGGATAGGTTTTACATTCCCCTACCCCACAGGCCGTCATGCCGATGATGCGAGCGACTGGAACAACAACGGACACACCGTCCGTCAAGTGGCTTTTTCCAGCCATGCTGCCGTCTTAGAGCATCGAATAGACAGCACCACCTATTATATATATATTACCTGGGAAGGCAACGCGGCGTTCAATTCCCTGCATGTCTTCGAACTGATTCCCTTCGACGACGTGTTTGCCTTTTCGGTAGAATACAGCACAGAGCTGCGCGCTGTCAATGACGACGAGGCGCTTGATTTCAAGCAAATCCAGGCAGAGACCCAGAACTACTGGCACCAGTATTGGAACACCGGGGCTATCGTTGACTTTTCCGCCTGCACCGATCCTCGTGCCAGGGAACTGGAGCGTCGTGTGGTACTGTCGCAATATCTCACCCAGATTAACTGTGCCAATCAGATGCCGCCTCAGGAGAGCGGACTGACGTATAACACCTGGTTTGGCCGTCCGCATCTGGAGATGACGTGGTGGCACGCCGTTGACTTCGCCCTATGGAACCGGCCGGAGGTGGTGGCGCAGATGCTGAAATGGTATAATCATACCGCCTATCCCGTAGCCCGCAGGATAGCCGAACGTCAGGGCTTCAAAGGCGTACGCTGGATGAAGATGACCGATCCCTGGGCTGGCGAGGCTCCGTCGAATACGGGCTCCTTCCTCATCTGGCAGCAACCGCATTACATCTATCTGGCAGAGGAAATGTATCGTGCCTGCCCTACAGCAGAGACACTGCGAGCGTATGGCGAACAGGTGGAGGCTACGGCGGAGTTCATGGCCGACTTCGTCACCTACGATGCCAACACGAAACACTATATCCTAAAGGGAGCAACAGCCATGCAGGAGTGTATGACCAAGGACATCTCCTACAACCAGCCCTTCGAACTGGCCTATTGGCACTACGGACTGTCGGTAGCACAACGATGGCGTGAGCGCCAGGGGAAACAACGCATAGCCGAATGGGACGACATCATCAGCCGGCTCTCGCCGCTGCCCGAATCGGACGGCATCTATACAGCAGGCATTCCCATCGGTGCAAACGACCGTCACGAAGCCTTCGACCCCTTTGACGCCTCTTCCAAAAAGATAGAGACCTTTGCCGACAAATGTCGCAACGACCATCCTGCTGTGTTAGGGGCTTGCGGAATGCTGCCCTATACACCGCTGTATGACAAGGACCAGATGGAGAAAACCCTGCAGTGGGTCATGCAGCATTGGAACTGGCAGACCACATGGGGTTGGGACTATGGCATGATAGCCATGACCGCTGCACGCTTAGGCGACACCGAGACAGCCCTGAAGGCGCTGCTCATCGATACCCAGAAGAACACCTACCTGCCTAATGGGCATAATTTCCAGACTGCCGACCGCCTGCGCATCTATCTGCCCGGCAATGGCGCCCTGCTGACGGCCATTGCCATGATGTGTGCCGGCTGGGACGGATGTGACGCCACACCCAATCCCGGCTTCCCCAACAACGGTCAGTGGAACGTACGCTGGGAGGGCCTCCACACCATGCAATAAGCCTGTGTCAGGAAGCTATTCTCTACTCCACTGCGTGAATCAAACGTACCGAGTAACCATAGTGGCGAGATACCCAAACCCCTTCGGTATCAACATTTGAATAACCTGCAGCCGGCAGGAACACACAGCCTGCATCCTCCATTTCACTCCAAGCGGTGGCATCATAGGTGTTGACGTTGTAATCACAATTATCTATGTTGACATTTCTGGGGCGCGTCACGCCATCGGGGTGCTTATACCAATCGGGGAAGATGATAAGGCCAGCCTTGTCAGCTACCGTTGCCTTGGCAAAGCGACCATGCGCAGTGCCGTTAACGGTTGAGGCAGAACGGGTTTTCAACACATAATTCCACTCATCTACACTCGGCGTGCGCCAGCCCGAGCCCATGGTGGGACCCCAGTCCTTGAAGTCGGAGTAACCGTAGTTATCGGCATACGTCGAGTAATAGATTGTGCGTATTTATTCGTTTTTGTGTCATCGCTTGTAATTTTAATATATATTAGGGTACAAAGATAAGAAAAAACATGCAATGATAATGAAAAATGTGTAGTAAATAACCGACAAATGCGGAATTTGTCGGTTATTTGTCGATATTATGAATAAAATGACCCCTCAAACCCCTATAAATGAGTTATTTGGGTAACAAGGAGATGGTCTTAATGAGTCATTCAGATAGTCTTAATGAAGCATTCAGATAATCCTTTAGGGGGTATAGGGATTATCTGAATGAGTCGTTCGGATAGTCTTAATGACCCATGGAGATTATCTGAATGAAGCAAAGGTGACAGGGTATATAGAAATGGCGATTGGGGCCATTTTACGTGTATGCGAAAGTTAAAAATGTTATATTTTCATAATTTGAAGCCAAAAAGCGGACAAAAGCCCGCCATAAACGGCCAATGCATTTTTGCCGTCTCGTAACTTTGCAACTGCGTTGCCGAATCCCCCCGGTCGGCAGCCCCCTTGGGAGTCTAGGGGAGTGTAACCCTCCCTATAGGCCCCTGTAAAAGGGCCTTAGGGGGTGTATACACTTCACTCCCCTAGACTCCCAAGGGGGGCTGCTCAGAAGGGGATTCGGCTCGAGCTGCCGGATGGCGTTCCTGGTATTGCTGAGTCGCAAGAACCGTGGAACAGCAAGAGCCATCATGCTTGCATGTTTGGCGCGTCGTGACAGAGGTCAACGCAGTTAAAGTTCGTACTAAGGCAATATTTTCCGGCAAAAATTTGCAAAAGAGTGTCACCTTACACCTTTAAATAGTGTTAAACGTGTGTAATATGCTATCAGAATTATGCTTTGAATACCATCATGTCCGCCAGTTGCAGGAAATAGTCGTTTGACCAGATGTCGAGCTCGTGAGGGTCGTCAACAAACGAAGTTACATCTTGCTTAACGAGGTTGATGTCCGTATTGCTTAACTTTTCTTTAAGCATTTCCATGAATTCTTCCTTGCTGACGGTTTTGCCTGAGAATTCATGAATTCGCTCTTGTAAATGCTTAAAATCGAGAGGCACATGATGACGAACGTACCACTCGAAATCGTACCAGTCGCGTCCCTTAATGCGACGCTGCCATGCACGATAGACCAATGCATGCATCTTGCCGGCATAGAGATAAGGCAGAGTCAGACAGCGTGTATAGAAAGAGAACGGTTGCGCTAACATCTTTTGTTCTGTGTCAAACCCCAAAGGTGGATCTGTGTCCATCTCTATTTTTACCTTTATCGTTTTCTTTGTTTGAAACTTTATATCATATACCTCTGTATTCTCCTTTAGGAAAGCAGACTCTACCCGTCCGAAAATTTTCTTCTCCTTTTTCTGGATAATTACTTCCAATCCAGCTTTACGAAATTCTTCAATGATGAAGGGAAAATAGTTTTCCAGATGAATCTCTGGATTCTTCTCTGTAAGAGTGAAATCCATATCTTCAGAGAAACGGGGTAATTCGTGAAAAATTCGCAGGCATGTACCCCCATAGAATGCTGCATGCTTGAAGAATCCACCACGAAACAATCCGGCAAGCGCAATACGTTGCATCACTTCTTGCTCAACATTGTACCCCTCAGTTCTGCGCTGTTGGCTTATCTCTGCCACCATTTGATTGTAGAGAGTCATAACTTCTTTATAATTTTTATAAGATTTTGTAGTATTTGAGTTTTGCGGTGATATTGGGCACATTGCTCAATGATGTTGATGTCGAAGTCACGAAGAGCATCGGTATCAAATCGAATGTCCTCTTCCAGGTACTGCCAAAGTGCTCTGACGGATTGACCTGGTATATATCGGTCATGCAAAATCGTATCACACAGAGCCTTCTCTGGAGAAGCCATCAGCATGGTTACCCCCTTCTGCTCGTCTTTTACCATCCTGATACCAATGTTGTAATATCCCTCTTGCATGTGGTAGTAGGCGTAACGTCCAAGAGGAGAGTCATAATGTCTTGACCGTTGGGTGGTAACAGACGTAACCACTGTCACCATTTCTGGTATCAGTCCATACCAGTGAGTCGCCCACTGCAGTGATATATAGGAAGGGCCGTAGATGTGGTTTGCATACAATCCCTTTGCGTATGGCTTTCCACTTAGTTCCTGATTGACGACATACAGTCCCCGTCTCAGTCGTATTAACTCGCCACTTTTTTCTAATGCCAGTATCTTATCGTCTGGTGACGACAACTTATTAAAACAACCATACAGTATATCGGTTGTTATTGGAACATTACCAAATTGCAGTAACGGATTCTTTTCCATAAGACATGTTTTGTGCTGCAAAGTTATTAAATATTACGCAGAAAACCGAAAAAAACTCGGATAACACTACAATATTTAACAACTTTTATCTAAAATGTCCTTCTCTTCTTTAAAAAGTGCACAATAGGTATCTTTTGTGTTATAGATAGTGTTAATGCGTCGCATTTTCCGGAAAAAATTTATTTTTGCGGCGGTTTTTTGCGCGTTTTGGGCGAGTTGTCGCCAAAACTCTGAGAAAATTTGGAAATTTGTGGAGATTGCGGTGAAGGTGGTAGTAGCCGCGCTCACGGCCTTTCTGACGGCCATCACGACCACGTCGTGCATGGAAATGGGCCCGATAGCGTTCTAAACAACGGATTAAACGGATTACACGTGTTCTGTAGATACAAAGAAGCTAGCCCGCAGTGATTACGAGCTAGCTTCTTATTATGTGCTATGGGACACTAGTATTTTTTCCTATATTGTTTTTCTCCCTCAACAATAGCTTTTATCATATCTTCTTTTGTTTTAAAGGTACCTCTTGCGTAGGGGCCTTTTAAATAGTAACATCTAAAGGTTTTATCAGGATAATATATAATTCTGTAAACATATTTGTCAGGAATGTTTTTTATTACAATAACTCCAGGGTTTTCGGATTCCCATTCATTTGTCCCAAATATAGCTCCGAATATATTAAATTCTTGCACTAAATCACCAGAGGGTTCCTTACATTCACCCCAGTCTATCTCAACTGAACCGGTATCATAAGTTTTACTCGGAGTGTTTGGTGCCAACTTGTTTGCAACTGCTGCAACTGTACCTATAGCAGCAGCCGTAGTTTTGTATAGGCCTTCCCAAGCTTTATTTGTTTTGGCAATCCACTCTTTGTCCGCTTGTTCTGAGTAGTCAGATTTAAACTTGAAGTTCTCGTCAACATATCCTTCATAGGAGTAATCTTCGTGCCAAAAGCTTCTTCCCTTAATATTATCAACTTTAAATGGTCGCAAGTTGTTCCGAAGTTCACCAGTGGTCACTTGTATAATTGATTCGTCTGCCTTATCGCTTGTCCAATAAAATCCTTTTATAAGTAATGTTCTATTTATACGTACGTTTACAGGAACGCCATTTCGGAACTCTCCTTCAAAAGTATATTCCAGAGTCTTATTATTAGCTAATTTCTTTGTAAAAGAACCACAACCTTTACCATCGAGAAAGCCATTCGTTAATGAAGCAGACCAAGAAATATTGTTTAGCTTTACGAATGAATCTTTTTTCCCTGCCACATTCCTACGTTGAAATTCAGGTTCTCTATCGAATATCCACGCAGAGCCCACAGATGGGAACAGTTCGTCGAGATATTTCCTGGCTTCGGGGCTCAGATTCGTGCTCCAATCGCCAATTATGCCATTGGTTAAGGGGGTCATCGCTTTCTTCTTACTAGAAACGCAATAGCCTTTTTTAATATGATCTTTTTCGTAATCGTATTCTCCATATCTAACGAAATAGCCACGTTCATCGTAATATTTATTATCTTCATAATAATAGAACACAATATTACCTATCCATTTCAAGTCCCACAGATTACGTAAGACTCCCTTCTCCTTCATCTTAAACTTCCCTTCAAATCTCATCCTGATTTTTCCGCTGTCCTTGTAGTAGCGAAAGCATTTGCCTTCTACAGGGACACCTTTCTTCCACGTGCCTTCAAGTCTCTCGGTATAGGCAATACCATTATATACTGCATCGAAATGCATGGTGCCATACCCATCAGGGCGACCTTCCTTGTCTGTAGCTCCTTCGTAATTAATAGGTTGGGTAGCAGATTGTGAAAAACCAAGCACTGGCATGCACACCATCATCAAAAGGACAAAAAAACTTTTCTTCATATTTCTTAGTTTTTAGGAATCACAACCTTGCGGCCATTGACGATATAAACACCCTTCGGTAACATATTCAGAGAGGTTGCTCCCTTCTTCACCATTACACCACTGAGCGAGTAGACGTCGTAAGAATTCTCATCACCTGAGATACCGTCAACAACTGATGTCGCATTTAATGAGAAATATCCTCCAAAGAACATATTGCCGTCGAACTTCGCCTGATAATTAGCCTGGTAGTCATCAGGAACAACGAGCGTGGCAGGAGTATAGGCAGTACCCACACCCTCGAAGAAATTACTCTTGATGCTCGAAGGTATGTCGCCAGTATAAGTCACCTTGTTTAGCTTGGGGCAATTCTTAAATATTTCATCAATTTTAGTGGACTCATTGGACGTAAAATGACTACCCATGATTAGACTCGTCAAAATACTACAACCACTGAACATCAACTCCATTTTCGTCACTTTGCCTGTCTTGAATCCACTCACGTCAAGACTCGTCAGGCTTGAACAGAACCTGAACATACCATCCATTCTCGTCACATTATCTGTATTGAATCCACTCACGTCAAGGCTCGTCAGACTTGAACAGGACCTGAACATACCATCCATTCTCGTCACATTATCTGTATTGAAACCACTCACGTCAAGGTTTATCAGACCGCTACAGTCACTGAACATATCATACATTTTCGTCACTTTGTCCGTTTTGAATCCACTCACGTCAAGATTTGTCAGACCGCAACAGCCACTGAACATACCATACATGTTCGTCACTTTAGCAGTATTGAAACTACTCAAGTCAAGAGCTGTCAGACTGGAGCAGCGAGAGAACATACCATGCATATCCATCACATTGTCTGTCTTCAGATTGCTTAGAGCAGTAATGGTTGTCAGGTTAGAGAGTCCTGCAAACCACTCAGCAGTACTGGTTAAGATAGTACATTCTGCAAAGGAGTCGTCAAAGACAACGTTAGTTATCGTTGTCTGATAATCTTTCCATAATATCTCCTCAGAATACTGCCCTACATTCATGCTTTTCTTATAGGCATCCCTGTTTTCGTCGAAGTAGAACGTCAGCACGGTATTGTTATCGCTGAGGACAGCGTAAGGTTCTGGACCACCTGCTATTGGATCACCAAACTCCTCAATATTGGCAAAGTGTTTCCATGCTGTTGTATTCTGGTAAGTGGTCTTGGTGCCTGTACGGACGAAGAGTGTGGCATTTTGATATGTTTCATCACTAAAGGTGCTCTCATTTATAACAAATGGTCTCTTGATATAGGAACGAATTGATTCTAGCTCGTCGCAACCAAAGAAAGCATTAATTCCTATTGCGAGTATTTTTTCTGGTAATTCGATAGACTTTATACTACTAAACAAAAAGGCCGCCTCCTCAATAGATATTACACTTTCTGGAATTGTAATTGATTGAATATAGGTGGCAGCGAATGCTTCATAGCCGATACTTTCTACACCATCTGGTATGATGGTTGTGTTGCATCCGAGAATGATTGTATTGGTAGCAGTTTCTATGATGCCATTGCAGTTGTTGCGTGAATCGTAAACGGTATTACCTTCATCTACGACTATGGATTTAAGTCTTTCACAATTTATAAATGGTTCAATATGTATGACACTACTAGAAATCCTAATGGATTCGAGAAAGTGGCAATTGGTAAAAGCCCAGCTTTCAATTGTTGTAACAGAATTTGGAATCTCTACAGTAACGAAACCTGTCCCATTCAAACAACTTTCGCCAAGAATTTTTAGTGTTGATGGGAAATCAAGAGTCTTAATTTCATCATGGCCATAGAAAGCTGACCGTCCTATAGCAACTATTCCTTCTGGGATAACAGTTGCTTTACAACCGGTTACTAAGGTATTGGTCTTTGTTTCTATGATGGCATTACATTGATTACGAGAGTCATAAACAGTGTTTTGCTCATCCACAACGATAGATTCCAATCCTATGCAGTCGCGAAATGCTGTACAATTTATTGCCGTAACAGATGCTGGGATGAATAATGATTTAAGACTGGGGCATATTCCAAATGCAGCATGTTCTATCGTCTTTAGTCCCTCAGGTAATTCAACACATGTCAAATAATAGTCTTCAAAGAATGCAGCACTACCAATACTTGTTATTGTTTGGGGTAGTCTGATTTCCCGCAAATTAAAGCACCAATAAAACGCCTCCTCTCCAATGGCCGTCAGTCCTGTGAAGTACTCTAACTCTGAGAAACGGACGATTCCTGTGTTTTTAAATGCTTCACCCAAGTCTGTCACAGCAGCAGCCTCAGTGTAACTTAGTTCACCGTCGCCATTGGTATCCCAGTTGGCTATACATATTGCTTTCACTGCATCATCCTCGAATTGGATGTTGTCTTGCGCCCATAATTTTGTGGGAAAAGTGATAGCGAAGGCCATCAGAATGGTGGATAGTAGCTCCTTTTTCATATTTTTTAAAGTTTTTATCGTTAGCGAAAATAATATTCTTATTGGTGCAAACAAACAAAATTATCTGTCTTTTTTGCAAAGATAAGCATTTTTTCTCAAACGACATTCATTGTGAGCTAAAAATTTACCTTTTTTTATTTATCCCTGCATTGAACTATGTTCGACCTCGAACGCAACTCAGCCATTGTATTGCATTGAACGCCACACTCTCAAAGAGAAAACGCCACACTCTTTGAGAATTTCCTCGCAAGACCGAAAAAGTACAAAAAACGGATTACTGCAAGAATAATCCGATTTTTTTCGTTATAGTGACAAATGCCATTATTTACGGTGTTACTGAACGGTATAGACGTAGGTTGTGGTGCCGTCACCGTTGTCGGTCTCTGACGTCAGCGACACCGTAAAGCCAGGTGCTGCAAGATTGGCAACGTCATGCGAATCAGAACAATAGCCTTGAGCCTGAAGACCTTTATACACAGAACCACCACCATCTGGTCTGACTGTAATGGTCAGGGTTTGTTCACTACCACTTGTCTTTAGGTTTAGGTATTCAGTATTCTCCAATACTATTGCCCCGCCTTTGAACATGTTATTTATAACACAATCACCAGCAAGCACTATGGTGAGGATATGATTATTATTAGTACCACCACCAATAACTGCCGCACCAGCACCATAGTAAACAGCATTAAGACCCGACAAAGTTAACGTATTGACTTTTTCGGTGTCAATATTAAATAAGTATCCCTTACTTGTGCCACTAATCGTGGCATCACTGGTAATTGAATATGTATATGTACTACCATCATAAGATGAAGTGCCTGGGTCAAAGATGACACAGGGACAGGTACCGCTGACAAACAGAGCACAGTTTTCAGAAGCTCAGGTTCAAGTCTAGTCAGTGAAGAAAAAAATTCGGGTTCATCATTTGGTGGGCTCGTTTTTTTTTTCGTACCTTCGCATACAAAACGAGAGAATAGCATGATAAAAGAACGGACCCGCGATTTGTTTGTCATTCACCATTGCGAGGACATCAACTACCAGTATCAGAACGGGTTGAACTGCCTGTATCTTAACTTCCCTGTGCACTAGAGAACGAGTTGTTAAAATATCTTAAGAAAGTGCTTGAAATTTGCGAGAGATGGAAACATTATATACTTTTGGGGTCAAATATATAACATAACTAAAATCATAAAATTGTGGAACATAGTACGACGATGAAGCGGATAATCATCTTTGCATTAGGACTGCTGACGGCTGTCACCATGATGGCCC
>Ga0247609_10001471_pt1 | contig 27907 bp, 39 predicted proteins | sample 172DNAGHGlowgp2_FD_193487 | JGI IMG/M metagenome (GOLD analysis project Ga0247609, IMG submission 193487) | Sheep rumen microbial communities from Palmerston North, Manawatu-Wanganui, New Zealand - 1728 DNA GHGlow gp2 | ecosystem: Host-associated > Mammals > Digestive system > Stomach > Rumen ... | reverse complement strand
CTCACTGATGACCAGCACTGCGGTCGCTCCCCAGTCCTTGACCCGATAGAAGTTCGATGCGCTGACCTTGTAGTAGTTGGCCTTGACTGTCTGGCTTGTTCCGTCCTTTTCTGCGTTGCATCCAGCCAATCGTGGGGGGGGTAATCAACTTGCTCACTTTCAGTAATTTATGTTTCAATTGGTATGGCAATCCACGGGTGATAGGCCACGGTTATCGCAGTGGCTATCTTGCCCCATGTCTGATATACCCGATGCTCCAGCGGATTCTTTGAGCCGTCGTCCAGATAGTAGTTCAAACATTTGGTCAGTTTTCCGTTATGATCGGGATAAGGGGCTGATGCTGGCCACCGCCCGCAAAGTTGTAAACCGTCGGGGCTATGCCGTACGGGTCGTAAACCCGATTTCGGTTCGGGTTCTCCCGCTTGGTTATGGTCAGGTTCGCTATCTGCCGAATCTCCGCAAACCGCCTGTCGGCAGAGAGAGAGAGAGAGAGTAGAGCTTCGCTCGTTAATCGGTTTCATACGCTACAAATGCTAACAATGTGCCTGAATTGCAGGTTAATGCAGGGCTGATTTTACCCCCCCTTGGACGCGCCCACGGCGTAGTTTGGAGGTCGGATAGCCCCAGTCAAAAACGGCTCTTAGAGGGCATTCTATGTAACCCTTTGCGGTCGCCTGCGGGACACATATATAGTGCTTAACACTCATATATCACAATCGCTTTTTGTACTCTGTCTGACATCGGGTTGGCCGGGACACAAAAGGCAAAATCCTTGATGCTGATTCTAGGCTTGTCCCTGTCGCCGACAAGTTCGCATATCAAATATCTACTGGGTTTCATATATATATATATATCCCGTTGCGCCCCAATCATTCGTGTAAAGGAAGTTGGCTACCGATGTCTTGTGGTACTGCTCTTTAAGCGTCCTGCAAGTTCCATCTGGCATCGGGTTACAACCGACAATATCAGTCATTCTCTATCGCTTGTGTAATGAAGTACATACAATTCCCGTCAATCCTTGACTTTATAGTGCCACTGGTTTTCGGGTTATATATCCTGTTATATGTGTCGAGCCATACCCCCCCCCGCAAGTGGTAAACCTTTATCTATCAAGGCTTTAAGCCGTTTCCCACCAGTGGGTTTATTCGGTTTCTTCATATAGCAACAAATACTGCTGGTTGTTCGCTGAAATCCTCGTTGTAACGGCAAACGGAAGCGCACAGTTCAAGGGCTCGTAAACCCAGTGCCGTGAGTCGAAAAAGCAGCCGTCGTAGAGAGAGAGAGAGTAAGGTGCCAAGAATGTTTATCGGCGAATTAACTCCGTCACCTATCGGCTCCTCGTTCGGTCGTTTAAGTTTCATCTATCACGAATATCATAGGCTGGCGATTACCCCCCCGTATGTTAAAATCGTTGGAGAAACACCAGCGGTATCAAACACGTTGCCAGCAAAGGAACTGCCGTAACTTGCGCTGTAAATGTTGTAAAGGATAACAACCTTATTGTGTCTCATATATGTACATCACGCACGTCTTGCAGTGCTTCGGTGTAACGAGGTCTTTGATACCTGCAAACTCGTACCTTGTGTTAAGAGTGTAGCACAAACCTCCGCTGGCGGTGTTGTGCGGCCTAATTCTCGATAATGACGGCGACCTTCGGGCAGTTTCCGTGACCTGCTGTTTGGCATGGCGCTGCCCCCCCAGAAACAATAGTGCCGTCCTGCGAGGTGCTTACCTTGCCGAGCACAATGACCTCATCACGGATATTTTGCTCAAAGTGGTGTCTTGCCATGTTTATCCATTAGTGCATATAGCCGTGCGCACTGCTCTGCGCTTAAATCAAACTTGCAGTTGCCACATACATCTAACTTGGTGTTTTTGCATCCGTTGATGCCAAACGGCATCTTGCTGGTCGGTGTTGGATCGTCTTGCTCTACCGACTTGACGCAGAACCTCGCCAGCATCTCGTCACTGAGGAAGTACTTCTCATCGACATCTTCGTCAAGCACATCGGCAAGGCAGGAGGTCAACGGAAACGGCTTCGGGAAATGATATATCGGCTCTGGCTCGTCCTCGGTGCGCAGGATAGACACACCAAAAACCCTTTCTCGGTTCTGGGCCACGCCAAAGTCTTTCGCGTTAAGTATCTCGGTGAATGTCTTGTAGCCATAACCCTCCAGAATCTCTACCCACTTGTTGTAATATGGTTTGAATTTCTTTGAGAGCAAGGCTTTCACATTTTCAAGAAGTATGTACTTTGGCCTCTTGATTTCGATGGCTCGCTCACACTCCCAAATCATTGACGATCGGGTGCCACTGCCTTTTTCAAGACCAGCCTGCCGCCCAGCATTGCTGACATCAGTACAAGGAAACGACGTTGTAAACAGGTCAAAATCGGGCACGTCTTGCCACATTATACATGTAATGTCTCCGTAATTCCTGCTCCCGTCTGGGAACAAGGCACGGTTGGCAATGACTGCGGGCTGCTCATCTATCGGTTTCTTGCTCTGCGGGTCAAACTCTGCCCAGCCTACACGGACGAAATCAAACTCTGGGTAGTCTTGTTTAAGCCGCTGCAATGCAAGCGACTGGCTCGAATATCCGGCGAACGCCTCGAAGACTCGAAGCGGGTTGTCTTTGTTATATTTCATATCGTCTAAAATACATTACATGTATAATGTTTTCAAAATTCAAAAACCCGCCGTGTTTCACAACAGGGCGGGAACCATTACATGAAAAAGTAACCTCAAAAATCAAAAAGTTATGGTCAAACAAATCGTAATCATAAGTTCCTGCGACGGGCGTACTCGGCCATCAGCATCGAATCCACCTTGTTGTCGTCTGGCTTCTTCGACCGCTCGCTCTTGCGCAGGTCAACTTCTGGGAACAGCCTGCGTGCCGCATTGATGCTCGTCGCCTTGGTGTCTATCCTTTTCACTTTAACGTCGCCGTTCTTGCGGCGAACCGTTTCGGTAGATGAAACAACGTCTGGCGTTGTCCATATTTCTTTCTGCCACGTCTTCGGCGGAACAAGCGTGTACGGAATCTTGCCCGCAATGAGCAACCCCCGCAACAAACCCTTTATCTCGCCAAACGAGAACGTGCTCTTTGCGGACGATCCGAACAGCGGATGCACGTCCTCCATGACAGCCGTCACCTGCTCGGACATATCCTTGATGCTGCGCAGGAACAAAAACAGTTCCTGCTCGGACATGTCCGCTATTGCGGCGAATTTCATCCTCCCGTCTGGGAAGATGGCCGTGATGAACCCCTTTGCGCCGGGGTCGATACCTACGAATGTCTTCATAATCTTCGAAATTAGAGGGAACGGCGGGCGCAAACCCGCCATCCCCGGAACAAAACCTGAAACTACCGTTGCGGTCTTCGTGGCCGAAACCGCATCCCTGCGGGAACGGCCTGCAAAATATATTCAAGAAAACAATGATTGCTTTGCGGAATCCCGTGGCGTCGAACCCCGGCTGGCTGTCGATGCCTTAGATACACCTCACCAGGTGCTCCGCCACCCTTCCGTGAAACCCCCGCATGAAGCGGGGGAACGAACATTAATTAACCAAAATTCCAAAAATGCCATGCACCCTCACGGGCTGTAGCACAACAAACAATAGTGTCAAGTGGATAATAGATTCGGCGCATGAGGTGCAAACCTCGGCAGAAAACAAAAAATCAATCACGGTTTCTAATTATGGCTCTGCTCATGCGCCGTTTTCTCTCTCAGCGGTAGAAGTCCTGGAAGTCTTTGAACCGTTCGTCTTCGGGCAACGGCACGCGGATGCCGTGCTCGGTGAGCATTTCTGCCTGTATCTTCTCCATGTACTCGGTCATCTGCCGCTTGGTCATCTTCGAGGTGGACACAGGCTTGCGCCACGGCATGCCCTCTGGCGTGACCTCATCGGTGGCGTATAGCATGGCGAAGTAGTCCTTGACCTTATCGGCGTTCCAGTAATCGTCGCCGTACTGCTGGTTAAGAGCGATGCTTATGTGCTTGAACCAGACATGGAGCAAGGCGTTCTGGGAGAGCGTGCGTGGTTGCCGTCTCTCCCATTGCGCCTTCGGCTCTATTGTGGCCACATACTCGCCGTTCGGCAGGAAGCCCATGAGTTCGTCAAGAGTCCTGCGGTCGGTGACATGACCTTGGTCTTTTAGCAGGTGTACTGTCATCAGAACGGGGGTGCTTCGTTAGGCATGGGCGCTTGGCCATAAACGGTCTCGTACTGCTGCTGCACGCTCATCGGCTGTGGAGCCTGGGCGGGCTGCTGCGTCTGCTTGCTGTCAAGCAGTTCAAGCTCATAGACGGAAATCTCGGTCGCCCATCGCTTCGAGCCGTCGTTGGCTTGGTACTCACGGTATTTCAGCTTGCCCGAAACAAAGAGTTTGGATCCCTTGCGGACATAGTTCTCTACCACCTGCACCAGCCCTCCGTTGACGATGAGCGAGTGCCACTGCGTCTGTTCGGGGACCTGCACGCCGTCAGTCTTGCGGGTGTAGCCCTTGTCGGTTGTGGCGAGGCGCATGGTGACGAACTTGCCGCCGTTTGCCTCTCTGACTTCTGGATCGGCACCGACATGGCCAATCAACATTACTCGGTTATATGACATAATCTATTGTTGTTTAAATGTGTTACTCTTTAGGATAATCCTGACCAGGAAAATTTGACTCAATAAGAGGAAGACTCTCAATATTACGCAACTTGATGTCGGTTGCATCAATTTCTGCTCCAATCTGCTTCATTCGCATTTGTACGATAGTACGTTTCAGTTCGTAGTTCAAAACATTACTTGCTTGAGAAGCAAGTTTTGCTTGGGCACAAGCAGTTTGTGCATTAATTTCACCTGCATTTAGTCGCTCCATTTGATTAAAAATGAAAGCCAGCAAGGATTTAGTATTAACTGGTTGCATATTTTAATAGATAATCGTATTTTGATAAAAACAATTCAAACACCTCATTGAAAATGAGATTTAATGCACATCTTCCTAAATCACGATTTGTTGCTTCTTCGTGGATTATACTCATAACTGCTTGCCTATAGTCCACATCAATGCTATTCCATAGAGAATCAGCATTGTCACTGAGGTATTCAGCGAGAGGTCTTTTTGATTCATCAAGAACCATCACTCTCCTTTTGAAATTCTTATCAGTGATTTGAACAGAAAGACCTATATTTGAAGAGTGGAAGAGCCTATGCAAGGTTTCTTGTAACATCATTTGCTTTGCCTTGTTTTCCACACTCTTATTAAATACAGGAGATTCAATTTCATCTAAAAGCAACCACCTTATTTCAAGAAGTTTGTTTCTTATCTTTTCCGAAAAACCATTATAGTTGTTGTCTATAAATTCAGCAAGTCTTTCGTTTAATGAATTTTCAAGAGTCATTGCTATTTTAATTTAACAACAAATTTTCCTTTGACTGATGTTGTCTTTGTGTACTCTTTGTAGAGTTCAGGATTGCTTTTTTTGAAAGCAGCCTTGTCGAAGTCCTCGCGTGTGGACGGCTTGCCGATGCTTGCGGTGAACTGTTCGCACTCGAACTTAGTCACACCGTTCTCCTCCATGAGTTTGCGCAGGCTGTCCTTCAATTCCTTGGCTTTCTGCTCGGCCTGCATAATCTCGACAAAAGCATCAAGGAAAGTCTGCTGGACATCGAGGTCTTCGGCAGTGGCGACAACCTCGGTGGTTTCGGCAACCTGCATCTCGTCGTTGATGTAGATGAAACGCAGGCTGTCAATGTCGGTCGGGTCATAGTCGGGATTGGGCAGTATCATGGTGTCAAGCAGTTTCAATACCTGCTCGTCACTCTTGCGCTCAATCTCCCACAACTGGCCATCACCGTGGCGCAGGTGCATACCATACAAGCCATTGACCTTTAAACCCGTCTGCAACTCGAACATGACGGCATAGCAGCTCAACTGCCATGAGAGGTATTCCATCAACCCAGCCTCGCCTCCTGGATAGGAGTCAAGGTTGTTGGTCTTGTAATCGACAAGGTGAATCTCTGCCTTGTCGTTGCACCAGATGCCGTCAATCTGCGAGGCGAACGACCCATAGGACACGGTGAACTCACTGGCCATGACACGCATTCCTGCTGGTATCAACCGCTTGTAGCACTCAAGGTCTGCACTAACGTCCTGCGCAGGCAACTCGGTGCCGTTTGCGGCGACAGAAGCATCGTAGCTTGTCGCATCGACACCCAGCTCGTTGTAGGTGCGGATGGCATCATGCACGCATGAACCGTAATAACCTGCCTGCGGGATGGCGACCTCTTTGGCATAGTCGCTGGCTCCGGGATAGACGCCCAGGCGCAGCACCGAGTGGATGAGCGAAGTGATTCCACTCAGTTGCTGGCCGTCACGGGTGTAGGTGTGCGTGGCCTCGTCGAAGACCACATCGCTCTCTTTGAATCTCATCATTTGCCTTCTGCTTTAAGTTGCGCGCCGCGGGCTTTGACCGCCTTGTAGAACACGTCGTTCTCGTTCTTGTAGGCAGGGTGATAGAACTCTGATGTCTTTCTTGTGTACTTTTCCCAGATCGCTGTGAGCTCTGCCGTTGACTGGGCGTTGCTTGCCTCTGCCTCTGCAAGAAGCGCCTTCTCCAGGTCAAGTTCGGGGTAAGGCTGCGGCGCTGGCTGGGCAGGTTTTGCCGCTGGCTTCTGCGCGGGCTTTGCGGTCTGTTTCGGTGCTTGCTGCTTGGCGTACTCGTCGGTGTCCGCATCCTTGGTGTCGTCGATGCAGAACAGGCCGTTGAGCGCATACTTGCGTGCATAGCTCGATGACGTGCCTGTCACCTGCGCTCCGTCCATGCCTTTCTTGCTCTCGTCTTCACGGGCACGGCCTTCCGAGACGATTTCTTCCTCGCCCTTGATGACCTTGGCGGTGCTTACGATGTAGTATCTCGCGCCTATGAGCTCAATCCTGTCGCTCATGTTGAGCACAACATTGTGCTCGGCCAGCAGCGGCTTGACGGCTTCGAGGATGTCCTCGGCACTGCGGTACTTGTACTTGCCGAAAGAGTTGTACTGGTTCTTCGGTGCCTTGAGCTTTGACTGGATTACCACAAGCGACTCCTGCAACGACAGCTCCTTTTCGTTTGTATTTGCCATATTTATATCATTAATTAATTATTACCAAATAAAGATTCTTCTGTTGGAAGTTTACGATGTTCCCACCATTCACTACCATCATATTCTCCTCGTTCAAGCCAATTACCATCTTTAAATACAATAGCACCAAATAGTTCTTGACCACCATAACCATTGTCGTAATCAATAGAAGCAAGAATTTTAAGAAACCTTAGTTCATCACTTTCTGTATGGTTAGAACGAAGTTCAGCAATAACAGACTGCTCATCAAATATACCATCACAATATATTTTAGCAAAAGCAATAGAATTGACCCATTTTTTTGCTATGCTACTTGTAGGTTTGTAATGATAAGTAACTTTGCTATAACCTTTCCACTCACCAAATGGTTGGGTTTTACCAAACTCTACAGTATATTCTGGTGTATCAGTTATACATTTAAGTTCTTCTTCTGTAACCCATTTGTGAGTATCAAGTAATTCATTTAAAGCGTTCATAATTCAACTTAGTTAAGTCCTAATAAAACCCGCCGTGTTTCACAACATGGGCAGGAAAAGCTATAATTTATGAGAAAAGTAAAAAATGTTACCTATGAAAAAACAATTACTTCTTGATTGCTCTGCGGAGAGTGAGGGATTTGAACCCCCGATACCTTGCGGTATGCCACGTTAGCAATGTGGTGCATTCGACCTGGCTCTGCCAACTCTCCAGTAAGACCCTCGCAGGTCTAGCGCGGGTTGCTCACAAGAACCCGTAAGACTTATATCGAAGGCCGTGCGTCCGCCATATTGCAGGACTTGGCGCACGGCCATTTTTTCTAGTTCATAGTTTAGCCTCAATTTTTCTTCTTTGCGGTTTCCCGCTTTCAGTATAGGAGGTTTTCTTCCCCCAACCACTTCGGCTACTCAATTCACCGTGACGCAGTGGCCGCGTCCGCCTGCTCCTCGCAAGTCGGCTGGTGGTCGTTCAGTCCTTCTGACCGCCGATGGGCAACCCGTGCCCGCTGGGAACCAGCCTGTATGTGTCGGCTCATTCGCCGATTGTCCCTGATGGCGTCGCAAACCGCCACTAGGGTTATTCCGCTTTGCGCATCACTGGCTCGCCGAATACGGTCTTGCGCTGGGTGCTCTTGATATAGTCCAAGTAATCCTCCTTGAGCCTGTCTGCGTCGAATTTCAACGGCGAGGACTGGCTGCCGCCCTTGATGTAGTGGAAGTGCTGCTTGATGTGATACAGCCTGCTGACGGATATACCGAGGATTTCAGCGGCCTTGGCAGCCGACACGAGGTTGGTGCTGGCGTCTATGCCCTGCTCCTGCCTGATGCGCTCGGCGACATACGCCTGCATCCACGCCTTGTCTTTCGATTGCTGCTCAACTATCATTGCCGCTAATTTTTGAAGTTCCTGATCCGTCATGGCTCACTCTGGTTAATGGTTATCGTTCTATCATCGGCAGGATGCCGTTCTTCTTCAAGATGCCGTAGAGGAATATCATCCCGTTCGGCGTCCAGACGGTCTGAATCTTCACGTCACGCATCCCGTTGGAGCGCACAATGTCTATCGTCTTGTTCTTGACGTAGCCGTTGGACGCAAACTTTGATTTAAGAATCCACTGCCCGTTCATCTTGTGTTGCACGCCAAGATTTGCAAGCACCTTGTTGAACGCGATGGCGCTCATGCCGTAGTCCTGGGCAATCTGTGTGGTAAGCACGGTGCTCTTGTTGTTCAGCAGCATGTCGTAGTACTCTGCCTTGGGCTTCATCTCGTCGATATCCTTCGACATTTCCGAAATCTGGCAACTCGCCTGCTCCAGCCTAGCTTGTTGCTGCTTGTTCTCGATAAGCAACTGCTCGTTGCGCTCAACTTGGTCGGCAAGTTCACGCAAAGCGGATGCGTAGTCTTTCGGCAATACGGCAACCTCTCCAGTGGCCACTTTCTTGAACACGGTGCGATAAACATTGAACACATCGCGCACTTTGCGGGCAATGAAATACTCAAGACACTCAATAGTCAAGTGGTATTCATCTACTGGTCTGCCGCCGTTTGGGTTTTGCGGATTTTGCCGTAAAACTTGATAGTCAATGTCTTGCATGAAGTTCTTCTGCAATGCTTCGACTGCATCTGACTTCCTGCCGTAAGCCAACGGCCAAACATCGTCAAGGTTTACAGGAAACTCCTCGCCTGACTTGTAGAGTTTAAGGACACCATCAAAGTAATCCTTAATCTGCTGTTTACCGTTCAATGCTAACTCATGTGCCATAATCACTCCTCCTTTGCTATGGCAGTCACACTGAGAATGTGCTGCTCCTTGTCAACGGTTGTTGTGTAGCCAGAGATGCCGTCGCAAGGACAATAGTCCCTGACGTAGTACACCAGTGTCCTGCCAGAATTGCAGGCGGCATTGCTCTCCAAGATAAAGTGCTTGGTCTTGCCGGGCTTAATCTTTTTTATGTCATCTACTGTTAATCGCATTTATTTATTTTGAAAATTTTCTAATCAAAGTTTGGCTGGGTGCAATATATTATGTATCTTTGCCTTTGCCAAAACATTCGGACGCATAATTTTGCGCCCCAGCCCGAACTTTGCGTTTATTTATTTCGGTGCAAAATTAGGGTATTTCTTAATTCTGACCAAACATTTGTTCGGTTATTTTCTAATATTAACAAAACTTAACATTATGAGCACAGCGGAAAGATTAAAAGAGTACCTGAAATTCAAGGGAATAAAGAACAACACAGCGGAGAGCATGTGTGGTCTATCTAACGGATATATAGCAAATTCCAAGTCGATAGGCAGCGACAAGTTAGAAAATATCCTAACAACATTCCAGGACTTGTCTGCCGAATGGCTTCTCCGTGGCACGGGCAAGATGCTCATAAGCGACGGCATTGATCCAGCGCAGGTGTTCCGCGCACTCAATATGCCACCCAATAGCCAGAAGATTATCGACGTGTGGCTGAAATTCATGGAAGTCACCGAGGGTATGCAAGAGATATATAAACAATCAATGTAATTACAATTATGGACAATGAACAATTCAACGAGTTTATCAGACAACTCAAAGAGTACATCAAGAATGAGCATGAGAAAATCCATGGCATCAAGGAATCAGTTGCTGCGGAAGCGTTAATCGACAAAGCGGTAGCGGACGAAAGGTTCTGGAGGTTCATATCTGATGAAATGGATAAGCGCATCGGGGAGAGCAAAGTGCTCGGTGGCATGTACAACATCGACATCGCAAAAAAGATGTTTACAACCATCCCGAAAGAGCAGATTATCGCTTGGATAAGAGAGTTCAAAAACCAGCAAAACGCTGATTTTTAGGTAAGTCCAAAAAGGACACTTGTCAATTTTTGCGTCAAGAAAACTTCAACGATTTATAAACATCTATTAACCAAATAGTTACGATACACCATTGAAGCCTTCTAAGCTGTGGGTCCTGGGTTCGAGTCCCAGCGGGATCACTAATAAGCAACAAGTTGTCAGTCAGTTTGTTGCAACCCGCACGACAAGGCGGACTGGTCGTATCACGACTAAAAAAAATGATGCAAAATTTGGACTTTTTGGGACACTTTTGGTCAAAAATTTGTCAATTTTTGTGTCAAGATTTTTTAAGAGTTATGCGACATCATTTTTATTTGGACACGCGCATGGAGCGCAAGAGCGGGGAGTACCCGCTGAAGGTGGTAGTCACCACTCAACGAGAGAGAATGTACTTCAACACAGGCGTTTGCCTCAAAAAGGAGTATTGGAACGCAGAAGCGGAAGCGGTTGTCGGGAACATCGCCACAAAAGGCCCGCTCAACACAAAAATCGCAAGAATCAGGCTGGGAATCGCCGAATTTGCGCTTTCGGAGTTGTCAATTTCCGTGTCAATTTCCGAGTTTAAGCGCATTTTGGGGTGCATCGTGAGCGGAAAGGACTGGAGAGAAAAGGATGAGCCTATCTTTTTGGACGCCTACAAGTCATTTGCTGACTCACACATTCATTCCCGCACTAAAGATGTGTATTACAGCACTATACGGAGAATCGAATCATTCGATAATGACTGCTGGAAACTGACTTTTTCTGACATTACATTCGAGTGGTTGACACGCTTTGACCGCTACATGCAGACAACAGCCCCCAGCGCAAATAGTCGCAGCATACACATGCGTAACATCAGAGCGGCATTCAACGATGCCATTGCCAGGGAAATCACCACAAAATACCCGTTCAACCGTTTCAAGATAAAGAGTCAGCGCACTCGCCACCGCGCATTGCCTGTCGAAGCGGTGCGGGAGCTCATCACCATGCCCGTACTTGACCACGAAAGGCAATACAGAGACATGTGGCTGCTCATGCTGATGCTCTGCGGCATATCGCCTATCGACCTGTGTAACCTCAAGGAGATAAGGCACGGGCGCATCGTGTACCGCAGAAGCAAGACTGACCAGCCGCTTGACCTGCGCGTGGAGCCGGAGGCTATGGAAATCATCGAACGCTACAAAGGCGAACGCTACCTGCTCGACATACTTGAACGGTGCCCGTCTGGACACATGGAATGGGTGCGCAGGCTCGACAAGAACCTCAAGACACTTGGAGGAGTGACATACGAAAGGCGCAAAGCGGCTGACGGGAAGCTGAGGAAAATGAAAGTGAAAAGGGAAATGTGGCCTGGGCTGTCCGCTTACTGGGCAAGGCACACCTGGGCTAGCATCGCCGCATCACTCGACATCCCGAAGGAAACCATAGCCCAGGCTCTCGGCCACAGCCAGCACTCGGTCACTGACATATACATCGACTTCGACCGCACAAAGGTTGACAGGGCAAACAGGAAAGTGCTCGACTGGGTGTTGTACTCTAGACGTTAATTAGTATTCAACAAAGTTAAATAGTCTTTCGTCGCAACTAATGATAACTAAAGATAACAAAAGATGACTAAACATTTGATTTTTGTCATTAACACGCTGAAACACATTCATTTGCACGGTTAAAAAATACGTTTTTTCTTTGCATCGGAAATCACACCGATAGTGGTATTTCGGTGCAAAGTTTAAAGATATACAAAGGTAGTTGATGACGCTCTCAATACCACCGAGGAGGGCTGATTCAATTACCTTTATTTTTTGAAGCATGGAAGAAACTTACAGCATCGTCATTAGGCGGAACAAGAAAAAGGAATCCCTGGTGTTCACCAGCGAGAACGGTGATGAAAGAATATCGGGACTAATCTTCAACGTGTTCAAATGGAGAACGAAACGACCGAGCTCCCTACGGTTCAGCGATGGCGTCAAACTGTCGCTTTGCAGGACAAGCGGCGGCCCTAAGCTCCTGCTAAAATTCAGGGTTTACAACCGCAGCGTAAAGCAGACGGTTTCTGAACTGATCAAGGCATTTAAACCTTATCTGGTGTAAAATGAAGATGGTGATAATGACAATCCTCAATTCCATGATGTGGCTTGCACTGGGGATGAATGTGGCCACGGCGATTCAAGCAAGGCGAAACGCTAAAAAGGCAGAAGCCATGCTCGACGAAGCGCAAGCGTTACAAGACAGGACGTTAGTGCTGTCACAATTCACCGTTGAGTTCGGACAGTGCGAAAATGCAGACGACATCATTGACCTCCAGCAACGCTGGCATGAGAGATTGAAAGAGGTTGGACTTGACTTTAACGACATCGTAAAATTCGACATGCAATGAAACAGATGAGAGTATTTGCAATCGCAATCTTGGCTTTGGCAGCATTCACTCTGCTGGCTACCGATACTGAAAGCATATCCGCACTCATAGCTACAAGAGCCGCCGCCATAGCGCTGTTATTGGTGTTTGTGAAATCCATTGACCGTTACGGAGATGACAAGCAAGAAGCCAGACATACACGCTGACGGCAGATACAGCACAAACGAAACAGCAGCCCTGCTGGGAATCAGCCGCAAGACACTTGGAAGATACACTGCGAGCGGTCTTATCAAGTGCGGAAGATGGAGAACGAACAACCGTCCGTTTTACACAGGCAGGGAGATACTGCGGCTATGGATGGCGCAATTTTAGCGAGAATGGGAGAAACGCCCTGCTCGCTAACAACAGGTCTCTTGCGATAAGGGCCGAGTCGAGAGTAGCTGACGCAGGCAAGCGGCACTCATGTGCAGACGATGGTGCAAGCCCATCCCTCGGCGAAAGAATATAGGTCTTTGACATGGTGGAGAGAAAGGACAGCGCAAAGCCGTTCCCGTTCGCGGGTTTGCGCAGGCAAAAGGGGAACGGGTGCAGAAGTGCATGGCTGCACACAGGACCATGCAGTAGTGAGCAACAGCGCAACGGTAGTCAGAATGACTATCATTGGCGCATAGAGAACAGGCGTATGGCTAATGTCTTGCAAAACAGACGCACGCCGACAACAGGCTTGGCCAAATGCGGGCGATTGATCCCCGCCGCCTGACAACCACATAGAATGGTAAGTTTCTTCATACATGAGAATCTGTCAGATTAATAACTGATTGATAATTAAGCAATGTCCCATGCCGCCTGTGAAGGCCGCATGGTTTCTTTTGAAATCCGTTTTATTAACCATATAAATTCTTACATTATGAAACATTTTTTATTTTTTGTCACCGCCTTTTTAAGCATCTGCGCAGGCGCATCAAACTTCATCGGCATCGATGCAGACACAATCCGCATCAACCCGAACAGACTGACGGGATATTGGAAAGTCAATGTGTCAGCAAGCCTGGAAGGGTATGCGGACACATGGCAGGTGAGCGTGACCTATCCAGGCGGCATTATCCCAAAACTGGTCTCTGGAATTTCCGCCCTTGACGGCATGACCGTGCCGTACGTTGACCAGACAGGTGCCTGTCGTTCGTACGATGCGCCGCTACAGGTCAGCGCAATGTACGAGACACTGAGCAGCACAACGGCCGGGATTTACGGATATTACGACTACAACATTGATGGGATATACGAAACCTACGGAAACATCAAGTGGGAACCAGGAATGCACCGGATGTGGGAGTTTAACCTGTCAATCCCAGGCGATTTCAGAAGCGGTTACATCGTTTTTGACGGGACATTCAACAGCGGCTTCGATTCAAGAGGCCCGATTTTGAGCAATGTCAGGTTTTTCAAACGCACATGGCTCTGGGTTGGATATGAATACGGTGATATTGGCGGCGACGGCAATATCAACATCGCGGATGTTGTGTTGCTCATCGACTCCCTGCTTGGGGAAGGCCTTGACGAGTTCCAGGAGAAAGCGGCCGATGCTGACAGGAACGGCGTTGTTGACATTTCAGACGCTACTTACATGATCGACATGATTCTAAGCTGACATTTCATTTTTTTTGAACGCTTTAGTTATTGGTTATTTGATTATCGCTGGTCTTGAACCTGCACAACGTCTGGCGCCGTTTGCAGCGGCACCAGATGACTATTCGCTATTATAAACAAAAATGCTTTTAATATGGTAAAGAAAGATTTTGTCAATGAACTGTCAGCCGCAACAGGGCTGAATAAAGAAACCGCAGCAAACGCGGTTGACGGTATGATGCAAGTGATGTACACCGCTTTCAAAAACGGCGAAAGTATCACCCTAAGAGGCCTTGGCACGTTTGAGGTCAAGACAATGACGGGACGCAAAGGCCGCGACATCAAGAGGGGAACGACCATCGCCCTGCCCGATGCACGCAGGGTAAAGTTCGTTCCTGGTGTTGAACTCAAAGAGGCTTTGAAGTTATGATTAAGTACTTTGAGGCTGGAGTGCGCTATGACAAGACGCTCGAAAACGGCGTTACAAAGCCCGTGACGGAACTTTACATCGTGGGTGCGGTATCGTTCACCGAGTGCGAGAAAATCATCACAGAGGCCATGCAGCCGTTTCTGAGCGGAGATTTCGAGGTGGTCAAGGAGTCCATCACGAGGATTGCAGAGATCGTTGACCAGGAAGACACCGCGGCTGACCGCTACTATCTGGTGAAGTACAACTTCATCACCATCGACGAGCGGACGGCCAAGGAGAAGAAGACAGCCGTGCTGCATCTGGTTCACGCAAGCGACTTCGATGATGCGAAGAAACGCGCTGTGAACAACATGAGCGACACGATGGCCGACTGGGAAATCGACTGCATCAAGGAAACGAAGTACATCGACGTTTACTAAGCACAACCCTGCCAGGGGGCTGCGATATGCTCCCTGGCTTTAATCCGACACGATATGGACGGCTGGATAAAAGCGCACAGAAGCCTGCTTGACTGGGAGTGGCACACCGATCCGAATATGGTGTCACTATGGATGCACCTGCTTGTGCTCGCCAACTTTGAAGACAAGCGATGGAAAGGCATGGTCATCAAAAGAGGACAGCTCGTCACAAGCATCAGCAGGCTTAGCGAAACGACGGGCATTTCGCAGCAATCTTTGAGGACTTGTTTGGCAAAACTTGAACAGACACAAGAAATCAACAAACAAACAACAAACAAATTCACAATCATAACTATCTTAAAATATGATAGTTACCAACAATGTGATTGCAGCGAAAACATAACAACTAACAAACAACTAACAAACAACCAACAAACAACTAACAAACAACTAACAACAACTAAAGAAAGAAAGAATAATATTAATAATAATATTAATAGCGCGTGTGCGCGCGAGAGACTGGAATCATCAACGGTTCAAAATTCGCTTTGGATAAGCCAGACGGCGATGAACCTGCGCACAACGGAAGTCGCACAACTCGCTTCCGAGGTGATGGACGGATGGGAAATATCCCAAATACCCGAAGACGAATGGACAGCCTACCACCTTATCAGCGGAATGAGGAAACTCTTGCAGATACGCAAGACTCAGGAAAGGCCGACAAAGGCAGACGAGAAGGCGGCGTGGCGAACACAGATGATGCGATCAATAACAAATGATTTGACGAACAATGGAAATCATACCAAGTAACAGGAAAAGCGCGGAACTGACAACCGCAGACAAAGACGAAAGATGTATTGCCGTTGCGCGGGTTTACGGGAGCGCAGACAACCTGTATATCCAAGCGACAAGCGGCGAGTTATCCGCTGAAACACCGTCTATGGTTCTCTGCATGAAAACCTACGGCGAGCCGGCAATACGGCGGCAGATTGCAGGGCGCATGAAAATGGCAGCCATGCGCATGGGCGAGACATTGATAGATGTAGCCGACACCGAAATCATCGCAGAGGCGATATGCCTGAATGAGAGCGCAAGGATTCTCGGCTACGACCTGGTGATGCGATTTTTCCGCTTGCTTGAACTCGGAAAGTATGAGCTTTACGCCTGCAAGCCGAGGAATATCATGGAGGCGTGGCAGCAATACGCAAAAACCGCAATCGCCGAGCAAAACAAGATAAAGGGCGAGCTTGAAAGCAGAAAGAATGACGAAGAGTGGCGAGAGCACCAGAAACAGGTGCTGCGCGGCCATGAGTTAAAGGCTTTCCTGGAGAAGAAAAGAAAGGAGGCTGGCGATGCCGATTAGCGAGGTTTACAACTGCGACTGCATGGATTTCATGCGGGATTTACCCGGCAACTTCTTCGACCTTGCCATTGCAGACCCGCCGTTCGGTATCAGCTACGCACGGGGAAAGAACGGATTTGGCGTGTGCGACAACCGCCCTACCCTGCAAGATGTGAAGTGGGACAGTGCCATACCAGGCAAGGATTTCTTTGATGAACTTCTGCGTGTAAGCAGACACGCAATCATCTGGGGCGGCAACTACTTCACACACCTTCTGCCAGTGAGCAAGTGCTGGATCGTTTGGGACAAGTGCGACGGCACTCCGAACAAAAGCGTGTTCGCTGATGCTGAACTCGCATGGACAAACTTCACCAAGGTGGTCCGTATGTTCCGCCTCTGGCAGATGGGTTTCATTTCCGACTCAAAGGACGCCGACAGAATACACCCTACACAGAAACCGACCGAGTTATACCATTGGTTGTTAGCCAATTATGGTGGTGGTAAAATCTTCGACCCCATGATGGGTAGCCAGTCCAGCCGCATCGCAGCCTACAAATTAGGCTACGACTCTTGGGGCTGCGAACTTGACAAAGAGTATTTCAGTAAGGGCAACGAGCGGTTTGAGAAGGAATGCCACGGCATCATCAGGCAGCCAGACGGAACAAAAATAAGGCAATTATCTATATTTGACTGATATGTACGACAACTACAACTATCCACCTGGCTCTGACACACCTGACGCGCCCTGGAATCAGCGTGACATCCCTGAAATGGATGTCACGGTGTATGTGAACACCAACCTTGCAAGGAAGGCAATCGTCAGCACCACCAACTACTCAGTTGAACGGGATGAGGGTGGCGCAGAAATCGACTTGCACGACGGCCATACCGACCTTGAAAGGTACTACAACGAGCAGCATCACGGCATCCTGTATCTGCTCAACGAGTTGACCAAGTACATCAAGCGCGAGTTGTTGAGTGAAGGCGTCAGCGGTTCACGCAGACAAGAACTTCAATCCATGCTTGAGGACTGCCAAGGTTGGGACGAGGAAACAAACATTGAGGATTACGACTACTAAACAATAATAACTATGAAGTACAGAAAAAGACAACTTGAAATTGAGGCCGTCAAGTGGAACGGCTACAACCTTGACGAAATCAAACGCTTCACCGGCAACAATGCCAATGTGAAGTATGACGAGAAAGATGGGGAAGTGGTAGCAGACCTGTTCATCCACACCCTTGAGGGTGATATGCACGCCTCCAAGGGTGACTACATCATCAAAGGCATCAAGGGTGAGTTCTATCCATGTAAGCCGGATGTGTTCACCAAGACTTACGAAGAAGTGAAAGACCAGCCAAGTGGCGGGAAAGTGTGAAATTTTTCATAAGTACATCCGTCAAGTCCGAGGGAAACACGCCCTAACCCTTGATGGGGATCGGCACCAAAGATACTGGCGGTTTTTAAGAGAAACCACAAGTTGCAGTGGATAAATGCAGCGCATGAGTAAAGAAAGAGGGGAGCCAGGCGTGGCAGAAGAACCCTGTGGGACGTGTCCCGCTTCCACCGCATATAATGCGGCGTGTGATTCCGCTGGACACCCGTGAGGGCGGTATGCGAGAAGAATGTATTGTATTGTATAGCAACCTTAATTCAAGGGGGATTAATTCCCCCAACATCAGTGGACTAGTTCAACGGTAGAACACTTGCATTTACGCATGAGACTGGCAGTTCGACTCTGCTATCCGCTGCAACTGACATTTAACAACAATTAAAAAAAGAAACGCTTATGGAAACAAAACTAAAACGAGGAGACCTTGCTGTATGGAACGGTATGCTTGGCAGGGTGACGGAGGTGATGACCAATGTGGAGACAGGGAATGAACTCTACAGGTTGGGAACAAGCCCTCAATTTGTGGAGGGCGCAAGAAAGGCTGACCACCGTGACATCATTAGGATAACTAAAGGTAACAACAACTAAACAACAATCATTATGAACTACTACATTCAGGGAAATAAAAAAAGAGCCGACGAAATCAGGGCGGCGTTTGAGAAGTTAGGAATAGACACCACTGCTATTAATGTGGGCGATGAGGATTTCCTTTATTTTTCATCCAACGGGTTGTTACATTTTGAGGAGTTTTCTAATACTCTGTTGAATATATTCAAGACCCACCCCGACTACCAGGAGTTGGAGTTGCCCGTTCAACCAAAGTTCAAGGCAGAAGACAGGATTGTCAGTAAGAGCGAAAAGAGCACGATTTATCGCATCATTACCCTGTGTGAAGAGCGTATGGAGTACATCGTTGCAATCGAACACAAGGATTACCACGAAAGTTGTCCGTGGATTGCGTTTGAAGACCAAGACGATTATGAACTTGCACCCAAGCCCCACTACGACATCAAGAACTTCCACGCAGGTATGCCTGTGCTGGTAAGAGATAACAAAGGCGAAGAATGGAGACATACAGAATTTTCTCACATTTCTTCAAGATTTTATGAAAACAAATTTGCAGCAGGCTGTACTTATTGGTGCCAGTGCATCCCATTTGATGGGAACGAGCGTCTGCTTGGGACTACCGATATGCCAAGCGAGGAATATATTAACTGGTAAACGAGAAAAATATGGAGAATAATACTGGAACGAATAAAGCAGATAAACGATGGTGGCATATTGAAGAACGAGTATCAGGAACAAAATCGCTTATCATCGGAAAGCGAATACAAATAAATTGGTTATGGTGTGAAGAAACAAAGCTTTCATTTAAGACATTTAACAGTGTTGATATGTTCTATTGCCATATCGTATTATTTCACAAATGCGTAGAACTTCATTATTATCACAGATTCTAAAAAAACGAGAAAGATTATGGATTGCAAAAATTTAATGGTAGGGGATTTGGTGTATATCCATGAGCCCGAATGCAAAGGACATCGCATTGATTTCATTGATGAACTTGGTTTTCAAGTAGGAGCAGATGGCGAGGTATATGACGAGTGCGATATTCGCCCCATTCCACTCACCGATGACATCTTGGTGAAGAACGGGTGGAGAAAAGAACCTATCAGCATAGATGGTGACTATGCCAATTGGTATGGAGAAATTCCTATCAGCCAAGCCGAAGATGAGTACAACTATGCGGATATTGAGTTGAGATACGTCCATCAACTGCAAAGGCTTCTTAACTTGTGTAATATTGATAAAGAGATAATATTATGACGAGGAAATTTAGAGATACAAAGTATTGTGCTGATGAGACTGGGCGTATTTTTAACTCAAGAACTGGTAAAGAACTGCGTCAGCAATCAAATGGCCGTTACAACAAAGTCACACTTACCATTGATGGTAAACAACGGCAATTTCTTGTGCATCGCATTATAGCGGAGTTGTTTATTCCAAATCCAGAGAATAAGAGAGAAGTCAACCACATCAATGGTATCAAAACTGATAATAGGGTCGAAAACCTTGAGTGGGTGACACCTCAAGAAAATCAGCAACATTCCGTAAGGATTGGTCTTAAACCGCTTGGCACTGAACTTTGGAATGGTAAGTTTACCAAGGAACAAGTGATGACTATTATAGAGGAAAGAAAAAGTGGAAAAACAATCGCCGAACTTTCAGTTAAATATGGCGTTGATAAGACTACTATTTCTGCTATTTCAAGGGGGTTAAGGTATAAGCATTATTTTGATGATTTGAGTTCCTTTGAAAAGCCAGAAAGATGTGGGGCGGTAGTAACAATATACTATGCAGATGGCACGTCTAAGACATTCCCTTCTATATCAAGCGCAGCAAGATGCTTTGGTTTGGGAAGATGGTATTTTGAGAAAGATGGCCATAACGATAATCTTAATATACGATGGACTGTAACAAGAAAATAACAGCACAACTTCAACACCTGTTGCGCTTGTGTGGTGTGGAGAAAGAACTGGTAATTGATTGGATTATGAACGAATACGAACAACTAATAAGCGATGCTACTCATCTTGTAAGTAGCGCAGCATATAAAGAAGCTATCAAAGATGGTCACAATGTGGAAATCAAACGCTCTTGGTCTGACTTTCTTGCAGATTTCAAGAAAGGCCACGACCATTCGCACCCGCTTATTGCCCGCTTCTACTATGCAGTTCCAAGCAACATAGGCAAGCGAGTGTTTGACTACTTGTATAGCGGCATCTATGATGCGAAGAATCCTTATAGCCGTTCAAGTGTTGAAGCGTACACAATGAACAATCCTCGTGGATATGGTCTTATCGTGTACGACATTGGCAACGATGGGTATCTTAAAAACAAGTGTTGCATCACAGTGGGTTCGAAGTTACTTAACAACAATCCAATTACGGAAGAACAAGAGCATGACTTGTTGCGATTGCTTGGCCTTCGTGTTTGGAACTTAAAAAAGAAAATCGCAAAACTGAAAGGAGGTGAAGAATGAACTTCGTTGATGTGTTTATGGCGTTCTTCATGGGGATGCCACTTGGCCAAGAGGAATTTGACAAATTCTTCGACGAGTCTTTCATCAAGTACTTCCAAGATAACCCTAATGGTTATGACGAGGTGATGAGGCTTATTGACGAGAAAGCCCCAGAAGATTCAAAAGATATGATAAGAGAGAGAATGAACAAAATTTATGAACAATCAAAGAAAGGAGGGAACGATGAGTGAGCAATATCCACTGATTATGACCGAGGAGTACTGGGCAAGTTCCCAGCTCTCAATAGCCAGATATTATGGTGGCATCAATTTTATGGGGCATCAATACCTTATCGTCAACAAGGATGGCAAAGACCTCTTTGAGCTATCCATTGAGGCAGACAGAACAGGGAGGGCAAAAGCCATCGAGCCTGGCGAACCTGCCGACCTGGTATTGGAATCTCTCGTCCCGTCTTACAAGAAACTTGGACGTGACAAGATTATCTAGCTTGTCAAGCAGGGCAAGACCGAGAAGGAAATAAAACAAATCGCAAAACAGAAGAAGAAATGATTGTACAGCTACAACGATAGTGTCACTTATGGTAATTAACATAGAAGCAATTTCCAGACATACAGATGGGAAAGAGTATTTCACGAGAACAGTGAAGATATTTGGCATTGTGGTCTATCGCTACATGTTCGTGAGCGACGTTGACGATAGCAAGCGCACTGTCGGTTTCACAAGTATGCCTGACCAGACCCAATGGGTTGACGATTAAGACATGTCCCAACGATCAACAAGCCGTACCCGTGTTAATGACGGTGCGGCTTGTTTTGTAAAGAAAAGGAGGTTCCAACGCATCACTGCGTCAAACCTCCACAACATGAAACATGAGAAATTGTCCTCCTTTCTCTAATTAAACAAACCATTAAAACCCAAGTATATCATAAGACACCTTAATCCTTGCATAGGGTGATGCCTTGTTTTCTTTCGTGTCGTGCGAATAGCCACCGTATGCACCGATGCCGACACGCCCTAACTTCACCCTTGCGCCAAGTTCTGCAAAAGGCACTGCGGTCTTTGTATTGAACTGGTATTCGCATCCCCCGGCAACATCAACGAAGAGATGCTTATTGTCCTTGACCGTCCTTGTTATCGTCTCGGTGATGTACTCCGTCCGTTGACGGACAAAGATGCTGTCCAGGCTCGGCTCATATCCGCTAATGTAAGCATCGTATTCCTCGCCGTGGTAGTGTCTCGATTCAATCGGCACTTCGACAAGCACGGAATCTATCATTTTCGTGGTGTCGCGAAAATGCTCAACCATCGTCAGCCAGCGATACTCGGTCTTTACTTTCTCAACCTCTACGGGCTTGGGCAGGTAGTGCATGATGGTATCAAACACCGTGACCGTGTCACGCTCTACCTTAGTCTCGATGGGCTGGCGGTTACAGTTGTGGACACCCATTGCGATAAACACGCCACTAATGATGCCCGCCAATGCGGTGATGATGTATTTCCTGTACTTGCTCATAACTGATAGCATACTGTTACCCATAATTCCTCGCCATTGTTGGCTGCACGCTTGAGAATCTGGTAGAACCGCTTAAAGGTAGCCCAACTGTTGACCACCTTGCCCACCACCTTATTCTCGCCCACAATCGGGCATCCCGATGAAGAGTCGGCATCAATGCCGCTGTGAAAGCACACACCACTGAATCCCTTGACGTACTTGAATCGGGGAATCCTGCCGCCGCAAAACTCCTTATATAGAGGTTTGGCAGCGAACTTAGGACTGACCACATTCAGCGTCAACTGATAGCGGCCTGTCGGGATAGCAGTCTTGTGCTTAACCTTGAGTTTGGCGATGTTCGCCTCGCTCATGCTCTGGTCAAGTCCTCGGTCTTTATCCTCGCACGAATCGCAGATAAAGACCCATCGTTTCTCGTCCTTATCCCATCGGTAAAGGTGGCCAATGGTGTAGGTCTCACGCTTTGCTACTCTGACTAATTTCAGTTCCATTTTGTCGTTTCAATATTTTTCGTTAACTTTGTAGTGTCAGAGATTTCTTTAAACACCGCCTTGCTTTCTTGCAAGGTTTAGCCATCCTTCGGGGTGGCTTTTTCTTTCCAATCGGTTACACATCGTTACCGCTTGAATTAGCCGCCTTGTCGATGATGTGCTTGGCGATTTCCACCGCCTGCTCCTTCGACATCGCATCGGCAACAACCTCAATCGCATGGGTGATGTTCTTGCGGGTCTTCTCGTCAGCCTTTTCCTTCATGCTCCATATCTCTACCACGCAGAGAACAACGGCAGCAAGGCATCCTATGATGGGCACACAATAGGTCACACCCAAAATGTTGAACATCGCCCACACGAAATGGACCAACGTGTCAATGCAGCAAGCTATCATCATCACTCCCTCATAGAGCGTGAACTTGGTTATACTCCGAGAAAACAAGTAACTCGTCCTCGCTTCTCCACGCAACTTCGCCTTTCGCCAACCGAAAAGCGCATCCATAGCCATAGCGACTATTACAACGAACATCGCCACGACTACTATCAGTAACATCACTGGCAAGCCAGCGAGTAGGTGTCTATAAGCCTCCATAGCCTTACCCTTTCGCAAAGTGCAACAACAAAATACCCGCAGCCACTACCGCCGCCCCAATCATCGTTGCACCGATGTCTGCCCAGTCCCACGTTGTTGGGTCAAGGCAGTAGCCCTTGTCACAGTACTCTTTAACACACGCGGCGACAAAGCCGCCGCTCAGTGCGCTGTACACGCCAGCGGCCACGTTGTAATGACCGCCCTCACCACTCACAAGGTAGGTGATTAAACCTACCACGATTGCAGCTATCGCACCGCAGAAAATGTGTTGTTTCTTGTCCTTCTTCATAATTATTCAGTTTTACGTTCAAATGGGAAATAAATAGCATCACGATGCCTCTCGGTGGCGAGTGTTCCGTCATTCTTTGTGTACTTCCCGTCAACACGTTTGATGATTGTGCGCCTCGTAGAGAAGTCAATCGTAATATCATCAATGCTGTACCAGACGGCAGTCCCGTTGGCGACGCTCGCTCCATTGGCATAAGGTCCAGTGGCAAGGTTACGCTCGTCGCTCTTGGATATGTCACCCGCATTAGCCGCACTCGACGGAGAATTTGCCGTTGCTATCGACAACATCAACTGGTCTGAATAGTCGTAGGTTATACCGCTCAACGTGTATGGAGCAAGATAGGTCTGCACATCCCAATGTAGATGGCCGCAAATGTGGAACAGGAAATGGCACGGAGTTGCCTGCGAGAAGTCAAACCCATGTTCAGTGTTGAGGTACACTGTAGTATCCCTTACGCTGCTGAATGAAGTGTTCAATACCTTCTTGTGTAGATAAGCATCAATAATCAGCGACTCTTTGCCAGCAGAACCCATTACCCACTGGTTTGTCCCCGTTGCAAAATCCCTATCCATAAGAAATAGTTTGTCTGCGGTTGGAATGAGTGTGTTGTTTCCATCCTTTGCAAAACTATTTTTAATGGCGTCAGCAGGTGCAGCCTCGTTTACAATGGGAGGCTCGTGGATAACAAGAACAACATAATCATCTTCGTTCATCTCCTTCAACCTCGCAGCAAGCCAGTCCATTTGCGCTTGTGTATAGGTGTGCGTTCCACTCGCACCCGATGCGAGGCCTTCTCCAACCTCATATTGGTCAAGTCCGATGAAACGAACCTTAAAGTTTGTAAACGAATAGTCCTTGTACCAATAGCAACTGACACCACTTTGGTCTCCATAGGTCACATAGCCGTCAATTTTAGTAGCATATCCACTTGTGTTGATTGTCTTGCTGGTATCAATAATTGCCTCGCCAATGAATGACTTAACCCATGCGGTTGCATTAGCCTGCACATTAGAGTGCCTTGTGCCTGAATCATGGTTGCCGACCACGACAAGGGAAGGGCTGATTTGTTTCATTGCATTGTTGAACAAAGTATCATAACCAGCCGTGTTGTCCTTAATGTCTCCCGTATGGATGGCAAAGTCAATATCCTCGTCATTGTCCATCATCTGCTTGATTCGCAACAACGAATCTGGATTCCCATGCGTGTCACTCACATGGAGAAATCGCAGTTTTGTTCTCTCCTGCCCATTGATACCATAGGTGATGAAATCAGCAATACTTACACCGCCAATGTCATCGCCAGCTTTGAAATCACCGATGTCATTGACAAGGATGGTGTGAGCAGGGAATACACTGTCACCACCGCCTCGGGCAGCATCCTCAAGGGTCTCAAAATTCGCATTGACCTTGCGGGCAAACTCTGCTGCGCTGTCAGTAGCGGCAATCACCTCAATGCCATTACCGCCACCGAAATTTGAGTTGAGCGTGGTCACAACATCGCTTGCGCTATTGTTCGTATTAATATTGTCTGCCATAGTGGTTATGAATTAGCGAGTTTGTAGTTTATGGCGGCAACAATGTCATCCTCAGATATGATATCATCGCCATTAAGTGTGAATGACCTTTCTTCAATCACCTCACCAGAATCGCTATAACGGAATGTAGCACGGAAAAATACTGACCCCAACCCAGAAGTAGAGGATGATATATCAATCGTTCTTGTGTTGTTTACGTCTGCTTTAAATCCGTTGGTTCTAACTTTGGAACTATTATAAAAGCAAACACCTGATACAGCTGCTGGACTTGAATTATTAAGTTGATGGGCATACACATAGGATTGCCCAACTGCAAGTGGGTTAGGAAGTGGAATATATGATTTAGTGTATAAACATCCATTCCCTCCGCTCGTTGTCTTTGTTCTTACAGAATAGGCTTCGTCAGTACCACTCTTTAAACCATATCCAAGCACAACGTCCATCACACTCTTGGTGTTAATTTTCAAAGACGTGTTTGCCGTAACAACAAGTGTACAAGCATTGTCAACGATTGTACCCGTCTGCTCACTACCTCCGTCAATAGTGTATTTCACCTCGGCAAGTTTGAACGTGTCCATTGGCTCGATGACAATGGGCGTCTCCACACCCTCGTTAACCTGCGTAACGGAAGGTGTCTTTCTCCACTTGTCGGTGTTATACTGGATTGTGACCTTTTGAGGTTGCGATGCCGTTGCCGTCACAACAACATTTCCAGTAACATGCTGGATGATGATGGTCTTTGCACCATTGCTATCCGTCACATCATAGTCATCTCCCTCAGTCATGTTGGCGATACTGATGTTGTTGATGGCATAATCCGTGTCGGGAGTAAGCACAATCTTGATACCGCTGCCTTCTTTGACAGGCGATTGGATAGCACTGCCATTAAGGTCAGTCAATGCCACACTCGCAATGCCGCTTCCAGTTGAGGGAAGAGCGATTGCGCAATCAACTAATCCAGTTGCCGTTGCCGTAATCGCAATGGATGTACCGCTGCTGCTTACGTCATTTGATTGTAATGTGTAAGAAAATCCGTCATAGGTATCACCATCAAGAGTAACCGTATTACCGCCAATGGTAACAGTTGCGCTGACCTTGTTATTACCTACAGGCAAGATGCTGATGGTTTCACCAGCATAGACGTGGGGAGGTGTAGATTGTCCAAGCAGACTCTCGCTATCTCGCATGACGGCTACATTGCTGCCTACTTCATCTAAGTCGAGAACCGCAAAGTCATCCTCAACGGCAGTGCAGATAATCGTCAAGTCACCCGTGATGTTGGCCGCATCAATATGCAGGGTGGCAGTCTTATTGCCTTGCGCACGGGTGTAGGTGTGCGCTACATCAGTGTTGCCAATCTTCACCGTGATGGACTGCGGCAGCGTAAAGTGTTCATTTGCGGTGATGGTAGCATCAAGGTCTTGACCGATAACTACAGCCTGTGCGCCAATCATGCAGCCAGTTCCGTTGAATGTAATAGCCCTGCCGCTGACAGCCGTGGCCGCTACGTTAATGTTGCCGTTGACAACGATGTCGAGATAGACTGAACCATCAGCGTCACCAGTGGCCGTTGTCGCTACACTCTCGCCGTTCACCGTTACCGAAGTGAAGGCATACGATGCTTGTGTCGGGGTCAACTTTATGCGCACACCGCCCTCATATACTTGGCCGTTACCTGCATCACTGCTGACAACCTCGCCAGTGCAACCCGTCAATGCGGTCATGGTAAGATTGTACTTACGCTTGGCAACCGCTTCCCAAGTCGGTTTTGTGTTGGTGAATGCGATGCCCGCAAGTGCTGCAAGAATGGCTTTGACGTTGTTGTCGATTTCTTTGACCCACCTTGCCGATGCCGCACCAAGAACGGTGTCTGCATTAGGGCTAAGAGGGCTGTCAATGATGGGAGTTCCTTCCGTGTCAAATACTATTGATTCACCGCCTGCCTGTACTTGAATGTTCACGTTGCCGTTCTGGTCTTTCGACTGCGCTGTGCCATTCACGCTCACGCTCTTGACCACATCGGCGGCGTTGGCCTTGTTTGAGAGCGAGGTCTGCACCGCCGTGATTGAGCTGTTCAGCGCGAGCAACTGGTTAACCAACGTCGGGTCATCGGTGTCAATCCCGTCCAAGAAAGCCTTGACCTCGTTGAACGTGTCGATGGCACCCTGCACGTTGCCGCTGCCGATAAGCGTGTCCAATGCCGATCGCAAACTGTTGATTGCTGACTGAAGAGCCGTATCATCGTAGTTCTGTAAGCCAGCAAGTTTCTGCTTTTCAGCATCGGTGTAGTCGTTAGCCGACAACCCCTTGCCTTCTTCCTTGTCAACCTTGTCCGCTACCGAATCAAGCGTGTTTTGTACGCTTTGTGATAAGTCTTTTTGAGGGATTCCACCATCAGGTGGAGCATACCCAGCTTGTGCTGCTTCCTCAATGGCCTCGTCCATCTCGGATAGCTTTCGTCCCAGGGTTTTGGCACCACCGACCTTCACCTCGTCTTCGTTGAG
>Ga0247609_10001470_pt1 | contig 27910 bp, 32 predicted proteins | sample 172DNAGHGlowgp2_FD_193487 | JGI IMG/M metagenome (GOLD analysis project Ga0247609, IMG submission 193487) | Sheep rumen microbial communities from Palmerston North, Manawatu-Wanganui, New Zealand - 1728 DNA GHGlow gp2 | ecosystem: Host-associated > Mammals > Digestive system > Stomach > Rumen ... | reverse complement strand
TATATTGATTTTGGATAACTAACAATTGTAAAAATCGTACAATATTTATCACTAATAATAAATTCATTAGATTTAAAATCTAAACCTTTTGGAGCTATTTGACTTTTAAAACTTAAACTCATTGTATCATCACCGTCCCAAAATTAGTAGTGTTTCCACCATTCATAAATCCATCTAACAATATTCTTAAATCATCATTGCTAACCTGAGCAGATTGAAGACCACAGCTGGCAAGTCCTGTAACTAAATTTTGTATCTTTTTTTGTATTGAATCTGGTCTTGAATCTTTAAATAATATAAAGTACTCAGTATCAGTAACACCTATTTCCTTTCCCATAAATAAGCTAGCTTTATCAATATCTTCTTTAACAAGTTTTCTTATAGATGGATACTGTACTTGATTATATAAAAGTTTTAATTGTGCTAAATATACATTAATATCTACAGGCCTATCACTAATTATTAACCAAAAAGGATAGTCGAGTGTATTATAAAAATTTCTTAAATTATATATAGCACTTGCTTGTGATTCATAATCAAGTATAAATATATTTCTTGGTCTTACTTTTACGCCAGTCACTTTTGAACCATTATCAAGTATTATTTCACCATTTTGGATATCTTTTACTGGCAACCAATTTTCAGCATATTTTGATGATTTAAAGTCAATTTTTTGATTCTTCATCTGTGTCATATGAAGCACACCATCCTCTCCAATAATAACCTTCATTATGTTCTAATTTATATTTAAAGTATAAATATATTTCTTTAATAACAACTCTTACATTATGATAATAAGCTATAGGTATTAACAAAACAATTGTAATAAAGATAGGTAAAAATTTCAAAAAGAGTATCAATATTGAATTTCCATTTAAAAGGATTAACATTGGTATTTCTATTACAACGCCAGCGCCCAAAATCATTAAATCTATACCTTTAAATAATCCGAAATACAATTGGCTTTTCTTACTATTTGCAGGTATCAAATATTCATTCATTTATTTCACCTCTTTTTTATTTATTTGGCTTACCACCATATTTTTTCAATTCATCTTCAAGTCCATCACTAATTTTTTTACCAGTTGTTGGATCATATACACCCTTAAGTCTTTCCTGGTGAGTTTTTGTATCATTTGCGAATGAAGTATTTTCGCCTTTCATTGCTGCTTGTTCTGATTTAACAGTTGCTTTAGCACCAGTAATACCCATACTTGTTTCAGTTGCAGCCCAATCTGCTTGTGCATTTACTCTTGCACTATGTTCCGCGCTTGCTACAGCATTTTCTGCATTTCTAACAGCTGTTTGGGCAGCTGATATTTCTGCGCTGCTTGCACCATTTTTTATCTTGACATCTAATTCTGACTGAACTTGATGTAATGTTTCTCTAGTAGTTCTAACATTAATATTTCCATCCACGGCATTTTGTAAAAAGTTTTCATCATATTTGATATTTAAACCAGTTCTACTATCAATGATAGATGATGATTGCATTTTAGACATTGCTTTACTTTGATTTTCAATAATTTCTTTTGCAGTGTCAATAACACTTTGATGATTTTTAATAGCTTCTTCATGTACTCTTTGTCTTGCTTCATATTCTTTATTTTCAGACTTAATATCAGCATTAATTTCTGTTTGAGTTCTTTTATTTGCACCGGTAAAGTTTCTTACTGAATTTCCAACATTTTCTCTAATAGTAGGTTTTTGCTTTAACACTTCATCATTCATTGAATTTCCGCTCTCAGAAATATTTGCCATTCTTTTTTTGATACTCTCTCCTCTAGCGCCATATCCGGCTTTAGCTCCAGCACCAGCAGCTCTTAAAGCATTAACCAATCTTTGAGACTTAGTAAATTCTTTTCCATCACCATTAGTTTTTTGTCTTAATGCAGAAATACCATTTGTAACCATTCCTGCGCCCGCAAATCCAAGTCTTGGAATATCTTGTAAGAAGTTTTTGAATCCCTTAGAATTATTTTCTGCAAGTTTAGTTCCTAAAACACTATCTATAAATCCAGGTAAATCTTTTGCAAGCTTAAAGCCTGCTACTACAACTAATATAAGTAATAAGAATGAAGTAAATCCAGTTGAAGCATCAGTTACGTAGCCGAACAATTCACCTATTCTACCCCAAGCAGTTGATATGAATGCTGTAATAAAATATAATGAAGCGACTCTAATAAACACATCTGCAAAAGTTTTTCCATAAACGCTTAACCAATTTTTCCATATTTTTGAATCCCAACCATCTTTTATAATTGTTATTATCGCGATTGGTGCTAGAATTTGTAAAATAATAAGTTTAAATGCACGCATACCAATAGCAATAGCAATTGAAACTAGCGTATATACTAAATACAAACCAATAAATGTACTTAATAATGGATATTTATATTCTACATTTCCATTATTGGAACTAGGCAAAATATTAATTTGAAATATCGCTGATGTTATCGGAAGTAAATTCCAATCGCTTCCAGATATTGCTTTATCATATACATCATCTAAAACAGTTGATGAATAACTACTTCGACCATGTAAAAATGTGCTTAATGTATTAACAGCAAGCAATCTTCCAAAATCAGTACTTTCTTCACTACTGCTTGTTCCACCAAATATTAAATTGTTAATTAAACCAGGGCTTCCATCATTTTCAACACCGAACCATTCATTTAAAACATCATAGTTATAACCTTCTGGTGCACCAATCATCAAAAATGTTGTTTCATTTACTAAATCAAAAGCAGTTCTATGAATTATTAACAATACTGCAGCAATAGCTATATTTTTTATCAATGAAGAACTTCCTGATTTTTTATCCATTAATTTATCAGGATCAATTAAATATTGTATTATTGCTAAACCTATTGTAAACATAACCGCTACAATTATTAATGATTCAACTCTATTAGTAATAGGCTCAAACCATTGTGATAATAAAGAAAAATTCATTTGAGCCATCAATTCTACCAATTTATACGCATAACCAACAAGAGAATAAACTATTCCATCTAATACCAAAAAAATAAAAACAAATGGTGCAGTTATTATCCATAAAAGTAAATTTCCGATATCTGCCCCTAAATTAGGGAATAAATTAGTTATCCATTGCATATATATATCACTTCCTAAAAATTTACAATATCCTATTAAAATTATATCACACTTGATTTTCAAATAAAAGTTTTTTTAACCAAAAAAATAGAGTTTTATAACTCTACATTATGGTAAACATTTGAAACATCATCTAAATCATCTAACATATCCAAAAGTCTTTGAAATTTTTCTTTATCTTCTGCATTTAAAGTCACTGTATCTTTTGGATAGTAAGCAATTTCATCAATCTCAAAAGTTATTCCTGGAAATGCATCTTCAAGCGCTTTCTTTGCATTATTTAAATCTGATACTTCAGTATAAATAACTACCATATCATCTTCAAGTTCTATATCATTGGCATCAACATCAGCATTAATAAGTGCTTCCATAACTTCATCTTCTGTATGTCCTTTAATACCTACACATCCCAAATGTTCATACATAAAACTAACTGAATTTTGTCCTGCTATTTTAGCACCACATTTATTAAATACTGTTTTAACAAAACTAACTGTTCTATTTGCATTATCTGTTAAACATTTAACAATTAAATTACTTCCGCCTTGTGCAAATGCTTCATATTCAACAACATCATAGTTTTCTCCTTCACCTTTTTTAGCTTTATCAATATTTCTATTAATAACGTCTGCTGGTACCTGTTCTCTTTTTGCTTTTTCAATAACACGTCTTAGTACATCATTTGTTGCAGGATCAGGATTAGACTTTGCAGCCTTTATTATTTCTTTAGCATAAATTGAATATAATTTACTTTTTTTAGCAGCAGTTGCAGCCATTGCCTTTGCTCTAACTTCATGAGCTCTACCCATAATTAATCACTCCTCAAAATATTTCTATTCATATTTTACTACAAATAATAAATATTTTAAACATTTTTTAAAAAAAAGAAACTAATTTTCATTAATTTCTTTTAAATATTGATCAATTTCTTCTTTATTTCTTTCAACTAATATTTTATATGCATTATCTAATTCTTCTTTATCATCGATTTCTGTTATTTCATCACCATTTAATTCTACTACCATTGTTGTTTTTTTATCTTCTTCAGATATCAAATATAAATACTTTTTTTCATTCAAAGAAAATGAATCCACAACAATATATTTAGAATTATCATCTAATGTTAATTCATCGCCTCTTTCAAAACCATCCATAATCATCTTCCCCTTTCAACAAAATCATGAAAATCACTATAACTTGTATCAGATGAAAATCTTTCTTCTTGATTTTTAATTCCCTGTTTACCTACTTTACTAGCTAATGAAAACCAAGCTAAAAATGCTATTGCAGAACCAGTAATAATAGCGCCTTTAAACACTGCTTTCTTTACTGCAATTATTTTTTTCCTATTTCTTTTTTCATCTTCATATACAAACTTTTCTTCTATTCTATCTAAATACTCTTTAGGATTTGTAAATATTTGTGTTAAAGAACCATTAGGATTTCTTTTTAACAATTTTCCATTTACCACTATTAAATCACATGGTCTTCCCCTATATATTTCTTTAATCCTCTTTTTTAAATAATTATCTTGTGAAAATTTATCCATCATAAGCACCTCTACTTTACATAAATATAATAACACATTTTAAACAATATATACAATGTTTTTACGCATTACTTTACATATAATAAAACTAGCAATTTTATTATGCTAGTTTATCTAATAAGAATTCTTTTATTCTTTCAACACATTTTCCATCATAAGTTTCTATATATTTATTTGTGAATTTTGTTAAATAATCCATATTATATTTCTTATCTAACATTCCAATTACATCAGATACATTTCTATAAGTATATTTAAATTCTTTTTCAATATTTATATTTAATCCTGGATTATTTTTATATTTATCAATATCTGGAATATAAAGAATTACTTTAACTTTTTGTAACGCTGCTTCAAACATTATATTCGAATAATCAGTTATAATATAATCCGCAATAGAAATAACTTGTTCACCTGTATATCCTTTTATTAAATTAACTCTAGGATCAATATTATCATCAAAATATGCTGGATGAAGTTTTAAATATAAGTTATATTTATCATAATTGAAATTGTTAATAAGTTCACTCATGTCAAGTTTTTCACCTTTTCTAACAGTAGGCATATATACAACATTAGGTTTATTATTCTTTTTAAATTGTTTATCACTAATTTTATTTTCATAATTGTATAAATAATCAAGCATTGGTGTTCCTATTTCAAGTAAATTATTTTTCTTTATATCAAATGCTTCTAAAAAAACTTTACTACTTTCTTTACTTGATGATAAAACATAATCATATTTTTGATGCATGTTCATATGTATTGCAAGTTTTCTTTGAAAATCACTTCTACTATTTAATGTTTGTAAACCTATTTTCTTAATTATTCCATTAGCATGCCAAGTTTGTATAATTGTTAAATTCTTTTTATGTTTTAAAGTAGAAGCCATTATACAATAACCATCAATTATAAGAATTTTACTTGTTGCAATATGATACATTTCTTTAAAGAATAAAAAGAAATTTTCTATTATACTTTTAGGATTTTTATGTAACATTTTAGCTATACTAATTATTTTAATATCTTCATCTTTTAAAGAATCAATTATCATTTGAAATTCTAATGGAGTTTTATCAAATTGTCTACTTATAAATGTTATTTTTCTTTTAGTTTTAAATAATTTAAATGGTAAATAAATAATATTTTCTATAAATTTACATATTTCTAATAAAAACATAACATCACCTAGAACTTAGGATATTTATAATCAATGAAATATCCTTCTTCTTTTAATTTTGTAGCCGCAGGATTTTGCCAATAAACCCATCCTTTATCAGGTGTTCTCCAATTTTTACCATATTTTTCTTCAAGTAATTTTTCTGCATTATCAGGAATAATTATTTTATGCCCTTGTACATCTATTTTTTTAACATCTTTAATTAAATTATAATCCATTCTAACAATATTTCTTACATTATTATAATATTTTCTTGAAGGATCTCTATAAAATAACCAAGTGTTAACACCTTTGCCTCTGTATTCATAATAGTTTATATCAACTTTAGTATCTTTATAATGATATGATTGTTCTACTACTTTATCTCCAATTATATATTCTCTCCATATTTGATAACCAGCTCTTTCCATTAACATTGTTACATATCTATAAAGATTAGGTCTTCCTAAAACCCCTGTATCAATATCCAAATCATGTTTTAAAAGACCATTTTCTCTTATAATTCCAAGTAAAGTTCCAAAATCAGCAAAAGCTTTTACGTCTTTAATATTATTAAGAGTTTGAAGTGTTTCTTCTAAAACAGAAAGTCCATTCTTCTGTATATTTTCTCTTTTAATATTTAAAGATTTACTACTTCTATTTTTAATATATCTTTTAACTAAACTAAATGGCTTTTTTATAATTTTTTTAATTAATGAAGTCTTCGCAGGCATCAAAGATGCAATTTTAAAAAATCCAGGCATTTTAACAACAGCTATTTTCTCATTATAATATTTATCAGGCTGTTTTCTTTTATATTTTAAACACTCATTTTTCTTATAATTAGGAATATTTTCTTTTAAATATTTCTTAGTGTCATTATAATATTTCCATGTAAATTTTCTATTTTTAGATTTATAAATATATAAAAGCCTTATTCTTAAATGTCTAATACAAACTTCTTCTACTACATCTTTAATTTTATTATAATCTTTTTGTTTTCTATAAAATGAAAGTATATTATCACAAGATTTAAACATATCATACATTTTAGGAGAAATTTCGCTAGTTATTGCTCCAGGACGCTCTTTTATATAATTATAAAGTGGTAAATTAACGCATTCTATTTTATTTGCAGTATACATTACATTATAAACTACTGCGCTATCTTCAAAATATTGATTTGGAAATTCAAATTTATCCCAAAGAGTTCTCTTATATATTTTGTTCCATGCATAAGATTTAGATTCAACAAGTATTCTTGGTTCTTTACTTATACTTTTGCCAAAATATTCTGGATGCATGAATCTTTTCTTTTCAGCATGAATACTATATCTATAAGTTGCTTGACAACATACAATATCACTCTTAGTTTCTATTGCTTTATTGTATAATTGTTCATACATATCGTATTCAACATAATCATCGCTATCAACAAAGCCTACATATTCTCCTTTAGCATACTTAAGTCCGTAGTTTCTAGCACTAGAAAGTCCACCATTTTCTTTAATATATGACTTTATTAATTTAGGATAATCTTTAACATACTTATCTATTATTTTCTGACTATTATCTTTAGTACCATCATTTACAACTATTATTTCTATATCTTTAAGTGTTTGATTTACTAAACTATCTAAGCACTTATCTAAATATTTTTCTACATTATAAACTGGTACAATAACTGATACTTTTTTCATATTTTCACCTACTTTTTAACAACTACATTATGTTTTACAAATCTATCTTCTTCTTTTGGAAGAGTCATATAATCTTTATATATTTTAGTTAATATTTCATCATAATATTTTGATATATAAAACTTACTATCTTCAAATTTAGTTTCTATTAAATCATCAAAATAATATTTTGGAAATGTTTCTTTTCTAACATCATAATCTCCACTACTATTAACAACATATTCACATTCCATATTATTAAATTTTTTAAGCCAATAATTAACTTTTTTTACTATGTATTTATATGGCAACATTCTTGCTATTGGAACTGACAAATATTGATGAAGCTTACTCTTTTTATGAAGTGGATAACATTTATTTCTCAAAATCATTTTCCAAAATTTAATTTTTCTTCCTTGCTTATCTTGCTCTTTAGAACTTAAACTTGGTACATAATCTAATGGCATTATATCTATTCTAGGGCCTGTATGGTCACAAATTTTTTCAATCGCTGGAGTACAAAACTTAGTTTCTTTAAGCATTCTTACTTTTGCAAAAGGAAGCCAATATAACTTTAATGTATTAAAATATTCTACTCTATAATCTTTACTTTTAAAAGAACTTACAAATCTATCAAAATTTTCACGTGTCATATAAATATCTACATCATCATCCCAAGGAATAAATCCTTTATGACGAACTGCACCAAGAAGAGTACCTTCTCCAAGTGAATATTTAATATTATTTTTTCTACAAAATTTATCTACTTCTTTCATTATATCTAATCCATATAATTGAAGTTCTCTTAAATCTTCATCACTCATATTTACCTCTTATTAATTAAATGTTTTATTTTTTGCAATATTATAAACACATTTAATAATACATTATTTTTAAATATAATACAATATAATTTATCTTTCTTTAATTTATTATTTTTAATTTTATTTATAAAATTATTTTTCCAATTAAATATATTTTCATCTAAATATTTATGTGAGTATTTTACAAATTCTTTTAATTTTTTTGATTCATGCGCACTAACATATGTTCTAATTCTATATCTTATATGACCAATTATAACTGCATCAATAGATTCTTTAGTTTTATCATAAGCTTTATTCTTCTTATAATATGAAAGTATACTATCACAAGATTTAAATATATCATATGCTCTATCATCAGCAATTTTAGTAATTGAAACTTCATTTATTCTATTATAGTAATAATATCCATCATTTATAGCACTTACTTTATTAGCAGCAAGTAAAACATTATATATTAAAGCACTATCTTCAAAATATTGACTTGGAAATTCAAAATTATGTTTTAACCAAAAATTTCTTTTATATATTTTATTAGGAGCATATGATTTAACTTCTAAAAGTATTTTAGGGCTATCTTTAATACTTTTATTAAAAAGTAACATATTAAAATCTCTATGTGATATTTTATCTTTATATATATACTTAACTGGACATGCTACTACTTCAGATTTTTCTAGTGTAGCTACATTATACATTTTTTCAAATAAATCAGCATCTACATAATCATCACTATCAACAAATGATATATATTCTCCAGTTGCATATTTTATTCCATAGTTTCTTGCATCAGAAAGACCGCCATTTTCTTTAATATATGATTTTACTAATTTAGGATATTTTTTTACATATTCATCTATTATTTTCTGACTATTATCTTTAGTTCCATCATTTACAACAATTATTTCAATATCTTTAAGTGTTTGATTTACTAAACTATCCAAACATTTATTTAAATATTTTTCTACATTATAAACTGGAACAATTATTGATATTTTTTTCATGTTTTTCCTTTCTTTACAAATATATAAGGAATATCATCTAAATAATATTCCTTATATATTTTAATTCATTTTTAAAGATTTAGTATATATTTTTTCAATATCTTTACTGTCTAATTTAACAGGATTGTTTTTAAGTCTATCTGGATTTACAGAATTTACTAATATTTTAAGTTCATCATTATTAACAATTGGTGTTTTAAATTTAAAATAATTATATAGTTCTATAATTTTATTATATCCACCAACCATAGATTTTAATTCATTAATTGTTTCTTTTAGATAAGTTTTTCCTCTTTCATCTATACATTTATCCAAATTTTCTTCCATAAACTCCCAAATATATGGAAGTGTTACACTAACTGCATGACCATGTGCAATACCATATAGTGATGTTAATTTATAGCTCATCGCATGTGCTGCAGTAGTCTGAGTTATATTTATTGCTTTACCTGCTAGATTACTTGCTTCTAACATATTTTTAGATACTTCTAAATTATTATTTTCAATATAATCTTTTATATTTTTAAGTATTATTTTAATACTTTCACGTGAATATTCTTTACTTTCATCAGTTGAATTAACTGACCAATAAGATTCTATTCCTTGACATAATGCATCCATTAAAGTAGAAACTTTTTGATAGTATGGTAAACTTAATAAGAAGCTTGGATCAAGTATTACATAATCAGGTACTATAGAATCATGTGTTATTGATTGCTTTTTATTATCATAATAACAAACTGAATATCTAGTTGATTCACTTCCAGTACCAGCAGTTGTTGGAATAGCTAAATGTTTAACTGGATTATATTTATAATCTTTAGTAATTCCTTTTTTATAATCAAGAACACTATAAAGTTTAATTATTTTAGCAGTATCTATTGAACTACCACCACCAATAGAAACAATAAAATCACATTTTTCTTTATTAAATAATTCTATTCCTTTTACAATATCATCAAATTTAGGATTTGCGCTAAATTCACTAAATAATACATATGGAATATTATTATTTTCAAGCATATCTTTAAGTGGCCATATATCAAACATTACTTTATCACAAACAACTAACACTTTATTAACATTTTCTTTTTCTAATATATTTAATAAATTATTCATATCTTTAAATATATTTTGTTCTTTAAAATCAAATAATCTTATTTGATTAGAAACTCTTTCTAAATCACTAGCATTATCTACTTCATCAATAAAATCATTTTCATATGAAAATTCTTTTACACTTAAATTTGGTAATATGGTATTAAATGCATTTTCAGCATAAACACCAGTATTTCCATTTTCTACAAATTCTTTTGTCTTTTCTACCCACTTATTTAATGTTTCTTTACTTAATTTGTACATTGGTTGTAAAGCAAAACAATTATCATCAAATATATTTATTGATACTTCTTGTAATTTATGATCAATTATTCTTCCTTTAAAATCTTTTTCAGGAAGTTCTTTTTTTCTATTAATAGTAATTAAATCTTTAACTTCTGAATTTAATACTTTTTGAAGTAAAGCTTTATTAAATACTAAGTCTCCATGTAATAAAATGAAATCATCATCTAAATATTCACTTGCTTTATACATTGAATAAATATAATTTGTTTTATCATAAATTTCATTTTCAACTAATGTAAATTTAATACCTTTAAATTCATCTTGTTTAGTAACTTCTTCTATTTTCTCTTTAAATGGTCCAGTTGTAACAACAACATCTTTAATTCCACATTCTTTTAAAAGTCTAAGTTGTCTATGAAATATAGTTTCACCATTTTTAAGTTCAACCATAGATTTAGGTTTATCTTTTGTAAGTTCACCCATTCTTTTACCTAAACCTGAGTTATATATTAATGCTTTCATAAAACACCCCTATTTTATTTTAATAATTTTTCCATTATTGCTTCTTTATTCTCTATTGGAGTTTTTGTTGGTCTTCCTAAATTATCACGAGAACCTTGATGTGTATAAACAATCATTGCAGATTTAAGTGCAGATGTTAATTTAATCATATTTTCTTTAAGTTCATCTAATGTTTTAGCTTCATAAACTTTCATAAATCCAACTGCTTCTAATATTTTTTTAGTATCAATATCTAACGCTACTGTTGGTTGACCACCTACTGATTCATGTGCTCCATTATTAATAAGGATATATCTTAAATTATTTTTTTGATTATGAGCAACAATTGCAGAAGAACCTAAATGCATTAAGAAAGATCCATCACCATCAATACAATAAACATTTTTATCTGTTCCAAGTGACATTCCAAGAGCGATTGATGAAGTGTGTCCCATTGAACCTACTGTAAGGAAATCATTTCCATGTCCTTGATGTCTTTGTTCTCTAATTTCAAATATTTCTCTTGAAGTTTTACCAGTTGTTGAAACAACAAAATCATCATTATTTAAATTACTTAATATTTCTTTTAATGCTTCTTCTCTAGTCATTTCAAAATCATTATCTTGTTTTTTTAATTTATAAGGAGTAAATGTTCCTTTTTTTACTACTAATGCATATGGTTTATTAGTTTTAGACATATAATCATATGCAACATCTATCTCACTTTTAAAGTTTTCATCAACAATGTGATATTTAACACCTAAAGTTTCTAATAATGGTAATGTTAATTTACCTTGTTTTACATGTTGTGGTTCATCATGTACTCCAGGTTGTCCACGGTATCCAATTATAAATAGTTCTGGTACATTATAAACATCTTCATCTATTAATGATAAAAGTGGATTTACAATATTTCCAAGACCAGAATTTTGCATATAAACAACACCTATTTTTTTAGTACTTAAGTATCTTCCACATGCGATTGCTACTGCATTTCCTTCATTTGCAGTTATTATATTATTATCTTTACCTGCATTTTCTGTAACACAAGCACATAAGTCTTTTAATAAAGAATCAGGGACTCCTGAAAAGAAGTCCATCCCTTTACTACATAAATAATCATAAAATTCTTTAGTATCTACCATTTTATTTTCCCCCTGGAATTAACTCTAAAACTTGTTTAATTGGCATACAATATTCTTCAGATGCTTCTTTGCTATTACCAGTTCTTAAAATACTTTCAGCAGTTTTAACCATTGCTGGATAGGCACTTCTAAGTAAATGATTAGCATGGATAATTATGTTTGCTCCATGAGCATGTAATTCATCTTCAGTAAATTGATTATATGTTGTTGGAACTAAAACAAGTGGAATATCTTTTGAAAATTCTCTAAATTGTTTCATAAATTCAAATATATCTTCACCAGATTTATTTTTACTATGAATCATTATAGCATCAGCACCAGCTTCAACATATTTTTTAGCTCTCATCATAGCATCATCAACACCATAACCTGCGATTAGACTTTCAAGTCTTGCTGTAATCATAAAGTCTCTTGTTACTTGTGCTTGTTTACCAGCTCTTATCTTTTCTGCAAAATGTTCTGGATCATCAAGAGTTTGTTTAACAGCTGTACCAAATAATGAGTTCTTTTTAAGACCAGTTTTATCTTCAATTATTACCATTGAAACTCCAAGTCTTTCTAATGTTTTAACATTAAATACAAAGTGTTCAGTTTTTCCACCAGTATCACCATCTAAAATAATTGGTTTAGTTGTAACTTCCATCAACTGATTGATAGTATCTATTCTACTACTCCAATCTACAAGTTCAATATCTGGTTTTCCTTTAAATGTTGAATCACATAAACTACTTACCCACATTGCATCAAATTCTTTAACCATCATTTTCTTTTCATCAACAACTTTAACATTTTCCGCAATTAAACCAGTAAGTCCATTAGATGCATCAATTGCTCTAATGTATTCTTTTAATTTTAATAATCTTCTTAATTTAGCACGTCTATTATCTGGAGTATTTTCAAGTGCCATAAGTTTCTTAGAAAGTTCTGCAGTATTTTCTCCAACTGTATATGGTATTTCTACAAGCTTTCCACCATATTCATTTAATACTTCAATTACTTTTTCACGAGCAAGTGATTGAACTCCAGTTTTCCAATCATCACCATGAAGTACTATATCTGGCTTATAAGTTCTTAAATTATTTGTATAATCTAAAGTATCTTGTCTTACAACTCTAGAAACACCCTTTATATTTTCAAATATTTCTTTTCTAGATTCATAATCTAAAACGGGTAATCTCTTATAAGTTGCGATTGCTTCATCACTTAAAAGTCCAATAGTTACCTCTCCTAATTCTCTACCTTTCTTAATAATATTAATATGACCTTCATGTAAAACATCAGTTGACATTGCAATATAAACTTGTTTTTTGTTTTCCATTATTTTTCCTCCCCCAAAATTAATTAACAAAATATTTTTCCAAGTAAAACTATTTTACCACAATATACTAAAAAATACTACTATATAATCAAATATTAAATTTCAATAGTATCATAATATTTTAATTGTTTGCTTTTATTATTTAATTCTTCTTCAATTATATATTTTTGTTCTAAATTAATATTTTTAATATCTCTAATATCCATAATTGATTCATATACTGCTAGGCCTAATGCAGCTAAAACTGCTGGTTCAAACAACAACGAAGAAACCATTCCTGTTTGCTTATACTCATTTATAGCAAGTTTAACTAAAAAAGCACCCAATCCAGTCATTACACTTGCGCCAAGCAAATGTCCTATACTACTTAAAATCATAAAACGTTTATCATTTTCTAATTCTATATACTTTTTATTGTTTTTTTTAATATCTAGAATTCTATAAACATTTAATTTCATTTTTTCCCCCTCTTTCAAAGCTGTCAAAATTATATCACATTTGATACAAGATGTCAAATTGGTAACACAATATATGAAATCTATTACATTAAAAAATCAACTATTTTTAGTTGATTTTATTATTTAACATGCTTTATCTAATGAACATGTAGCTTTTTGATTATCTAAAACACATGATATAACACATTTAAATTTGTTATATGTTTCATTAACCATTTCTTCAGTTAAGTCCATATATGCATCAGTTTGTAATGAACTAATACCAGTAGTCATTTTATCAGCTTTTCCATTTACAATTCCAACTACATTAGGTGCATATATTCTTTTTTCATGTGTATCAATCTTCTTACCATTTTTATCAGTCATACTATAATCATCAAGAACATTATCTAATAGTTCTAACAATTTATAATAACTTTCTGTTCCCTTTGTTTTAGTTACTAATTCATTTTTTTCATTAAGTTCTAAAACATCTCTAATTTCTAAAATATCAACATAATATAGTTTAGTTAATTTTAAATCATCAGCTACTTCTAACAAAGTAGGAAGAACGCTTCTACACCAAGGACATTTTGAAAAGCCAAAATATACAACAAAAGTTTCATTGTTTTCTATCATTTCAACTATTTCTTCTGCAGTCTTATAAATAACAGGATTATTTTCATCGATTGCTATCTCTCTAATTTCTTTTCCTGAATCTGATTTTGTACCATTTAAACTTTCATATTCATTTTTAAACTTATATGCATCACTATTTTTATCTGTACAAGCAGAAAGCAAAAATAATGATAAAATAATAGTACTTAAAAATAGTAACTTCTTTTTCATTTATTTACTTCCTTTTTTAGTATATTTAGCATTTTCTAATGCTTGTAATAATTTTTTGTTTTCTGATTTAACTACAAATATTACTACGCAAACTGATAATAATGCAATAACAATTTGTGTTACAAGTTCAGAATCTATACTAAATCCTTCACCTTTTTGCATTCTTTTGAAAACATCATTTTTATTATTATTTTTGTATTCAGTATCAATTGCTGCTTTAATATCATTATTCCAATCTGCAAGATATCCTGGGAATACTTTTTCTCCAATAACAATATATGGAACTCCACCTGCAGCTTCTCCAGTAAAGTTTGCTACAACTTTCATCAATTCATTATTTACTGCATCGTTCCAAACCTCAAATGACACAACTTTAAATTTATCACCATATTCAGTTGAAATAGAATTTAAATAAGTTATAAATGCTCTACAGAATCCACAGCCTTGTCCTCTAAAAAGATAAATAACTGCTTGATCGTCTGTTTCTTTATAATTCTTATTTTCAATTTCCATTTTTTCAGCATCTAAAGTTTCTCTAAAATTTAGATACTTATGATCCTTATAATAAAGTTCAGAATTTCCACATCCAGTTAAAACAAATGTAAATAATACTAAAAATAAAGTTAATAAAATATATCTTTTTTTCATAATCTACTCCTTTCATATATTATTTTAAATTAATTAAAAGAAAAAAACAATAAAAATATTGTTTTTAATTTAATTTAGTATAAATTTTACATTGATATCTTTTTTATCAAAATCTTCTAAATTATTTATGTGACCAATTTTTGTATAACTATATGTAGTATCAAATGATTTATAAAACAATACTATACAATTATCCCCATATAACATTAAGTCTCCTTTATTAATTTTATTTACATTTATAGGATTATTCATAAATACTTTATCTACATACATATATTTTTCGTTACTATTTAAATCTTGCATTACAAGTTCTTCTGGCACATTTTTAATAAAATCTTGCGCTTCTATAGTATCTTCAATATTTAAATCATATTCTTTATCATTAATAACTATTTTCATAATTTCAACCTTTTTTATCTCACTTTTTTTATTAGTACAGCCTATTAAAGAAACTATTATAATTAGACATATGCTGAATATTATTATAGATTTTTTACTCATGTTTTCTTCCTTTTATGAAATTGACAATATCAAACTCCTTAATAAATTTAAATAATTTGTTATCATACTTATCTAATACAATATATATTAATTTAGTTATATAATATGCTATTACAGCAGCAATTAAACCTGATATAAAGCCTCCAAGTATATCAGATGGATAATGTACCATTAAATAATTTCTTGATAATCCCATAAGTATAATAAATAAGAAACATAAGTATTTCTTTTTACTTTTAGAAAATAAGAAAATACTCATCATCGCAGCACTCATCGCAGTAGTATGACCACTAGGAAATGAAAATTCATCTTCTACTACACTTCCAACATACTTCCACCATTCATTATATTCTAATATATCACTCATGAATGGTCTTGGTCTTGCTACCATATCTTTAACTATAAAATTAGTTATGATCGCACCACATCCAATTGCTCCAAACATACATATTCCAACTTTTCTAGTTTTCTTAAATAACATAAGAAACACTGCTAAAAGTAATAAAAGTAAGCCTTTTTCAGCAAATAAACTTATTAATTTAAATAACCAAGTTAAATGTCCTCCTGTTGATACTGCAAATTTATGTAACATTTCCAATATGAAATGATCATAATCCGCAAAAAAACTATTTAACCAGTTTGCAAAATTTGTCAATTCCATAAAAACACCTACTTCTTTAATCCAAATTTTTCTAATAAATCATAATCTTTTATTTTATCTAATTTTTCATTTAATTCATTTCTTAAATTATCAAATGGATCAATATAATTATCTTTAAGATATCTATATCCTTTATACATAAATATACATATAATTGCTATTATAACTAATTTAATACTTATTTTAATCCATTTAATTCTTTTTCTTCTATTTTCTATTTTTTCAAGTTTTTTAACTTTTTCTTCTAGAATTTTAACTTTTTCTTCTAAACTCATTTTATACCTCTATTTGCATTAGCAAAAGTATTAAAACACTTATACTAAATCCACAAATCATACCATTTTTCATAGCATATTCATAATCTTTTTCATTAAATTTAACTACAGGGTAAGTAATAATACCAACTAAACAAAAACCAAAAAAATAACCTAATGCAAAAAATAATAATAGTGTTAAATAATTGATTTTACTTTCCCTTTTCATATATTCTACTTCCTTGTAAAATTATTTTAACACAAAAAAGAACTTATTGAAATACTATTTCAAATCTTTTAATTCAAAAATAATATCTCTAAGTTCTGTAGCTCTTTCAAAGTCTAGTCTTGATGCTGCTTCTTTCATTTCAGTTTCAAGTCTTACTATCATATTATTTAATTCTTTCTTAGAATATTGTTTCTTTTCAATCTTTTCCTCTTCTACTTCATTTGTAATAGCATCTCCTATAGACTTAATTATTGTTTTTGGAATAATTCCATGTTCTTTATTATATTTTTCTTGAATAGTTCTTCTTCTTTCAGTTTCATCAATAGCTATTTTCATCGCATCACTTATATAATCAGCATACATTATTACTTTACCATTTGCATTTCTAGCTGCTCTTCCAATTGTTTGAATTAAACTCCTATCACTTCTTAAAAAGCCTTGTTTATCAGCATCCATTATGCAAATTAATGATACTTCTGGTATATCAATTCCTTCTCTAAGTAAATTAATTCCTACTATTACATCTATTTTTCCAAGTCTTAAGTTTCTTATAATATTAAGTCTTTCTAATGTTTTAATTTCATTATGTAAATAAGTTACTTTAATTCCAAGTTCTTTTAAATAAGCAGTTAATTCTTCACTCATTCTTATTGTTAATGTTGTAATTAGTACTCTTTCATTAGCTTCAATTCTTTTGTTAATTTCTTCTATTATATTATCAATTTGATTTTTAGTACTTCTAACTTCAATTACTGGATCTAATAGACCTGTAGGTCTTATTATTTGTTCTACTGGTTTATCAACTAAAGAAAGTTCATAATCTCCTGGAGTTGCAGATACATATATTGTTTGATTTAATTTATCATTAAACTCATCAAATTTTAATGGTCTATTGTCCATTGCAGAAGGTAATCTAAATCCATAATCAACAAGAGTTTGTTTTCTCATATGATCACCATTATACATACCTCTAACTTGAGGAAGTGTTACATGGCTTTCATCAATAATTAGTAAAAAATCCTTTGGAAAGAAATCAATTAATGTCGTTGGTGTTTCACCCTTATCTCTTAAAGATAAATGCCTACTATAATTTTCTATTCCATGACAAAATCCAGTTTCTTTCAACATTTCTAAATCATACATAGTTCTTTCTTTTAGTCTTTGCTCTTCTAAAAGTTTTCCTTCATTATGTAATTCTTTAAGTCTTACTTCAAGCTCACTTTCAATTCTTTTAGTAGCTTCAAGTAATTTTTCATCACTTGTAACAAATAAGCTTGCAGGAAATATACTTATAGTTTTAACACTAGAATTTACTTTACCAGTAAGTGGTTCAAACAGACTTATTTTATCTATTTCATCACCAAACATTTCAATTCTAATCCCACTTTTCTTTTCACCAATAGGTATGAGTTCAATAGTATCTCCCTTAACTCTAAAAGTTCCTCGTTTAAAATCAAGTTCATTTCTTTCATACTGCATTCCAACTAATTTTTCTAGTATTTCATTTCTGTCTATATTATCTCCAACACTTAAGTTAAGCATTTTATTTATATATTCTTCTTTTTCACCAATATTATATATACATGATACACTTGATACTATTATTGTATCTTCCCTATTTATAATTGCAGAACATGCTGCATGTCTAAGTTCATCAATTTCATCATTTATTGAAGAATCTTTCTCGATATATAAATCTTTGCTTGGTACATAAGCTTCTGGTTGATAATAATCATAATATGATACAAAATATTCAACTTTATTTTCTGGAAATAATTCTTTAAATTCAGCATATAATTGTCCTGCTAATGTTTTATTATGTGCTAAAATTAGAGTTGGTTTATTAACTCTTGCTATTACATTTGCCATAGTAAATGTTTTACCAGTTCCAGTTGCCCCCAGTAAAACTTGGTTCTTTTTACCTTCATTAATTCCTTTTACAAGTTTATCTATAGCTTCAGGTTGATCTCCACTTGGAGTATATTTGCTAACTAATTTAAACATAGAATCACTTCCAAACCATAAATATTTTATCATTTATATTAAACTAAAACAAGGATACTATTAGTTTACCCTAGTTTATAAATATTAATTATTAGTTTGAAAATTATATGCTTCAGTTAAATATATTTTATAACTATCATAATTAAGTCCATCAAAACTTTCAAGCCCGCATTTTAAGCCTTCACCATACTTAACAGGAAGCCTTACACTATTTTTACTAAGAAATGCTGCCACAGCTTTATTATTTTTATATAATATACAAGAATATTTAAGTACATCGATATCATTTACTGTATTATTCTTAAATAGTATATTTAATTCACCACTATTTTCTTTAACAACAAATGAATTATATTTATCAATATAATCAATTGAGACAATATTATTATCAACATTAGATGCATCATATTCTAGTTTATAATAATAGTAATTGTTATTTTTTATTTTAAAATTAACCGCAAATTCAACATTTGGTAAAATATATTCTGTATTTAAAATAGTATCAATTAATCTATTATTTTTATCATAAAATAGTAATTTAAAATTAGCTTTAACAGATAAATTATTTTTATTTTTAGCATAAATTTGTAAATATTCATTTTCATTATTAGTCAAATCAAAAATATTATATATTTCAATATTATTACTTTCACTATTGTTATTTGTTCTTTCAATGCTAAGTTTTTCTATTTCAATCTTAGTATTGATTTTTTCTTTGCTAGATATCTGTGTTATTTCTCTCTCATTATATGTTCTAGAATTATAATTTGTTATATAATAAACGTTATCTATATATTCAATATAATCTTTTTTATTTCTTTTATTAAATGTAATTCCTATCCCAACGCCAGAGCAAAAGAAACTTAAGATACATAATGTTATAAATACTTTATAAACACCTTTACTCATTTGCATCACTTCCCAAATCATACATTTGTGAGATATAAATTTTATAGTCATTATATATTAAATTATTATTGTTAGGTACACATGTTAGTGTATTTCCTTTATTAAAACTTATATTTTCACTATCAGTGCTTATTATATCCACTATTTCTTTATCATTATATAAAATACATGATATAAATATTTTGTCAATTTTAAAATTGTTTTTATTTTTTAATGAAACTATTATATCATTATTATTAGTTTTAACACTTGATAATTCAATATTATCTTTAATTTTAACATCATTATATTTTGAAGATATTTCATAAGCTTTATATTTAACCTTATATGTTTTATAAGTACTATTATCTAAATATTCAATAGTTATAATAAATGGTGTTTTAGGCATTATTATTCCACTTTGTGTTTTAAGATCTATAGCGTATCCATTTTCATCATAAAAATCAACTTCAACTTCTACTGCTGTAACTTTTTCATTATTGTTAACTGCATACATTAAAATTTTTTTATCAAGAGTGTTTATTTTACTAACATAACTAAACTTAATTGGTTGAATATTTTGTGTGAATTGTTCATCATTTTCTTTATTTACTTCTATTATGCCAATGTCATTTAGTATAAACTCATTATCTTTTAATACAATTTCATTCTTTTGAATTTTTAATGATTTACCAACAATAAAACCACTTACTAAAAATAACATACTAATAACAATTAATAATATCTTTTTATTCATAAATCCCTCTATTATTTATTAGCAAAAAATAATAAATATATTACTGCTCCAACAATAAGAAAAGATAAAATTCCTATAATTAAATAAAATAATGTATCATTATTTTTTTTAAAACTAATTTTCACATTATTTACGTTTTGAATATTATCATCAATATTTTGTATTGGTGCTTGTTCAGTTTTTACAACTTGTGAATTTTCTTGATTATTACTTATTTCTATTATTTGACTTTGATTAATATTTAACACATCATTTTCTATATTACTTTCAGGTATAACTTGTCCTTCAGATACTTCACAACCACACATACTGCAAATAGTAGAATTAGGTGATAAAACTGCCCCACATTTTTTACAATTCATTTTTTATTCTTCCTTCCTTATATTTATTTTTACTACTATAAAAATTATATCATTAATTATTAGAATTTTTCAATATTTTATTTCCGCAATTTGAGCAATAATTTCCATTAACTTCATTTCCACAATTTGAGCAATAATGAATTTTTTTTAATATTTTACTATCAACTAAAGCTATCTTTTTTATCTTTTTAATTGAAATGATATACATAATGACAACAAATACAAAAAATAATGTTATTGCCAAATAATTTTCTAATTCTAAACAAAAGTCATATATACCATGTAAAACAAAAGGAATTATAATACTTAATAATATATTCTTTTTTTCTAAATCTTTTCTACCATTTAAGCGACATATTTTAGCAATTCCTAAATATTCTCCCATAAATACTGCATCCCAAACATGGCCTGGTACTGCTAGAACAGCTCTTAAAATTCCTACAGTAAATCCGCCTTCTAATACATACAATATATTTTCAAAACAAGCAAATCCAAGAGAAACAAATGTAGCATAAATAATCATATCATATAATTCATCAAACTCTTTATGATTATATGATATTAAATAAAGAATTAACCATTTAGATAATTCTTCTACTAAAGAAATACCTATAAAAATATTAATTATTTTCTCTATAAAATTTAATTTATTAAAATCCATTTGAAATACCGGAATAAAATTTAAAAATACACTAATAAAGATTACATAAACACATGAAAGAATTCCACCAAAAAATAATAAAAACAATAAACCTTTTGGCTCTTTATTTTTATCTTTTTTATATAGGTAATATCCTATTAATATTATAGGTAATATAGATATAATCAATAATAATATTACTTGCATATTCACTCCTATTAATAGGATAACACAAATATAATTATTTTTTTCAAAAATAAAAGATAATTATTGTAAATATTATGTATAATTATCTTTTTATTAACCTAATAATACTTTCTCTTTCAGGTTTAATATATTCACTAAAATCCTCAAAATCAGATTCAAACATTTTCATATAAATCTTATGATTTAATTCAAATTTATAATATATATATTTAATCTCACTTTTAGATAATCTAGAAAATTGTATATTTTCAAAAAATTCTAAAAAATCATTAACATTATTAAAATCAGAAAAATAAGTTATGCTATAATTTGCTTTTATATATTTAATTTGATTTTTTGAATTTATTATTTCTAAATTTTGTTTTGAATTATATAACATTCTTTTTACAGAATCTAATAATATATATTTATTAATTTCATAGTCATAAACAGCTAAGATACAATGATTAGCTTTTTGAAATGTTGAATTTCCTATACCTAATCTTATAGTCGGATTATTATTTTTAAGAACATCTTGTATCAATGATCCCTCATGTCTACAGCAACAATTTCCAAGTATTGCATCAAGTCCAAAACAATCATAATTATCTAAGTATTTACTACTTTCGGTAGTTAGTTTTTTACCACTTAAATAACCATTGTTTATTAAGTATAACAATATATAATATTTAGATATATAATCATCCTTTTCTACTAGAGTATCTAAAAATTTAGAAATTTTATTTACTATTCTTTTATATTTTATAAATAAAATTGGATCAGTTTTATACTTGCTTTTAAAAAACATTTTTGCTTTATCTAAACAATCTTTGTATAATTCAATAGGTTCATTTAAAGAATCATTATTTGAAAACAAAATAACATTTATCATTTCGCTACAAAATGGTACTTCTTTCATTTGAATTAATTCATTTAATAAACTATTTTTCATCACATTATTCCCCTAATAATGTTCTTTATAATAACACATTATTATAGTGATTTCAACATCTTTAACATTAAAAAAGACTTCTTTTGAAGTCAATTTTTAATTATTTTAGAAAATTCCAAAATAATAAAGTAAAATCAATACTATTACACCAGGTAAACCAAATATACCTACTACTAAAGCAGTTATAACATTAATTGGAATATTTGGAATACCAATAGAACCACCAAATTTATTTACTAGCCATAGTATTAATATACCAAGTAAAACATTTAATACAAGTTCACCTAATGTTTTATATGATACATTAAATACATATTTTAAAACCAATAATAAAATTGCTGCTACTAGTACTACATATAAATAATGCATAACATCCTCCTAAGAATATTTTACTATTAGAAAGATTTTTTTACAATACTATTTTTCTTCCAAATAATTTTCATTTACACTTTTATCTATTTCATCACTAACTTTATCTTCATCAATTATTATGTCATAATCATCTTCATTATTAGATACTGGTATTCTAATTTTAGCGTCCCCTACTATTTCTATTCCAAGTTCTTTAGATATTGTATATTTAATAGTATTATCTTTATTTGAAACATCAATACAAGTAGGATTTTTAAGACTTCTAACTATAATTTCAGATGAATCATCAGTATCACTATTCTCACGTACTTTAACTCTAACTTTTTCATTATAGTTTACTTTATCATTAACAACATCAGTTTTAGTATTATTATCATAACTATACCATATATTTACATCATAACTACCATTTATTTTAATATACTCTCCTTCTCTTTTACCTTCAATATGATGATTTATTACCCAACACCCTAAGACGGTATCAACATTATTATTTGTAGATAATTCATATTCATTTTCAAAAGTTTTCTTTCCCTTACCAATAACAGTTTTAGTTACTATTTCTTTATAATTATTAAACATAGGTTTTTGTCCTCCCTATAATAAAATATGCAATTAAAAAAATAATGTTTAAAATTCTTTTAATTATGATATGATTATTATGAAAGGAGTAAAAAATGAAAAAAAGTATTTTAGGTGTGTCTTTACTTACATTAACTGTTCTTTATGGATTACTTGCTGCGATAATTATACTTGTTGTTTATTTATTAGGAGGTAATGTTTTATATGGAATCATAGGTAGTTTAGTAGTTTTATTACTTCAATTTTTAATTTCACCATGGCTTACTGATTTATCTATGAAATGGCTATATAAAGCAAAATTTGGTGAATCAATACCAGAATATTTAAAAGAATTTATTGAAAAAGAATGTAAACTTCATAATGTAGTTTACCCTAAAATTGCAATTATTCATGATGGAGCACCAAATGCATTTACATATGGTAGAACTAAAAAAGATGCAAGACTTGTTTTAACAGAAGGAATATTTAATTTACTTTCTGAAGAAGAAGTAAAATCAGTAGTTGCGCATGAACTTGGACATATTGTTCACTACGATATGATATTCATGACTGCTGCACAAGCAGTACCACTAATACTTTATGCAATTTATGAATTAACCACTTCAAATAAATCAAGTAGAGATAATGATGATAATAAAGCTGCAATTGTGGGATATATTGCATATATTCTTTATTTAATAAGTCAATATATTATTCTTTATTTATCAAGAACTCGTGAATATTATGCTGATGCATTCTCAATTGAAGAAACTAAAAATCCTAATTCTCTTGCGGAAGCACTTGTTAAAATTGGTTTTGGTTTAAGCACAAACAGTACTAAAAAATCAACAAGTAATGCCCTTGGTATATTTGATGTTAAATCATCTAAATCAATGGTTGTTTCATGTATAGACGGAGATAAAGTTTCAAAAGACAAAATAAAGAATGCTATGAAATGGGAAATGTGGAATCCATGGGCAAAATGGTTTGAATTTAATTCAACTCACCCTTTAATTTCAAAAAGATTACTTGCTATTTCTAAACGATCACATGAATTTAATCAAGAGCCTTATGTAGTATTTGATTTAAAGAAAACAGAAAGCTACGTTGATGATTTTCTACTTGAAATATTGCTTGTTTTTGCACCTGCTGTTACATTAGCTTTAACAATAATTCTTGCAATTGTAATTGAGCCATTAAATAAATATGTATTTTGTGGTGGATTATTATTTACATTATTACTTTCTTATCTAAGATTTAATAGATCCCATAGAAATAATAATTATCAAAATACAAATGTTAGTAACTTGTTAAGTGAGGTAAAAGTATCAGGCGTAACATCAATTCCATGTACTTTAGAAGGAAATATTATTGGTCGTGGAAATCCAGGATGTATATTTAATGAAGACTTTGTTATTAAAGATGAAACTGGTATTATTTTCTTAGATTATAATCAACCACTTGCTATTGTTAATAAAATATTTGCACTATTTAAATCAGAAAAATATTTTAACAAAACAGTAAAAGTAACTGGTTGGTATAGAAGAAGTCCTGTTCCATATGTTGAAATTAAAACTATGGAAGTTGATGGAAAAGTTAAAAAAATATGGACATATCCATTAACAAAAGCACTTTATATAATCGGTTTAATCGCTGTAGTAGCAGTATTCATAGTATTATAAAAATAAAAAAAAAGAATTGAATTAAAAAACAATTCTTTTTATTTTTCAATTAAAAATCTTAATATTTCTTCTTTTTCTTTTTTACCATTAATAATATCATTTATTAAATTAATAATAGGCATTTTTACTTTTTTTCTTTTAACTAATTTATGTATTGATTTTAGGGTATACATTCCTTCAACAGTTGTACTTTTTAAATAATTATCAACTTCTTCCTTAGTAGCACCTTTTCCAATTAAATAACCAAAACTAAAATTTCTTGAAGTATGGCTAGTACACGTCATTAAAATATCTCCAAAACCTGCAAAAGAAAGAATTGATTTCTTTTTCCCACCTAATGCATTTATAAGTTCTTTTATATCATTCATACTCTCTGTTAGAAAAAGCGCTCTTGTAGAGTCTGTTACACCCATTCCTTCAAGCATTCCTGATGCGATAGCCATAACATTTTTAATACTTCCACAGATTTCTATACCTACTATATCCCTAGTTTTTCTAAACTTAGTTGTTTTATTTTCAAAACACTTTCTTACTATTGACTCTACTTTTTTACTTTTTGTTGCTAAACTATATCCAATTGGAACTTCCTTTACAATATCAACTGCAAATGTTGGGCCTGATATTACCGCAATAGGATTTTTTAAATATTTATTAAATACATCACTTAAAAATAAACATGTATTTTGCTGTATTCCTTTAGTTGCAATTAAAACTGGAGTTTTTTTATTTATATATTTTGATAACTCTACTACTACACTTTCAAAAGCAAAAGCGGGAACTGATATAACAACCAAATCACTTCCATTAATACACTCACTCATGTTTGTAGTAATTATTACATCATTGGGTATTTTATAATTATTAAGTTTAGAACTTACTCTTTTTTCATTTAAAATTTTGCATTCATCTTCACTATATGTCCACATATTAATATTAATATTATTTCTACTTAATATGCTGCTAAGTGAAATGCCATACGCACCACTACCAAGTATACATACTTTCATATTATTTCTTGCTCCTATCAAATATTATGTCTGTTTTTAAAATCAAAAATAAAACTATAAATATTAATATTACATAACAAACAAGTACTTCAATTTTTTCTCCAAGAACATAAAATACTGTTGTAACTGAGAATAATAAATTAACAGCATAAATAACAAGTAATGAACTTTTTTTTGAAAAATGTTTTAGTAATTGATGGTGTAAATGTTCTTTATCTGCTTGATCAATTCTTTGACCTTTTAATTTTCTTCTTATTATAGCAAATAATGTATCCATTATTGGAATTGCTAATATTAACATAGGAATAATTAGTGATGATAACGTTGTAGTTTTAAATCCTAATAAAAATATTACTGAAATAATAAATCCTAAAAATGTACTTCCAGCATCTCCTTGATATATCTTAGCTGGTGGAAAATTATGAACTAAATATCCAAGAGTTGAACCGAGCATAATTAATGAAAGTATTATATCCAAACCACCAAATTTATTAAGAACAAATCCTATAACTGCTATTGTTAAAAAATATATTGATGAAATCCCACCACATAAACCATCAAGTCCATCAATTAAATTAATGGCATTAATTGTTCCAACTATTATTATCATTGTTAAAACTTCTGGTAAAACTGGTATACCAGTAAAATTCATATTTAAACCAAAAATACTTGCTTTAGATAATTTAAGCCCACCATAAAATACAACAATCGCAGCGACAATTAATTGAACAATTACTTTATATTTATTAGGCATAGGTGTCTTACACTTTGTCATATCATCAAACAAACCAAGTAACATAATTAAAAATGAGCCAATTAATACAGATAACATCAAATCATTTTTAGGAGCAAAAAGCATATAGCCAAGTAAAAATGCAAGAAATATACCAAGACCACCTAATAATGGAACTGGTTCTTTTTGAATTTTTCTCTTTTCATTTGGAATATCCATAATTCCTAAAAATAATGCTACATGTTTCATTATTTCTACAAATAGAAGTGATGCAAAGAAGCATACCAAAACTATTAAAAATATATTATGACCGTTGACAATAAAATTCATATTTATCACTCCCTATTACAATTATAAAACATATTTAATAACTTTTCCACTTTTTTATTAAAAATGTTTTACAGTAAAGTTTACGTAAAGTGTAAATTTACTTATATATAGTGAAAAAAATGTAATTATTTGTTATAATTAATATGACAATGAATAAATGGAGGTGATAAGTTGAATAAAAATAAATTATTAATTATTATTTTTATATTTTTATTAT
>Ga0247609_10001469_pt1 | contig 27929 bp, 31 predicted proteins | sample 172DNAGHGlowgp2_FD_193487 | JGI IMG/M metagenome (GOLD analysis project Ga0247609, IMG submission 193487) | Sheep rumen microbial communities from Palmerston North, Manawatu-Wanganui, New Zealand - 1728 DNA GHGlow gp2 | ecosystem: Host-associated > Mammals > Digestive system > Stomach > Rumen ... | reverse complement strand
TTTGAAAAAATGAGAGAAGCAGGATATGAGTGGGATAGCGAGAATAAAGAATTGAGGAAGATTGAAAAGCAAGGTGAACAAAAGCCAAAATGGACTGAAGAAGATGAAATCAAAGTTGATGATGTTATCTATTTCCTTGATACCGCTAAAATCCATTATGCAAGCACAAAGGCTCTTGATGATTGTATTGACTGGCTTAAATCACTCAAACAAAAAATAGGAAAATAAGTTATGACAAAATTCATTGAACTAACACAACACATACAAAACTTTGGTGAAAATTACGATAGAAAGATTAGAGTTAATATTGAACATATTGTCTTCTATTATGATAAACACATTGTATTCGGAAAACGAGCAATAGATGTATTTGAATCTTATGATGAAATAACAAAATTATTGGAAGAACAACAATGAAAGTTGAATTAAAACCTATAATAGATCAATTATCAGATGCTCTTCCTTTATCAAAACCTTTAAAAGTAGCAGCAATAATTGATGAAGAAAATAATGATGAAATTATTGGTTGGACTATAGTATATGTTAATGAAGATGGGACAATATCCAAATCGTCTTTAAAAGAAAAAATGTTATTTGGTACATTTGGTACATTAAAAGAACTATTTAACTATTATTATGGTTTTGACACAAGAAGAAATTAATAAGATTTTAAAAGACAAAGGTATTTGTATTAATAGAGAAATAGAAATGATGTTTATTGAAAAATTAATTAAATCATATGATGACTAATATAAAAGTTATTTTTCTTGATATAGATGGTGTATTGAATTCAGAAAAATTGGCAAAACATTTATATAATAAAGGAATTAAATGTCACGGTGATGATGGCGTTTATAATTTTATTGATGAAAATGTAGTAAATAAATTAGCTCAATTTTGTAAAACATACGATATAAAAATTGTCATATCTTCATCTTGGAGGCATTTTTATTTTGATGACACTATTAAATTTATTAAAGAAAAACGAAATAAAAAATTGCATTCATTAATTCCATATATAATTGGTCAAACTCCACGTTTATATAAAGAAAAAGAAAATGGTAGTTCAGAACAATTATGTAGAGGTGATGAAATACAAGATTACATAAATATATATCATATTGAAAATTATGTTATCTTAGATGATGATTCAGATATGTTAGATTCACAATTAGAACATTTTATTCAAACTGATTATAAAGATGGATTATTAGACAGGCATTTTGAGCAAATAAAAAAATTATTAAATTTATAATAATGATTATGAGGAAGTATCTTTAATTTTATTATAAATATAAGTATTATATTGTTTTATATAATAATATATTTGAATATTTAAAAAAACATACTATATTATATATGTAATCAAAAACAATAAAAAAATGGAAAATAAAATTTTAATAACACGGACAGTTGATTGCTCTTCAATTACAAAGGAGGAATTCATTTACATGATGATAAAAGATCTTGAAGATGCAATTAAAGTTTATGATGAGTATTGGTGTCCAATCTATGAAGAATCTCATAGAAAATCAATGGAAAATTATCGTAAATCAGTCTTAAAAATATTTACAGAATTTGCTGAAAAGAAATGGAAGACAGAGAAAAGGCGTCAGCAATATATTGATAAGAAACTTTCAGAAATTGAAGATAATGGATATTATTATCCTCGTTTGACATTCTTTGATATGGATCTGGAGCCTGGAAAAAATGGAATTTCTGGTGCATGTGTAATAGATGTGAAAAATCCGAATCTTGAGAGATGCTGGGAAGAAATTAAAGATAATAAATATTTTATTAGAGCTACTGGGTGGATTCTTGAAGATCATCATGGATTTAGACCACAGGTTAAATTGATTCTTTCAGAAGATGTACAGGAAGAATTTAATAATGAAAGAAAAGATCTTGAAAGAGCAATAGCTGAATTTTATAGAGGTACGACATATTTTGGAGATTAAAAAATGGATAAAAATAATTTATGGCATAAGCCAACTGGAGACATTGATTGTACTAAACCTATTTTGGTTTATTTAAAAAATGGAAATATTCTTAAAGTAAGATATTTTAAACAATATAATTGCTTTGTTACTGATAATAATGTCTTTATTGAAATGAATGATATTATTAAATTCTTATATTTAGAAGATATTATATAACATGGAAACAAATTTTGATTATCTTAAAAATTGGCTCCTTGAAAATGGTGAGCTTGATATGTATGATCTTGCTGATGATTTAGATAAACCTATTGAAATTGATTTATTTGATGAAAATGGGTGGCGAATAGTTGAATCTTTATGGTATGATAAGGAAGATGATCAATTAAAAGGGTGGACATCTGATGATGGTGGCAAAGAACATGAAGAAAATATTATATTATCTGATGATGATTTATGTAATATTATTAGTGTTTTAAAAAGAAATAATAAATATGTGTAATATCATTTTTTATATTATATTGGGTGCATTAACTTTCTTTATGTGTAAATCAATTGGGTATGATTATAAAGAAAAGAATTCATCTGAATATAAATGGTTTATATCAAAACCAAAATATGTACAAATATTAATTAGATTATGCTGTTTTATATTTTGGCCACTTGTGTGGGTTGGTATATTTTTAGCAATATTTATTTTATTTATATTGGATCTTATTATTGGGATTATAGAATAACTAAATGAAAATTGAATGTGTATATCATTTGAATACTTATTTGAATACTTTAAAAATTATATTCAAATGATATACACATTTCATTTGTAATTTTATCTTTTCCAACAATTAAATATATGTCATATTTATTTCCTCCTAATATATATCTCATATTATTTTCAGTTTTATCAAAATATTATATATTTTTAATCCATATCATCGCCATGTAATGGTTCACCATTCCATTTATGTAAGATTACATTGCCAAGTTTAACACTACCCCATTTATTAATACGTGCTGTTACTGGTTTATTTTCAGTTTTATGTGGTTCTTCAGGCACAACAGTAAATTGCCCATTGTAATGTCCTGATATTAATTTTTTCTTTATTTCAACCAATGTAAATGATTTAGGAGTTCTTTTTAATATTTTATAAAAATATGGGATAACCATACCATAAGCCCATATACCATATAATATATCTCCTTGTTTCCATTTAGATGGATCATTTAAATCTTCTTCTGATGTATCATTAAGTTTTGATTGATTATTCAACTTTAACTTTTCAAATATGAATTGATCAATGTTTTTCATATATACAAATGAGTTTATATATTAAAAATAAAATATTTGTTTTGAACATTTTATATGTTTATACTATATACATATATAATTTAAATATTGATTATGAAGACGTGGAAATGCACAATTAAAGAACGTGATAATGATCATATATTATCACCAATGCTTATTGGAGATTTTGATAGAAATTATTGTATTAAATTTTGGGATTTGAATAATCCTGATGTAGAATGGTATAAACTTGAGGAAGTTAACGAATGACATTGAATATTTATAAATACAAAGATGGTATCTTTATTGATAAGAAAACATTATTTAAAGATATCCCAACATTTGGAATTGCTTTTACTTGTATAGATAATTGGTGTTCTGACAATAATCGGAAGGTAGTGAATTTTGATAATTTACAGATTGCTACACCTATAGAATCTATATGGGTAACTACTGAGAAGATGAGTATGGCTAAAGATGATTTTGATGTATTATTTGAAATAGTATAAAAATGGAATACGTAATTCATAAAAATAAGACAAACTGGGGAACTACATGGCATATTATCACATCTGATGGAATGGGTCATATTGAAGCTTGTATTGAGGATGATTCGCCAGATACAATATTTTTTTCAGGACTTTCTGTTATGCCTGAAAAACGTCATCAAGGAATTGGCACAGATTTAATTTCACAAGCTGAAAAAATTGGATGTTCTTATAATGTAAAAAGATTGCGAATAAATGTTGAGAAACCTGATAATGGCCTTTATGATTGGTATAAGAAATTAGGTTATGTTATTTGGGATGAAGACGATACATATGTTTATATGATAAAATATATTTAAATTTATTTATGATAGTACCAAAAGACTTATTTAAAAATGATCTAAAAATTGGTGATAAAGTAATATTTTCGCAAACTTCAGGAACAAGAAATTCGTATTTATGTCATGGGATTATAACTGATATACAATATAAGTCAATGCAAACATGGGTATTTATTAAGTATACTACAACACGTGGAACCCATACATATACAGATATAAAGAAATATATTTATACTGAAGATAGATATTACTGCAATATTGCTAAATATGAAATGTCATTAATAATTAATTATAATGATTTAAAAGGCCACCCAGACGATCCTGGCCCATTAGGAGAACAAGGAATTATATAAAATTTTGAATTTAAAGGCTATAGATTTTAGGATCTATAGCCTTTTATGTTATTTTTATTTATAAAAAAATTATATATAATATAATGTTATCATTTCCATCTACATTAAATGAATCTAAACATATGTATGGTGTAGGTAAATCATCTGAATTTGAATCAGTATTTGATATAGAACGATTACGAGCATTAAATCTTAATTCATCTACTCCAGTTTTACAAGAATTATTAAAAGAACAAAATATTAATATTGGAAGTTTTAGCGGTAGACCAATTGTTAATAATATTTCAATAAATACTGATACTTCTGCAGAATATGCAAAAGTATATTATGAAGATCCATTAACATTACCATCTAAATTAATAGCTACTGCAAAAGATTATGAATGGGTATATAATGTAAGAGCTAAATCAATATTAAATATATATAAAGCAGATAAAAGTTTAGTAATGGATATTGCACACCAATCAGTAGTACCTTCTATGTTTAGTAGTCAACATGGTATTAATGCCTTAGGTATGATGCCAAATGTTCCATTATTAAATGATATATGGAATGATCCTAAAGAAGATATAGTAAATAATAATGATGTTAGTATATCTGATGAAGAAGCAAAAGATTACTGGATAAAAAAGAAGGCAGGTAATACTAATGATCCAGGGAAACTAGGTGAAGCAATCGTTCAATTCGGAATTGAAAGTAATAATCGATCAAATTTTGGTGGTAATTTGATAAATGAAACAAAAACCGATATGCTTAAAGACACAGAATATATGGAACAAAAACGTACAAAGGAATTCAATAGTATAAATAATCAAAGAAAAGAAATAGCTGCAAGATTATCAAATTGTTCTATTCGTGAATTGTGTACATTATCTAAAAAGCCAAATTCTATATTAGGGCAAGCAAGATATAAATATGCTGATTTTATGTATTGTAAAGATTTGGGAAAAGTGCCTAATAATAGATTAATTACATTACGAAGATTTGCACACCCTGTCGGTGATCATATATTTGAAATGACAAACCCAAAATATGCAAAAAATGAAAGTTATTCATTTAAGCAAGCTGGAGACATTGGTAGATTAATTGCGTGGTTTGATACAGATGATAATAAATTAGAAGATATTATTAAATTTTCATATCATGCATCATGGAAACCATTAGAATCTAAAATTGAAGAAAAGGACGGAACTGCTGACGATTCTACTAGTGGAATATTAGGTATGATTGCTAATGCAATGAATCCTCAATATAATGCAGCTGTTGCACAAGGGCATGCAGGCACACATTCAGTCATTGGATATCTTGGCGGAAGACTTGGAATAGATGTTACACAAGGTATAGGAAAGAATAAAGATATATTAAGAAATCATGATAAAAATAAAGTATATGAACCAAAAGATAGAATAGCAAGCACTCATATATATGATGGTAACTTATTATTTAATAATCAATTTACATTAACGTTTTCATATGTATTAAGAGGATATGAAAATATTAATCCAAAATCTGCATTTCTTGATTTAATTGGTAATATACTTGAAGTAACTTATAGACGTGGTAAATTCTGGGGTGGCTCACGTAAAGTAATTGGTCCAAATGCAAATGTTCCGATGTTTAATAAAGTACATCAGTTCATTGATGATGCATGGGATAAAGCAGAAGGATTTTTAGGTGCATTAGCTTCAGGAAATATTAATATAGGAGATATCTTAGGATCAATTGCTCAAGGAATTGGGGGATTTTTTAGTAACGTTTTAAATGCAGCAGAAAAAATGATAACAAATCCAGGCGAAGCAGCACAGCAATATGCAACATATATGTCATCACTATGTAAAAAATATAATATATCTGGTGCATTAAAAGGGTATTTGAAAAATGCAGTTGGGCGACCACAATTACTTGCATGGGATTCATTATTAAGTGGGGCTGATGTTGGATTATGGCATGTCACAATTGGTAATCCTAAAAATCCTATTGTTGCAATGGGTAATTTAATTTTAGAAGATGCTACAATAACTCAATCAGGTCCATTAGGATTAGATGATTTTCCAACTGAATTAAAAGTTACAGTTTCATTAAAACATGCAAGACCGCGTGACATTACTGATATAAGTAAAATGTATACAAAAGGATTGGAATCATTATATAAAGATTTTGCTAATCATAATATGACAGATTTTTATAAAATGCAAAGTGGAAGTCAGGAATTAAACTATATAAGTAAAAATGAAAATGAAAATGGTGATACATCAGTCGAAGCAGGTGCCTATGATAAAAAAGAAACACCAGAATCAATTCAAAAAACTAATGCAAAAGCAGCTGAAGCAGAAAAACAAAGAGAAGCGGCAGCAGCAGCAAAACAGCAAGCATCTGAGAAATGGAATAAAAATAGAGAAGCTGAGAAGAATAGATTAGGAAAAGAGTGGGATAGTACGTACGGCAGTAAGAATACAACTACACCACAAGAAGGTAGTAATACAACACCCACTAGTAAAACACAAACAACACCAAATGAAAATACTAATGTGGATAAAGAAACGTATATTGCAGAAGGCCTAAAGAAATGGGAAGAAGATCCAACAAATAAAAATCCAAGTATTGAAGAACATAATTTAAATGAACATTGGAAACATTCTGCGGAAGTACAGAATAATTTAGATGCATATAAAGCAGCTGTTGAGGCATTAGCAAACGATGAATATTTGGGATATTCTAATGATAATGATGGCCCATGGGTAACGAATGACCAAGAAGCAAGAATAGTGCAATCAAATAATTATTCATTTGTAATGACAAGATTAAATATTGATGAAAATGCAGTATAAAAATTTTAATTTTTTAACATATTTTTACTATTTTATTATATTAAAATTATATAAAAGACAAAAATATATTAAAAATTAAATGAATAAACTTTTATATATTGGTTTAAATGGTTTAGCTGGTTCAGGTAAAGATACTGTAGCTAAAATGTTTAAAACAATATTATCAAGAAAATGGGAATCGATGGATGAATGTAAGTCATATTATTTTTCTACTTATACTAATCCAACACAATCTGCTACATATCCTATATTAAAAGAAGAAAATAGTTCTGTAATGTGTATTGCATATGCAGATCAATTAAAAGAAATTTGTTCATCTATATTTGGAATTCCAATGCAAAGGTTTTATCAAAATAAAGCTAATGCTTGGATATGTATTAATGATAAATTTCAATATACAGAAATAAAACCTAATGAACAAAATATTATTACTGCTGATGAATATTATTATAATCTTTCATCTTATTCAAATGATAATGTTGAAAAATATTGGATGTCATTAAGAGAAATATTGGTTTATGTTGGTACTTATGTATTACAAATGTCAATAAATAAGCAAATATTTGTAAATGTTGTTCGTAATAAAATACGTGAGGAACAATACCATAATCATAATTTAGAATTTGTAATAATTACAGATCATAGATTTATTCATGAGATTGAATATATTTATGAAAATCATGGAATAACTGTAACTATTACAAGAGATACAGTTTCACAATTAGATAATATTGCAGAACATGATTTGGATGAAGCAGATGATTATGATTATATAATTAATAATTCAGGATCTTACGATGAATTATTTGAAACAATATGGAACATTGTACAAGAAGAAATTGAATTTAAAAACATAACAATTGATTTATATACAAGAGATAATATAAATAATTATTTAAGATTAGTTGAAGAAAATGATAATAGTTTAATATATAAATTATGCGTTCCATATCATGTTCAAAAACTATATCGGAGTGATGGTAAAATAACTATGATAGATCCTATAGGAGGCCCAATAATATGTATAGGTGAAAAAATTGAAGGTACAGATATTATTCCAAATTTAATTACATTAGATGATAAACGAAATGAATTCTTGATATGGGTAACTAAAAATAAGGAGCAGTAATGCTCCTTTTTTGATTTTACATTAATTATAATTATTTTTATATAAATTTAAAAATTATATAATTATATATGGCTTCTACATATGACGAACTTTATATGGATAAATCTGAAATAATGTTTAGATCATTAAATAGATGTATAGTAGATATATATAAAGTTTGTTTAGAAGAAATGGGTTATGATTTATGTTTATCCGAAAATGAAGTAGAATATCATAATTATTTAATAAATAATCCTATTAAATTCTCTATTAATGGTGGATGGGATGGAGACAGTGATTTTGATATATCTGAAATAAGTAATATATTAGCAAATGTAGATACTAGTTGGTATAAACAAGTTGGAATTCCTTCAGGATATCAAATACCTCAAGATTTTTTAGAAGGCATAAAAAAGGCATCATCAGAAACTGGCATTCCTGTAATAGGATATTTATTTATGGGATGGTGTGAAAGTGCATGGAAAGATGCGCCTAATAATCAATTTGGATATGGCGGGTATTTTGGTCAAAAAAACGCGCATGGAAAAAGTGCTTATGAACAAGCAAAATTGGATATTGTACAAATTTGGAAACAAGCTGAAAATGATAATCCAGGATTTACAGGATTATCTAAGTTAGTTTGGCATTATATTTGTCATGGGTGTGGTAATGCTGGCGCTAAAACATTCTGTTCTGCTGTTAATAATAATATTTTAAATTGTGGTATGGAAGGCTGGCAAAAAGCTGCTGAAGCATTTGCGAAGAGATGGATAAATCCAAAACATCAAGAATCGCAAATTAAAGAAAAAAGAATGTTAGTTCCCAAAGCAGTTTATATCATTAGTGAAATTATTAATAAATTTTCAAATGTTATTGGAGATGCAGCAAGTAGTCTTGGGTTACATAGAATGGTTAAACCATTTACTGGTGGATCCACTGGAATATTTTCTAGAAAATCTGCAAAAGAAAAACTTATTATGTGTGGAGATCCTGATGCTCATAACTGGAGACCAGATATTGCTAAATCAATGGGACTTATTGTTCCTATACAAATACCATGTTATCCTAATACAATTGAGTTCAATAAAGTAGCTGCTGCTGATTTAGTTTCTATTTTAAATGAAATTAAATCATTAGGTTGGTTTAATTTAAATATTTCAAGTGCATATAGAACAAAATATAGCGCAGGTGGACATAGTCGACATCAATGGGGTTTGGCTGTTGATATAAATGCAGGTAATGGCGGCAATCCATGGTTTAACAAAAGATTTGAAGATAGTCCAATTCAAGGAGAATTACCTGAAGGAGCTAAAGCTCCATGGGGATTTCATGTTGAAAAGGGCCAAATAGTTTCTGCATATCGTGGCACATATTCAAGAAATAAATGTATTTGGCATCAAGCACATCCTGTTGTTCAAATATTCAAAAAACATGGTTGGGGTTGGGGTGGCAGATATGGAGATGTAATGCATTTTTCATTAGATGGCAGTTAAAATAAAATTAAATTAATAAATTATGGAATATAATCAATTTTGTTTAGGGCAATGCACACCGCCACAAATTATATCAATTGACTATGCTATATCTGATATATCAAAATTAGTCATATATGGTGGATGTGATGCTTATGATACATCATTAATGCAATATAGTTATAGTATTGATAATGTGTGTTGGTCATGCTTTATGTCTTATGACGAATGTTTAACTAATACTATAGATTTAGATTCTGATTTTTATATAAAAGTAAAAATAGCAGGTAATGTATGTAAAGTCACTTATGATGGAGAAAATATAAATGATTATTCATCTTCATTAGCTCCTGGATTTGATTTTTCAACTGAGCCATCATCCAATACTTATGATCCTTATGCAAATACAGAAGGCACAATAGCATTACAGCAGGCATTAGCAGAAAATGTGTCAAGTATAGTTGGTATTCCTATTTATTATTTTAAGCTTAATCCTAATATTGGTTCAAAAGACATTACATTTAAAGAATATGCATTAATGGATGTTGAAGCAGTTAAGCAAATAAAATTGATTGTAGCAGATGGCGTAATGCCTTCATCTAAACCTGAGTTTGCAGAATGGGGTTTAGATTTCCAAACTGACTGGGAAACAGAAATAACAAAACAATCATTTGCTACTGCATTTGGAAATACTGCACAGCCAACTGAAGGCGATCTTGTTTATATTCCAATGATGAAACGTATGTGGATGGTGAATGGTGCTTATGAAGAAAAAAACGGAAACTTAATGTGGCAAGCAACTACATTTAAAGTAATGCTTGTAAAATATCAAGAAAAAGGATCTGTTGATTTAGGTGACACTGAAGCTATGGTGAATTCATTTGTAAAAAACAAATATGAAGATTTGTTTGGAGATGATAATCAAGGAACATATGATTCTGGAGAAGCTTCAACTGATGCTCCCGTATATGCTGCTAATAATTTATATTCTGTTTATGAATCTGATGCAACTCGTAAATATATATCATGTGATTCAATTGATATAGTACAAGATAACTTATATTATAGAGGCACATTAGTTTCAGATTCAAAATATGTATTCTTAAGAAATGATGTAGATTCAAAAATAGTATATCAAAAACAATTCTGTGGAGATGAATGTTCATGCTCATTTATATTAACACCAAAACTTGGATCATATGAAGGTGACATTATTCATATAGGAAGTGTTACAATATGTATTAAACAAGAATTTGATGATACAGAATTATATATAAAACAAGACAAATCAAATAAACTTATATTAGAAGCTAATCAAACATATTTTTGCATATTTAGATTTAGTAATTGCATGAATCTTGTAGATTTCAGTGCATATAAATATGTTCATAATCCAAATGTACCATTATATAAATTACAAAAAAATCATTATTATTTTGATATAGATAATCCAATTGGAAATAATGTTAATAAATTCAATATTGAATATTCATCACCCCAAAAACAAGATGTGTGGATATCAAATTATTATGGAGAAATAACTAATTTCAAAATATTTGATGTATATAATGATCAAATAGCAGAATTATTACAAATGTATCCAACACATCAGCATTTAATGATTAATGATACAGCAAGAAAAATATTAGGTCAAAAAGGAGTCGCATTACAATAAAAATAATTCAATGATATGAAAGAAATAGATTTATATAAATAAAAAATACATATGTTTTTATAAGGGCGGGGTATATATGCTGTAAAAATATCATAAAAATAAAATAATGAAAACTATAAGTAAACGAATAAATGAAGCTGCTGAATCAAATATAATAGATGCTATGAAGAATGCATTAAAAGAAGAGTTTAATGCATGGTATGAATATTTGATTGTTAAAGAATGGTTAGCAGGACAAGATCGTAAGGAGATTGAAGAATTTTTTGAAGAAGCTGCTAAAGATGAATTAGAAGATCATGCATATTGGTTAATGAAACGAATCAATCAATTAGGTGGAGATGTAGAAGATATAGCTATATCTGCAGGAACATGGGATTCTGTAAAACATAAAAGAGAAATAGCTAAATGGTCAAAAGCTATTAATGGAAAACAAGTAAATATAATTAACGCATTACAAGCAAACATATTGAATGAGGAAGGTGCTATAGAAACATATGAAGAATTGGTTGAGATGACTGAAGGAATAGATCCTGCATCTAATTCTAAACTTAAAGAAATTCTTGCTGATGAACAAGAACATTTACAAGAATTGAAAGACTTCTTAAATGATATACAATAAACATATGAAAGAAATAGATTTATATATTAATGAAAAATTGTCTTTAAATCCTGATAGTAAGATATCTTCAAAAAAGAAGACATATAAAAGTGATTCAGATAAATTTGAAGTAGATGTTACACGTAAATGTTGGTTGACTAAAAAACAAATAGGAATCATAATTGATTATTTTGAAAACTTTGATATCTTACCTGAAGTAATAACAAATTATTGGAGAGGGTCTAAATATGATGCACCATGTTATAGAGATGAGCTATATGTATATTGGAAAGGTCCTTCAGATAAGAAAATTGCACCAAGATTAACATTTCGTAAAAATATAGATGGCAAATTTAGAATATATATTCAATGGCCATATCCTATAGGTGGTTTTGGAGATACTGATGAAACAGGATATCCAGGCAATAATTTATATGGAGACGAATATGTTACTTTTGATTGGATAATGAAACGTAGTCTTCCAAAAGCAATGAGTATGAAAATATTTATAGATAGAATTAAAGAATATCAAAATAATTAAAAATATTAACCCTGAAATTTGAATTTTTCGGGGTTTTTTCTATTTTATAATTGTAATCAATCAAAACCAAATAAAGATGAAAACTACAAAAGAATTCAATTTCGAGATGTTTAAGAACGGTGTTCCTGTTCAAACCAAGCATGGAATTCCCGTAAAATTTGTAACAATAAGTAGAGGAAAGATGATTGTTAAAGTATATCATCGCCACAGTGTAATCGGAAATTTTGAAAAATGCATTGCTCCTGTGTTTGAAGGAAAAACTGAAAAATATAATATGAATGGCAAAAAATATATTGGGGCTGATACTGTATGGGATCTTGAAATGGTTACTCCGTATGTAGTAATGCCTAAAAGAGATGCAAGAGGAAGATTTATTAAAAATCATAAATAATATATAACTATGAATAAAGAAACAACTTTTTATGTAAATTCTGCAATTGACTTTTCTGAAAATGGAACATTCTCACTTGTAAATTCTGAACTTGAAAACAAGTGTACCCTTGTTATTAAAGATGAAACTGCAAAAGTTTATTTTGAAAGTGGCGCTCCAGAAATGGATTTCAAAAATGATTATGATGAAGTAATTAAATTTATTAATGATAACGAACTTACTTGTGTTAAGTTGATATCTGGAGATAAAGGCCGTTGGCATGAATATAATCCAAATCCTAAAGATCGTAATATTGGTGATTGTACATTGAGAGCTTATTGTGCTGCTTTTGGAATTACATGGGATGCTGCTTTTGATATTGCTTCTGCAATTGCGAAAGAAAATTCATCACTTATTGAGTATGTCTCAAAAGAAGTATTGGCGGAACATTTCAACTGTTATGTGGATGATGAATATAATAAAAAGAAAGTTAGACCTAAAGATCGTATTGATGTAAATACATTCGCAATGACTCATCCGTATGGTATTTATATTCTTGGTGTACGTAAGCACATGGTTACTGTAATTGATGGAGAATATTGGGATTCGTGGGATAGCGGAGATAAGAAAGTAGATACAGTATGGAATGTATCTAAAAAGAAATAAATTATAATTTTATATAATTCCCATTGAATTTTTTCAGTGGGAATTTTTTAATATATACATAAAATGTTCTATATTATGTATATAAAATATATGTAAATGGAAAATTTCAGAAATAAACAATGGTTTAAGGAACTTACACCTGAGCAGAAACAGGAAATTTGTAAAAAGTTTGATATTAATGAGCAAACACTAAAGAAATGTGGTCGTAAAAATTCTGACGGAAAAATTGTTATTGATTTATTGAGAATTGATCACATGGAAACTGTTCCAGAACAATGGAAGATTGCTTATAAAATTCTTAAGGAAAGTAAATTTGATTATACAAAATATGAGTCAAATATTGATTTGTGTATAGATCTTTATAAATTATTTCATGATGATAAGCTTTTAAAATATAAAGATACATTACATAATAGAGTATTATTGGAAGATAGAATTAGATTTATTAAATTTTGGCTAGATATGTTTAATTCTTCAGACGATGTATCAGATAAAGAATTTTGTGCAATTCAAGTATGTTCTCATATTACTATTATAATAAAGTCAGATTTACATTTGGTTAAAGACGATATATAAACATATTATTTAAAATTATTATTTAAACTATAAATTAAGCTGTCTATTTAAATAGGCAGCTTTTTTATTTTTATAAAAATAACACTTTATTCTGGAATATGGACACATTTTTAATTAACGATAAACATATAATCAATGATAAGTATATAATTGATTTGTGTTTTCAAAAAAATACTAGTAGATTAAAACGAAATTTTAATATAAATAATTTAGATGATAATGTAAAAAAATATTTATTAAATAGATATAAAGATTCGTTATCTATTAATGAAACTTTAAAAAGAATATATTATCATATTGATGTACATCCAAAATGTCCTATATGTGATAATTTAGTTAAATTTGGTGGTACAAGTAAAACAATTTTTTTTCACCAAACGTGTGGAAATTCAAAATGTTTATATCAATTACAAAGTAAAATTTTAAGTGAAAAATATGGAGTTAAAAATGTTTTTCAGTTAAATACAACAAAAGAGAAAATCAAAAATACATTAAAGCAAAAATATGGAGTTGAACATGCATTACAAAATAAAACAATTAAGAAAAAACAAGAAAAGACATGTATAGATAGATTTGGTGAATCAAATATATTTAAAACAGAGAAATTTAAATTACATTATAAAAATATTATGTTAAATAAATATGGTGTTGATCATCCAATGAAATCTTGTGAAATAAAGAATAAGTTTAATTGGAAATTAATGGTACAGCATCAAATTGAAACTAAACGTAAAAATCATTCATTTAATATAAGTAAAAAAGAAGCAAAATCATATTTATTATTAAAATCAGTTTTTAACGACATTAATTATCAATATAAATCTAATGAATATCCATTTTATTGTGATTTTTATATTCCAAGTATAAATACATATATTGAATGCAATTATCATTGGACACATGGAGGCCATCCATATTTAGAAACTAAACAAGATTTGATGAAAATTAATGAATGGAAATCAAAAAATTCTAAATATTATAATAATGCCATAATTACATGGACTATAAGAGATGTTAATAAACGAAATATAGCAAAAGAAAATAATTTAAATTATATTGAATTTTGGAATATAGAAGAACTTAAATGCTGGCTTAAACTTTATTCTACAAATACATAAAAGTTTATTTCTCATTTATATTTATAATATTATAATTATTTTTATTAAATAGTTGATTGTATAATATAATGAGGAATTATGAGGGTAAAAATGGAACACAAGAAGAAATGTCGAATAAGGATAACCTATTGAATGATCTTTTCGTAAATTCTGATACTCCTGATTTAAGTGATACAGATGAGATATTGGAAGTTCCCACTTTAAGTATAGATTTAGATGATGTAGATAAACGTACTGAAGAACGTGCAAAAATTATAACTGAACGATTATCAGATTATTATTTTGATCAAAAATATATAAATAATCATCCATATATAAAGAATAAGATTGCACAAGAAATGGATAACATTAGACGATTATTGAAAATGCTTACAGTTAATGAAAAAGCACAAGATACATTAATTATGTCCATTACACTTAATGCAGGAAAAGGAACATTATATGGGTCATTAACTTCATTACAGAATTCAATGTTGTCTATGCAGACACAATTAAATCAATTAACATCTAATCTTGAAAATATATTTAAGGAGATGCAAGAAAATTGTGAACAAACATTTGAAGAAAAATCTAAAGAAGAAAATGAAGATGGGACACTTGTTGTTCAAGGATCTAAAAGTTTTATTGAAGAGATTTCAAAATCATTAAATAAAACTCAAAATAAAACACAGAATAAAGAGGAACAAGTTAAAGATTAATTTTTTAATATGAAAATTTTTATTTTTAATAAAATTAATTATTTTTACTTATATCAAAAACATTAATCATAATAATATGACAAATAAACGTTGCTTGGTTTATGAAACTTTAGGTAAAGTATCTGACTTGCAAATTGTTGAGTCAAATTCAAGTGATGGTTTAATGCGTTTGCATGGTATATTTGGAGTGACTGGTGTAAAGAATAATAATAATCGTATTTATGATAAGAAAAATTATTCTCAAATGGTTGCTGAACTCCAAAAAACAATTGCAGAATGTGGATGTCCTGGTGAATTAGAGCATCCCAATTCAATGAACATTAACTTGGAAAACGTATCGCATAAGATTGAATCAATTCAAATGAATGAAGATGGGACAATTACTGGTACGATATGTTTATTAGATACCCCTAAAGGACGTATTGCTAAAGCTATTATTGAAGGAGGTTTACCACTTTATATTTCATCACGTGCTGCAGGTACAATGACAAATGAAAGCGGAGTAAACCATGTTACATTATCTACAATTAAAACTTATGATTTGGTTGGAACTCCTGGTTTTAGTCAAGCTAAAATGACTCTTAAAGAAAATCAAACTCTTGAATGTCTTAATGAATCTTTTGATGAAGGAAACGTCATGTATGCTATTGTAGAAGGCGATGACGATTTACTCGGTGATTTAGATTCTGATAAATCTGATGAATCTGATGAAAAGAAAGATGATTCTGAAAAAGAAGACAAAAAGAAAGATGATTCTAAAAAAGAAGATACTGAAGATAAAGATAAAGAAGAAAAATCTGAAAAGAAAGATAACAAAAATAATGACGATAAAGTTAATATGAATGAATTAAAAGAAGCTATCGACAAACTTACTGATAAAGTGAATTCTATCGAAGCTGAACTTCATGTCGCAAAAGAATCTTTGTATAATATTCCTTCTATTAATTATGACGCTATTGAAACATGGGTAACTGAAGAATTTGCACCTAAATTCAAATCTGAAGTTACTGAAAACATTAATGATTTAATTGAAACACAAGTTTCAGAATCATTAGATGATTCTATGGGGTCATTTGCTGAAGGTGTTCAAGAATGGGTTTGTAAGGAATTTGCTCCAGAAGTACAGGCTTGGGTTTGTGAAGAATTTGCTCCAGAAGTACAAAATTGGGTTTGTGAAGAATTTGCTCCAGAAGTACAAAATTGGGTTTGTGAAGAATTTGCTCCAGAAGTACAAAATTGGATTACTGAGGAATTTGCTCCAGAAGTACAAGATTGGATTACTGAAGAATTTGCACCTGAAGTTGAAAATTGGCTTGTAGAAGAGTACTCACCTGAAATACAAGGTTGGATTACTGAAGAATTTGCACCTGTTATTGATGGGTGGATTAACGAAGAATTTGCTCCTGAATATGAATCAAAAATTAATGAAAGTATGAATACTTTCTTAGAATCACAAAAGGCAGGACGTCTTGATGAAATTGATAATTTATTAGAATCAATTGCACAAGATCCTAATGCAGATGTTAATCAAATAGTTGAAGAGCAAAAAGCAGAAAATAAATATAAAGGTATTTATGTAGTTGAAGCTATGCCTGCTGAGTATACTCCTTCATGGGAATTACTTGATGAAGCTCGTCAACAAGAAATTATTCGTATATCAAAAATGTATGACTTTACAAAACCTGGTGTATTAGAATCATTCTGGGCTAATGTAGATTTTAATAAAACTACAAAAGATGAAAAGATTATGGAAAGCAATGATAATATTTCAAGTTATCATGCAGGTATACTTGCAAGAATGAAATATTTAAGAAAGTTTGCTTAAAAAAATTTAAGAAAGTTTGCTTAAGTTTGCTTAATATAATACTTTTTACCTTACTATGTAAAATTTTTATTTTTATATAAATTAAAGAACAAAAATTCTCATTAATAAGAGAGATAACAAATAAATTTTAATTTTAAATAATATGTTTAATTCACAAAATGGCGCTCAACAATGGGAAACTATTTTGAAAGAAAATCTTAATGTAACAAATGAAGAAAAACTAAACTGGGTTTCTCAATATGCAGCTATTCATGAAATTCATGAATCACAAATTGGAGTTAACGCAAGTAACTTCTTGCCTACAGAGGCTCATCCTGGTGTTGGTCCTGTTTATACAACTCCTCTTAACACACTTGGTATCGGTAACGTTGCTGCTCCAAGTCAATTAGATCCTATGAGTACTGCTCCTTATAATGCAGCTAATCCTACAGGATCATTCTGGGGACAAGTTCCTGGTTCAGGTGATATACCTGTTTCAACCCTTCCAATGGCTCTTAATATTGCATTGTTAACAATTGGTCTTGAACTTGTACCTGTTATTCCTTCTAAAGGTCCTTGGCACTTACTTACTTATATGGACTTCCCATATGCTGGTGGTAAACTTGGTCGTGTAAACGAAACATCATTTGACGGTAAGGGTGATCTTGCAGAAAACAAACCTATCTATATCAAGATTAAAGGTCTTACACTTGATCAAATAGCTGAAATTCGTGAAGCTATGGAAGCAGGAGATGTTAATGTTGATGATACAGTTAAAGTTGGTGGATTTGAAGGTACATTCATTGCTCTTGGTAGAATGGATGCTTGCCCATTAGTTAAAGTTGTTAAATGTTCATCAAATGACAAATCAATTCGTGAAGAATTTGCTGCAGCTACTTCTGTAGTTATTGGTTCTAAAACAATTACTCTTGCTGCTGCTGATACTGATGCAGGTACTCCAGCTCAAGAAGCAGTAGCTGATTTTGTACAAACTTCTGTTGATTTGGTTGATGGATTTGCAAACTTCTTTGATGGTTCAAAGAATTCTATGACTCGTGCTCAAAACGAAACTGGTACAGGTAATGTTATTGGTTTACGTTTATTCAGCAAATGGATCCAAATGGGTTCATACGAGGTAACTGGTACTGTTACACGTCAACAATTACAAGATCTTCCATTGTATGGTGTTGATGCTGTTGGTAAGATCATGGAACAATTACAAAATGAAATTACTCAACACATTAACCAAAGAATTCTTGAAAGAGTATTCGCACTTGGTGTAACTAACGCATTACAACAAAAAGCACGTCAAGGTGTAGACCTTAACTTATGGATGGGTGCATCTGGTGATAAAGCATTTGCTGCTGCATATCCTGGTGTTCCTCACTTCACCGATATCTATGGTGTTGATCATAAAGCTACTTGGGGTAATATTAAGAATTCTGAAGTTAATACTTCTGCTGAGAATTTAGCTACTCGTCAACGTCGTATCATGAGTAAGTTACTTGCTGCTGCTAACTTAATCCAATTAGTTGGCCGTCGTGGTCGTCCTACATGGGTTGTTACAAACGGACAAGTTGCTACTGCTCTTCAAGATGTTTCAGGTTATGTTGTAGCTCCAATGCTTAACACAATGTCACAAAGCAATACACAAAACTTATACCATGCAGGTACAGTCGCAGGTTTATCAATTTATGTAGATCCTTACATGGATTGGAATGACTGCCGTATTTGTGTTGGCCGTAAAGGTGATGGTAATTCTCCTGGTGTTATCTTCATGCCTTATATTCTTGCTGATACAGTACAAATTACTGCTGAAGGCACAATGGCACCAAAGATGTTAGTAAATAGCCGTTTTGCAATCGCTGAAGCTGGATTCTACCCAGAATTACAATATCTCACATTCTGTGTTGGATCTGAATTTGGTATAATCTAAAATATATTTTAGGCACGCCTCGCCTCTATATATTTTCGTTCCAATTTAAGGAACTGGGAGCAACAATGTTGCTCCCTTTTTTCATAAATTATTTATATATTCTTTTGCTTCCTTTATATTCCAAAGTTCTTTATAATTTAAATGATTTTGTTTTGCAATATATCTTTTATATGGATCTCTTTTTGTAAAAGTCAAATTTGATCCAAATATGTTTTTTAATTTTTGTGCTAAAATAATGTCATTATCATCATTTTTATTATATGGGTGACCACCATGTGTCTGATGACCATTGTATTCTATATATAAATTTAATGATGGTATATAGAAATCACATTCAAATGGGTATTCAGAAGAAGAATAATGTAATATAGTATCATTATATTTTTCTAATAATAAGTTATATATTTTTATTTCTTCTTTAGATGTTCCATACATAGTTTTTGATAATTTACATGATTGTTTCCATTTATCAATATATTCCTTAATATGCATTGGATTATCAATGTTATTATGATTGGTTCTGAAACTATCATTTGATTTCTTATATAAATATAATGAAGCATTTTTCCATAATATTTTATATAGTTCATTAACATATGTTTTCATTTCTTTATATGTCCATATTTCCTTAAAATTAAGATTATTTTGTTTTGCAATATTTCTTTTACGAACATCTAAATCAGTCCATGTATATATTATGGAATCATATTGTGTTTTTATGCATTTATTTTTGTTTTTTAATTGTTTTGATTTATCATATAATTCATTTAATTGTATGAGATCTTCAGGAGTATTTTCAAATTTTTTATAATTATGGAAATGACTATATTGACATTCAATATAAAGATTTAAACTTTTTATATAGAAATCACAATTAAATGGATATTCAGTTGAAGAATATTGTCTAACGATATCTTTTTCATTAAATATAGTCTTCAATAGTTCATATGATAATTCTTCATCTTTTGATTTATTGTATTTACTATTTTTTCTTAATGTATCGTTTCTTTTTTGTTTTATAGAATCAATATGCATTCCTATAGAATCTCCATATTTTTCTATCATACCAATTTGATGTTTTATTTCTATTTCTTTACATGCGTTTTCCCATGATCCATATTTCTTTATTAATGTTAATTTTCTATTTTCAATTTTTTCTGGTGTATTTATATTCCAACCTAATTTTCCATTATGCTTGCTTCTATCTGAAGCTTGTTTTTTTAATATAGTTTCTTTATTTTTTCCTGCACATTTATTACTACAATAATCTGCATATAATCTATTTCCTTTACCTAAGAAATTGACATATCCACCACACGTCTTGCATACTGGTCTATTTTCACAATTATGTCTAATACGATATAATGTTTCTTTAAAACCTGTTGAATCATTATATCGATTTGAAATGTAATTTATAATATTTTTATACTTTGATTGCATTTTATAATGTCGTTTATATTTATTAAGATTTGATAAATTAAAATGCCAATCATCAATAAAAAATATCTTACTTAATATTTTGTCATAATTCATTCTACATATAAATTCTTTATTTTTTGTTCTAATGATATATCATCACCAAATAACATATTTCTTGAAGCATATGAATTATTTGACATTATATACCAACATTTATCAATAAATTCTTGTGGAAATTTTTCATGATTTTCATAATATCTTAATAAATTATGATGAGCACATTTTCTACATGAACACCCACAATTATGCTTAAATAATTTTATATTATATTTCTTTTCACATTCATTATGACGATATTCATTAAATTTTCCTGGACCTAAACATGAATATATATAATCATCTAAATTTTTATCTTTCAAATAATTTAATTTCTTAATTTTTGGTATATGTTCAGTTTTTATAAACTTAATATTCTTTACTAATTTGTTTAATGAATTAAATAATTCATCATAATTTTCTGGTGCATCAGTAACATCAATTCCTGCAGTTGTCTCATCAATTGAAAATTCCCAACTACCATCTACACATATTTTATTTATATTATTTTGATAGCAGTAATCAATCATAGACAATATTATCATTTGGTTCTTTATAGGATTTTCAGCCCAATGTTTTTTATATGCTGAATGCTGCATATGTTTAATCTCAGGAACAATAAAATCTATATTCAATTTATTTACTAATTCATTTAATGAATAATATGCTTGCATATTTTCATATGAATTTACATTTTTCATATGATATAAAATTGGTTCATATCCTAATTCTTTTAATTGAAATATTTGATAAATTGAATCTAAACCCCCACTACATGCTAATAATACTTTATTATTTATATCTTTTAATTCAATTTTATTAATAGATATGTTTCTTATAATATGAAATTCTTGGTTGAATTTTGAGTATATTAAGTTAACATAATTTTCAAATTCTACTGGGCAATCTATATATTGATTGAACATTTTTTGATTGAATATATTATATAAATTTTCACCTAATTGAGTATATTCATTTTTCCAATCACATTTGATTATATCCGCATCTAAATCAAAATGTATGTCTTTTAGATCTGATTTGCTAATTACAACTATATGCTCTTTGTTTGTTTTCAAATGAGAAGTATTTGTTATTGATTCTTTTATATATTTTTTATACTTTTCAATTTTATCATCAGTCACAAAAACGTATTTATTACATTTATAATGTGTCAAACATACATCTATCCATTTATCGCATGAAAAATTAGTTAATTTAATATTGGGCCAATTTTCAATTTTTCCATAAGGAGAACATGTAAATAAACATTCATATTCTCCATATTCTTTTAATGAATCTTTACATTCAACTATAGCAGTATTAGAAGTATCATTTGTCATAGTCTTTAAAAACTCAATGACATCATTTGATTCTTTTACTGTAATATCACATAGATCTTGTCCAATATAATTCTTATTTGATGCTAATGCCCCAACCATTCTACCACTATATCCACTAAATGGATCAAAAATTGTATTATATTCATTAAGATATTTTTGTATAATATATTTTGCAAGTTTCGGCTTAAAATAAGTTACTGTCTGAAACATTCTTGATGTAGATAATCCTATACCATAAGTATTTTCCATTACTACACCTCTTAATAGAAATTTCAATTTATCTTTTCCTTTAAACCAATCTGAACATCTTAATCTATTTCTATAAAAATTCTTAAATAATTCAGGATCATTTTTTATAGCTTGCCACCCATCATAAGGAGAAAGTGTTCCATTTACATTTGCAAAAATAATACTATTATGAAAATATTTAACAATGTTTGAAGTATTCTTGTTATTTGGACTTCCTTCAATTTTACATAAGTTTTTGAATTCATTTTTACATTTGTCTATAGTAGGAAATATAAAAGACGTTGGTGGAAAATCTATATATTGAATTCTTTCATATTCACGTTCCCAATATTTTTCTACTATCCTTTCACAGAACTCCTTTGTACAATTTCCTACATATGATTTTGTTGGCAATATGACGTCATGATCATATTTCCATTCATCTTCAAATTTCTTTAATTCTATCAATTCATTATCAAACCAAGATTCATCAATTATGATATCGTTGTTATTATATATAATCTTTATTTTATCAAACTCAGTATTATCTTCCGAATATAATGCCTGAACTATTAAATCTACTAATATAAATTCTAAGATTTCTTTTGACGGGATATTCCAATGTAATTCTTCGTCATCATCTAATTCATACCAATCTTCAAATGAACGCATATCCCATTTTTGTGGTATTGGAATTATATATACTAAATCATTTATTTTTTCTAATAAAGAATCAATATCATAATTACTAACAACATCATAACTCCTATCGATTATTTTATCTATATTTTCAATCATATTAAATATATCTTATAATTTTATCAATATTAAAAATAAAACATAAATACTTTTTCTATCACCTCTTAAAAAAATTATTTTTATTAAAATTGTATCTTATAATAAATAAAATAGTACAATAACTATAATAAATATAAATATAAAATATTAATTAATATGGCAATTCCAGTACATTTGCAACAATTTAAAGCCGCAGGTATTTATCGTGTTATATTTGATCATTCTGCTATTCTTAATACAGATACTCAGATACTTAGATTGGTTGTAGGATACTCAGAAAAGGGTCCCTTCAATGTACCTGTGCTTGTAAATGATGCACAACAATTTAGAGCATTATTTGGTGACATATCTAAAAAGCTTGAGAAACGTGGAATTTTCTTTCATCGTTTAGCACTTCAAATGCTTCAGGTAAGTCCTATTCTTTGCCTTAATTTAAAGAAATTTGATGGTGAAACTGTTGGAGGTGCTACTATTAGCACTGAATTTAATCCAAAGTATAACCCAATTGATACTGTGAAATTGAATGTAGAAGACATTTATGACGCAACAAGATTCTGGACATTAGATGCAGATCAATTAAATAATCTTCGTTCAATTGATGGTACAATAATGGATCAATATATCAATATTTCTACAACTAATGTAAAGAATACATCTGCTACATATTTTATTCGTAAAGCATCTGGTGCTAAAGTTGCAGGATATAATATAACTGTTAACGATTGGTATTCAGATGAAGAAATTCCTGATTATATGGAAAAATATAAGAATAATTTAATTTCTGATTTCTTTGCAGAGGTATATGTATTTAAAGGAAGATTTGAGGCTAAACAAGTTCTTGCTTCTAATACATTAAAGAATTATTTTATTGTAACAAATGATTTTGATGAAAATGAAAATCAAATTTTAAAACTTCGCGATAAAGTAATTAATGCATTTGGTGAAGCTGTTGATACACTTGATTCACTATATAAAGATGAAACATCAGGTGCACTTGGTCATTACATTGGTGCACTTATTCCTGAGTTCAGAAACAAACAAGGTGCATATGCAGCATTAGATGTATTATTCAATAGTGATATTGATGTACATAACATGATGATGTCATTCAATCGTGACTTACTTGAGGAAGAAGATTCTATTAATATTGATCTTTCAGGTAGAATGCAAATTCCTACAAAAGAAAATCCTAATCGTGCTAATAAGTCATTAAGTATTGATAAGATTTATGCAGGTGAAGCAACAACAACTGTTTTAGGTAATATTGGTGCTCCAGTTATTGCAGACGTTATTTCATTCCAATCTAATATTTATGATCCCGTTGAAGAAAAACCAATACAAGACTTATATGTTAGCAAAACACGTATCTCAGGTACACTATATGTAAAATCTATTACAGAAAAACAAATTAAGCTTGTACAAGTTGGAACTGAACAATCTGTTGTACTTACATTCTTAAATGATGAAGATGCAGAAGGTGATTCAAAAACTATTCAAGCTGCTAAAAAATTAGGTGTATTATTTGATGAAGAAGGAAACCCAATTGATGAAAAGGGTACTTATTGGTCAGCTGGTGATGCATTCCTTAATATTGCAGATCCTCTTGCGGGTCCTGAGAAAATAATTGCTTCATTATCACGTCTTGAAAATAAAGCAGAAGATGGCCAAACATATACAGATATAGATGAAAATATGAAGCCATCATTCTTTGAAGCTGCTGTTAAGACTTCATCAAAATATGTAAATACAAATACTACTGGTGCTGATTCTGTTTATGGCTCATCTATTTCATTTATTGATTTTTGTGATGATAACTGGGAATTTGTTGATGATGCTGAAATCATCCCTGGCTATAAACAATCTGCATTTATTTGTGATGCTGAATATGATACATCATTATTAAATGTATTACAAAAAGGTGATTGTATTTTAGCAAAAGATAATACTATTGATGCAGATAATGATGGAGATGTAGATGCAGATGATGCTGATGGATTTGAAGATAATGTATATATTCAAGAAACAGGTACTGCATATAATGAAGATGGATCATTTAAATTCCATTATATTCTTCTTACTGCTGAGCCTTATCTTTATGAAATTTTAGATGAAGAAACTGGTGCTAAAATGAATCAATGTATAGTACGTGTTGATGCAGCATTAAACCAAGAAATTGGTGAAATGATTCCTCAATATCTTGAAGGATATACATACAAGAATGATCGTCCACTTGGAACAGGAATGTATGCAAAACTAAAATGGCAAGAATTTATTTTATCAGCATTAACTGATTATAAAGGATTACGTACTGCATTACTTAACAAGTCAGAAATTGATTATCGTTATGTAATTGATACATTCCAATCATTTCCAACCGGTGACTTAAAGAATGTATTGTCATTCTTATGTAAAGAAAAGCAGTCAGCATTTGCAATTGCAAACTTCCCAGCAATTCAATCATTTGTTAAATGTCCATATTCATCATTCACTGATAGTAAAGGTGTATTTAATATTGATTATGTTGTTAAAGGCTGCAATAAGAAAAAGCCTTCATCAATATCATTCTCATTACCAACTGAAAATGATGGTGCTTCATTTATCGCATTCTATAGCCCATTGAAATTTACTGATGGATATATTGATTCTATCATACCATCTGCAGGTCTCGTATCTAATCTATTCATTCAAAAATACATGAGTCGCCAACCATATTATATTGTTGCAGGTCCTAATTATGGTAATATTACTGCATCTGGACTTGTTGGCCCTGATTATAAATATTCAATGGATGAATTGCAGATTATTGAGCCATTTGGTGTAAACATTATGGTTTATCGTCCAAACTTCGGTACATTCATTAATGCTAACCAAACAGCTAAACAAACTCCTGTTTCTGCATTATCTAAAGTTAATGTACGTGAATTAGTAATTTACTTACAAGATGAAATTGAAAAGGTATTGCAAAATTATCAATGGGAATTCAATAACCAACGTACACGTAATGCTATTCTTGATAGAGTAAATCAAATATGTGCAGTTACTGCTGCTAATGGAGGTATTCAAGCATATAGAAACATCATGGATGAATCTAATAATACTCCTGAAATTATTGATAACGAAATGGCAGTCATATCTACACATATTGAACCAGGAATGGGCTGTGGTAAGATGGTACAAGAATTACATTTATATAGAACAGGTCAAATGTCATCAACAATCATTGATTAGTTTATCAAATGATATTAATAATCATTGATTAATTTATTTTTAAATAAAGGGTATGGGATTTATTACCATTCCATTATAATATAAATGTAAAAAATATATAAATAAGAATTAATAATATGGCAAGTCAATTAGATTTTAAACCACATATAAAAAATGTTAAGTCAGGTATTAATAAATATGATCCAGTACATAAGTCCATATTTGAAGTATATTTTGAATTACCATCAGCATTATCAGGTTTGTTTAAGGAAGATGAGGCAATATTAACTGAACAAGTAACTACAGTTAATGGTCTTGACGCACTTCAGAAGACTACACCAGCAGGTGAGCAAAAATTCTATGGTGTTACAGTTTCTTATTTAAATCCTGTACTTGATACAACTGCAGCAGATATTACAATTACATTCAATCTGAACTTAAGAAATACTGTTGATAACTTTGTATTTAAAGTATTTAAAGCATGGGAAAATCTTTCATATGATCTTTCTGATGGTACACGTTCAATTAAAGCAGGATATATATCTGATAACTTAAGAATTGCTGAAGCAAATAGAGATGGTTCTATTTGGAGATGCTATATATTCCATCATATTATGCTTACTGGTGTAACTGGTTTAGATGATTTGGATTATAACGCAAATGATGCGCGTACATTACAATGTACATTCCGCGCTGATTATTGGGAAGATGAAATATCTTAAAATAAACTTTCAGACAATTTACAAATCCAGTACAATTGTACTGGATTTTTTATTTTTATAAAAAATTAAGAAGACGTTATGAATAAAATACATAATACACCAAAAATCAATGTATATAAGCAATTAGGTATGAAAAATAAGCATATATATATGAAACGTAAAAACTCAGAATATACTATGCATTATATATATATTATTGATTCTATAGAAGATGAAGATCCTGTAAAATATTTAACATCTAAAGCATATATGTTATCTATACCTCATAATAGAGAACTTAAAGCATATGTATATGAAGATCTTCAATATATAAAATTATTAC
>Ga0247609_10001468_pt1 | contig 27940 bp, 19 predicted proteins | sample 172DNAGHGlowgp2_FD_193487 | JGI IMG/M metagenome (GOLD analysis project Ga0247609, IMG submission 193487) | Sheep rumen microbial communities from Palmerston North, Manawatu-Wanganui, New Zealand - 1728 DNA GHGlow gp2 | ecosystem: Host-associated > Mammals > Digestive system > Stomach > Rumen ... | reverse complement strand
ACGCAGTAGGTATCCCCGAGGAGCAGCTCCGCGAGGCTTCTAAGAGCGCTGTTTGCAAGATCAACATCGACTCTGACTCTCGTCTGGCTATGACTGCTGCTATCCGTAAGTACCTGGCTGAGCACCCAGATCACTTCGATCCTCGCCAGTACCTGAAGCCCGCTCGTGAGAACATGAAGAAGATGTACATCCACAAGATTGTGAACGTACTCGGTTCAGACGGCAAGCTCGGATAATAATTGAGCTTTTTAGTAAAAGTTTAACCGCATGCAGGAGTATACCTGACATGCGGTTTCTTTTTTTGTAGCAAAAAACTAACAATTTATTTGGAAGAATTCAAATAATTGTTTAATTTTGCACATTGATTATAATGCTTATATTGACTACAATGAACAAAAAAGTTTTTTTCCTATTTCTGAATTTGATGTTTTGCTGTGGCTATGTTGGTGCTCAGCAGGTAGAAAAGAGTGACTTGCAAAAGCGTGCTGAGGCCGTAGATCCGAAGCAGAATATCGCCAATGCACGATCGTTGTATATTCATGCATTTAATGACTATTATAATAAGGGTCAGATTGCGCAAGGTGTAGAATGTGCTGTCAAGGCTACAGCTTTGTATTATAAGGAAAACTTTTATAAAGAAGCTTTTGATTTGTTGCGCCGTGCTGATGATGCTATCAATTCGGGTAAACAGTCGGCCAGCGAGAAAGCGGCATCACACTACTTGGTAACCAAGGAGCGTGTGCAGATGTATATGAAACTGAGGAAGAGCGAGAGCGCAAAGGATCAACTCGCTATTTTAGAGAATCTAGCTGCTCAGACTAGTGATGAATCTGTGAAGAATGATTTGCTCTATACCAAGGCGATCTATTATTATACGTTTGGACAGAATGCACAAGGCAATGCTGTCTTTAAGGAAATGGCTAATAAACTGACAGCCCAGAAGGAATATGATAAGGTGGATGAGGTATATCAGACACTGATTGCCAATGGACGTAAGAGTAATAATGCAAATATGGTGGCTCAGTCGTATAGCAACTATATTGCATGGAAGGATTCAGCAAATGCCTTGAAACATGCTGATGAGATAAATGCTTTGAAGCAACAGATCGCAGATAACGAGGCGGCTATCTCCGAGAAGGATAGTTCGTTGACTTTGCGCTCGGCCATCATTATAGGTCTCTGTGTTCTGGCAGGTGCGCTGGCAGCGGCATTGGTGGTAGGTGGTGTCGTACTGATGCGTTTCATCTTGTTGACACGTAAACAGAAGAAAACCATTAAAATGGCTCAGGATAGCGATGCACTGAAGGCCAAGTTTATTAGTAATATCTCAGCTCAGTTAGAGCCTACACTGCAAAAACTCGATGGTCGAATTCCTGAGGTGAAAGCTTTGCTTGATTTCTCAAACAGAATTCAGACATTGTCAGAACTTCAGAATAATGCAGATACAGAGTTGGAGTTGGAAGAGGTACAGATTCAGCAGTTCTGTGAAAATCTGAAAGAAGAGGTACGTGACAGATTGAAGAGCAATGTAACTTTGACAGTCAATGCACCTAAGATGAATGTTAATATTAATAAGGAATACGTGTCACACATTCTGATGCATCTTCTTACCAATGCGGCAGAATATACGCCTGCAGGTGGAAACATCTGGTTGGATTTCAAAAAACGTAGCCCGCATAAGTACCAGTTCATGGTTTCGGATACAGGATGTGGTATTCCTGAGGAGAAACATGACGACGTGTTCAAGCCTTTCCTTGAAATAAGGGATCTTACTACAGGTGACGGACTTGGTCTGCCGATTTGTAAGCAGATGGCACAAAATATGAACGGTGACCTGGCTATAGATCCACAGTTCACCAAAGGTGCACGTTTTGTATTGGATTTAAACGTTTAAAGCGGAGATTACTCTTTTAACCGCTTAAACGCTAAAGGAAGGTACTGTATCAAGTCACTGGCGATGACACTCTCTTCGCCTAGTTCGCGAGCAGCGATGTCGCCAGCCAATCCGTGAAGATACATACCAACGATACAAGCATCTTCTTGTTTGTAACCTCGAGCCAGAAGACCGGTGATGATGCCAGTGAGCACATCACCACTGCCGGCTGTTGCCATACCAGCATTGCCAGTGGAGTTAAACATAATATGTCCGTCGGGTAAGCAAAGCGAAGTATGGTGACCTTTAAGCATAATATAGGCTTGGAGACGCTGTGCGAGGTCACGGGCTTTCATTAGTCTTTCAAAACTATCTGTGCTGGGACCTTCCAAGCGGTCGAACTCTTTGGGGTGAGGAGTCATGATAATTCCCTTAGGCAGTTGTTGGAGCCATGCCCGGTGGTTAGAGAGAATGTTGATGGCATCGGCATCTGCTACGAGTGGACACTGTGTGCGTCGAAGTTGGGCGATGATGGCAATTGCCGTCTGTTCGCTGGTACCCAGTCCGGGACCAATACCTACAGCCTTGAAATCCTCAGTGTCGACAGCCTCAGAGAAGATAGTTTCCTCTCTGTCGAATTGGATGATAGCCTCCGGGACACTAATCTGCAGAATCATACTATTGCGCTTGGGAGTATGGGTAGTAACTTTTCCGGCACCGACACGTAAACATGCTTTTGTGGCGAGTACAGAAGCACCGCCCATACCATAACTGCCAGCGATGATGAGGGCATTGCCCATTTTCCCTTTATGTGCAAACGGATCGCGAGGAAGTAGTCTCTTTCTGATATCGTTTTCTTCAATAACGGTATAGTTAGCGTCAATCTTCTCCATACCTTCCTTGCTGAGTCTGATGTCTAGCACCTTTAATTTCCCTATAAACTGCTGATTCTCAGGAAATAAGAAAGACAGTTTTGGTAGCTGGAGAGTTAGCGTAAGATCTGCACGAATGATGTTGGCACGTACGTTGTAGGTGTTATCCTCAGTCATTAGACCTGAGGGCGTGTCAATGCTTACAACTTTGGCAGGAGATGAATTGATATATTTCACAAGTGAGGCGAATCCACCTGCTAAGGGCTTGTTGAGTCCAGAGCCGAAAAGGCCGTCAATGACGAGTGTGCCAGCCTCAAGCTGTGGTGGCTCAAACTCCTGAGTAACCTCAATAAGTGCCTTCGACTTCTTGTCGTATAGACGTTTCCGATTCGTAGCACAATCGTCAGACAAATTACCGGTAACGTTGAAGAGATAGGCACTTACCTCATAACCTTTATCACATAACATCCTTCCGACGGCAAGGGCATCGCCGCCATTATTTCCTGGACCAGCAAAGATGATAACAGGTGTTTGGTTGCTCCAAACTTCTGTGATTGCCTGGGTGATAGCCTTGGCTGCACGCTCCATCAGATCGATACTTTTGATGGGCTCTTTTTCTATTGTAAATTTGTCCAGTTCGTGAATCTGGGCACTCGTGAATATTTTCATAGGTGCAAAAATACGAAAAATATGCTAACAAATGGCAGAGTTTGAAAGTTTTTTTGTAATTTTGCACAAATTTTTAATTCTTTCAGCGTATGAGTATCATTAAAGTAAAGGATAAGTCATTCAGGACTTCCATCACAGAGGCCGAAATAAAGGAACGTGTAAAGGCTTTAGCTCAGCAGATTAGTAAGGACATGGAGGGTAAAAACCCACTATTGTTGGGCGTGTTGAATGGCGCTTTTATTTTTGCAGCCGATTTAATCCGTGAGATAACTATACCTTGTGAGATATCTTTTGTGAAGTTGGCTTCCTATCAGGGAACCACCTCAACGGGCAAAATCAAGGAGGTCTTCGGTATCAACGAGGATTTGACTAATCGTACGGTGATTATAATAGAAGATATTGTGGAGAGTGGTCTCACCATGAAACAGATGATAGAGTCGCTGGGTACACGTAACCCGGAATCCATTCATATCTGCACCCTTTTCTTTAAACCAAGCAAGCTGAAGGAAGATATCAATCTGGATTATGTTGCTTTTAGTATTCCTGATGATTTTATTTTAGGATATGGCTTGGATTATGATCAGCAGGCTAGAGGTCTGAAGGATATTTATACGATTATTAATGAGTAAATAATAGTAAAATAAATTTAGGATAACAAAATGAAGAATATTGTAATTTTCGGAGCCCCGGGCTCAGGCAAGGGTACTCAGAGTGATAAGATGATTGAAAAGTATGGACTGAACCATATCTCTACCGGAGATGTGCTTCGTTCAGAAATAAAGAAAGGTACAGAACTGGGTAAGACGGCTGCCGGTTACATTGATAATGGTCAGCTGATTCCTGACGATCTGATGGTGAGCATTCTTGCATCGGTTTACGATTCTTTTGGACGTGAGCATAAGGGTGTTATCTTTGATGGTTTTCCACGCACCATTCCGCAGGCTGAAGCTTTGAAGAAAATGCTCGATGAGCGTGGTGACAAGGTGGCTGCCATGATAGAACTCGAGGTGCCTGAGGAAGAGTTGATGAAGCGCCTCATCTTGCGTGGACAGCAAAGTGGTCGTGCTGACGACAACGAGGAGACAATCAAGAAACGTCTTGTTGTGTATCATTCTCAGACTCAGCCACTTATTGAGTGGTATAAGAAAGAAGGTGTTCACTTCCATATTGATGGATTAGGTGAACTCGATAGAATATTTGCAGATATATGTAAGGTTATTGATGGAATCTAATTTCGTAGACTATGTGAAGATCTATTGCCGTTCTGGAAAGGGTGGCAAGGGATCGATGCACCTTCGTCATGTGAAGTATAACCCCAACGGTGGACCCGATGGTGGTGATGGTGGCAAAGGCGGCAGCATTATCCTACGTGGTAACCACAACTACTGGACTCTGTTACATCTTAAATATGAGCGTCATATATTTGCTGAACATGGAGGCAATGGTGGTAAAGATAAATGCCACGGAACCGATGGTAAGGATGTGTATATTGACGTCCCCTGTGGAACGGTAGTTTATAATGCCGAAACAGGTAAGTATGTATGTGATGTAACCTACGATGGTCAGGAGGTACTCCTATTGAAAGGTGGTCGAGGAGGATTGGGCAATTTTCAGTTCCGTACTGCCACGAACCAGGCTCCACGTTATGCTCAGCCAGGAGAGCCGATGCAGGAAATGACCATTATTCTGGAATTGAAACTGCTTGCTGATGTAGGACTTGTGGGCTTCCCCAATGCTGGTAAGTCAACGTTGGTTTCTTCATTGTCGAATGCCCGTCCCAAAATAGCTAACTATCCCTTTACAACGATGGAACCCTCGTTGGGAATCGTGGGCTACCGCGATAATAAGTCGTTTGTAATGGCCGATATCCCTGGCATCATTGAGGGGGCAAGTGAAGGTAAAGGTCTTGGCCTTCGTTTTCTCCGTCATATTGAGCGTAATTCTCTGTTACTATTCATGGTGCCTGGCGACACTGACGATATCAAACGAGAATATGAGATTCTGTTAAACGAACTCTCTCAGTTCAATCCGGAGATGCTTGATAAACATCGTGTCTTGGCTGTTACTAAGTGTGACCTGCTTGACGAAGAATTAATAGAGATGTTGAAAGAAACACTCCCCCAAGACCTTCCTGTAGTTTTCATATCAGCAGTAACTGGTCTCGGCCTGGATGAACTGAAGGATGTTCTCTGGCGGGAGTTAAATGCGGAGAGCAATAAGCTTGCTGTCATTACATCTGAGGATACGCTGGTTCATCGCGATAAAGATATGAGTCGCTTTGCCCAGGAATTAGCAGATGAAGGTGAGGATGAAGATATTGAGTATATTGATGAAGAAGAAATAGAGGAATTAGACGACTTTGAATATGATGAGGAAAGTGGGGCTTAGGTCTCACTTTTTCTTTATAAAAAATGAGCAAAAGCAAGACTTTTTACTAAATTTAAAAAAAGTTGCCGTTTTATAACAATATATCGAATAATTTCATTATATTTGCACCGAAATTTCGTTGTTGGGACTTGTCCCACTAATTAATTAATTAAAACAGTTCTAATTTTATGCAGAAAAGATTGCTCTTTCTGGTTGCTGTGTTGTTGACGATGACGTTGACTGCCATGGCACAAATCACAACTTCAAGTATGGCTGGAAAGGTGACTCTCGACGACATGAACGGCGAGGAAGTCATCGGAGCTACTGTCATTGCTGTCCACGAGCCTTCTGGTACTCGTTATACGGCTGTGACAAACACGTCTGGTCGTTTTACCATTCAGGGTATGCGTACCGGTGGTCCGTATGAAGTGACCATTTCTTACATTGGTTTCCAGCCAAAAACGGTGAAGGGAATTATCCTTCAACTTGCTGAGACCTACAACCTTTCAGTATTCCTTTCAGAGGATGCCAACGAGCTCGCTGAGGTTGTTGTAAGTGGTAAGGCTTCGAAGTTTGCCGCTGAGAAGACCGGTGCTGCCACCAACATTAACAGTGCGCAGATTACCAACCTGCCAACGGTTAGCCGTTCAATTACGGATGTGACTCGTCTTTCACCTTATGGTGGTAACGGCATGAGCTTCGCTGGTGCCGACGGGCGTACCGCTAACTTTACCGTTGATGGTGCTAACTTCAACAACAACTTTGGTCTTAGCGATAAGCTTCCTGGTGGTGGTAACCCCATCTCTATCGATGCCATCGAGGAGTTGCAGGTGGTGATTTCTCCGTATGACGTTCGTCAGACCAATTTCATCGGTGGTGGTGTAAATGCTATCACAAAGTCTGGTACCAACACATTCAAGGGAAGTGCTTATGTTTATCATAAGAACGAGAATATGCAGGGTGATGCTGTGAAGCGTCAGCAGATTGCAGGTGCCCGTGAGAAGGCCCAGACCACAACTTACGGATTTACCTTTGGCGGTCCGATTATCAAGAACAAGTTGTTCTTCTTTGTCAACGGTGAAATGATCAAGATTCCTTCAATCGTTAACCGTTGGAGAGGTTCTGAGGATGGTGTGGCTGATGCTAACAATTATATTTCTCGTACTACAAACAAGGACTTGAAAGCTGTTTCTGACTATATGGCCAGCAAGTATGGTTATAACACTGGTAGCTGGACTAGCTTCCCAGCTGATGAGAGCAACTATAAGTTGATGGCCCGTTTGGACTGGAACATCACCGATAAGCATCACTTGGCTCTGCGTTACAACTATACCAAGAACAACGTATGGAACTCTCCTAACGGAACTTCTATGGATGGTGGTTCCCGTATGGTTAGTAGCCGTATGTCACAGATGTCTATGTCGTTTGCCAACTCCATGTACTCGATGGAGAACAAAGTACACTCTTGGTCACTCGATTTGAATAGCCGTCTGACGGAGAACCTCTCTAACCAGTTCCTGGCTACCATCTCTAAGCTCGATGATATACGTGGTACAGACTCTTCTGAGTTCCCCTTCATCGATATCACCAAGGACGGTGACAACTACATGGCCCTCGGTTATGAACTGTTCACATGGAACAACGCTGTTCACAATACCATTTGGAACATCAAGGACGACGTAACTTATTATATGGGTGCCCATAAGATCATGGCTGGTATCACCTTCGAGCATCAGATGGCCGACAACCAGTACATGCGTAATGGTTCTGGTTACTATCGTTACAACATCACTGACGATATGTATGTTGGTGGCGTTCTCGATCCCGCTGCTCTTTTCAACAGCACACCTGAGATCTTCTGTCTGACCTATGGTTACGACGGAGAAAGTAAGCCTGCTGCTCGTGTACAGTTCAATCGTCCGGGTATCTATGCTCAGGATGAGTGGAACGTTACTGATAAGTTCAAGTTGACCTACGGTCTGCGTGTCGATGGTTTGTTCTTCAACAACAGCGATTTGATGACCAACAACGCCATTCTCGCTCTCGACTATGATGGTCGTAACATTGATACAGGTAAGTGGCCTAAGAACAGCATCACCTTCTCACCGCGTCTTGGCTTCACCTACGACGTATTTGGTGATAAGAGTCTGAAGGTTCGTGGTGGTACAGGTCTCTTCTCAGGCCGTCTGCCCCTTGTGTTCTTCACCAACATGCCTACCAACGGTGGTCTCGTACAGTATCAGGCACAGATCAACGCTGCCAATGCCAAGAAGAAGGGTTTCACCATGGATGAGTTCGCTGGTGGTCCGATGACCAAGGTTGAGGATATGATCAATAAGCTCCATGCTCTGGGCTATCCTACAAAGGTTTCTCCAGACGATGGAACAGTTCCTTCAGCTGTCAATGGTGTCGACCCCGACTTCAAGATGCCACAGGTATGGAAGACCTCTTTGGCTATCGATTATCAGTTGCCCGTCAACTTCCCGTTCACTGTAACTGCTGAGGGTATCTTCAACAAAACTCTCAATGGCGTGTCTATCTCTGACTGGAGTATCCCCAGTGTGGGTGGTTTTGTACGCTTCAATGGTGTTGACAATCGTCCGCTCTATCCTGCTGGTTATCGTACAAACACTAAGGCTTTCGTTCTTGAGAACACCAGCAAGGGTTACGGTTGGTCTGCTACCCTCGAGTTAAAGGCACAGCCTGCCGACTGGATTAGTCTGATGGCAGCCTATACTCACACCGTGAGCAAGGAGATCACCGGTATGCCTGGTTCTGCTGCTGAGTCTGCATTCACGTACGTTCCTACTGTTGAGGGTCCGAACAACATCAAGTTGCACAACTCTCAGTATGTAACTCCCGATCGTATTGTTGCTTCTGCTACGATTCACGATAAGTGTGGCAACCACTATAACCTTGTATACGAAGGCTGGCGCGGTGGCTACAACTACTCTTATATGATGGCTAATGATATCAATGGCGACGGGTATAACTACGATGCCCTCTACATCCCAAGGGATAACGAGGTAGGCGTAGGAACAGGCGAATTCCGCTTTGCTACTCAGGACGACCTGAATCGTTTCATGGACTATGTTCACAACGACAGCTATCTGAGCAAGCACCAAGGTGAGTATGCCGAGGCTTATAGCCTCTATTCTCCTTGGGTACACCGCATTGACTTTGGCTACAAGCACGACTTTAAGCTGGAGATTGGTCAGACCAAGCATACCCTGCAGCTCACATTCGATATGAAGAACGTTCTGAACTTCTTTAATTCTGCTTGGGGCGTAGCCAAGTATCTCAACCCGGAGATTGGTACTGATCCTCGTATTCTGAAGTACGATGGTATTGATCCTCAGGGTTATGCCACCTACTCTACGCCTGCTTCCATCAACGGCAAGACGGAGACTTGGACTCCCAACTATTCGCTTGGTCAGTGCTGGTATGCTTCTATTGGTATCAAGTACTACTTCAATTAAGAGTAAAAAGGTAATAAAGTAAAAAGGAAAAAGATATGAAACTCAGATATTTCATTCCGTCTCTCATGGCAGTCGTAGCTGCTGTGTTCACAGGCTGTAGTACTCAGGACAACGATCCCACCTATCTTAGTGAGGTTCGTGTGTCGCAGTCTATGATTTCTATCGATGCCAATGGTGGCTCTTCTTCAATCAATGTGGAGACTGCAGGCAGCTGGAGCATTACCGGTGCTCCCGACTGGTTGACGGTTTCTCCTGCCTCTGGTACAGGAAGTGGCACCGTTACCTTCTCTGCTGCAGCCAACTCTGGCCGCAACTGTGAGCTTTCCCTCATATGTAACGGCAAGACACAGGGCCTGAAGGTTGTTCAGGGCCTGCAGTCGGCATCAGTAGCCACCTGTGCAGAGATCATTGCCGGTCCTGATAAAACCTATCGCGTGACAGGTATTTGCACAGGCATCTATAATACCACTTATGGCAACTGGTATCTGAACGATGGTACCGGTGAGATTACGATTTATGGTACGCTCGATGCCAAGGGTAACACTAAGAACTTCTCAAGTCTGGGTCTCGAGGTTGGTGATCAGGTGACAGTTGAAGGTCCGAAGACCGTTTATGGTTCAACCGTTGAACTTGTCGATGTAACAGTGATCAAGATTGTGAAGTCTCTTATCAAGTGTGACTCTCTGAGTAGCGCTGATCCTCTGCCTGTAGAGGGTGGTGATATCACTGCCTATCTCACTTGCAAGGGCACAGGCGTGGCTGTTGAGATCCCTGCTGAGGCTAAGAGCTGGCTCGGTGTTACCTCTTCTACCGTTGGTGTTAATTCCACTGTTACCTTTACCGCTGCCAAGAATGAGGGTGGCGATCGTGAGACGACTGTAACCTTCAAGACTACCGATGGTTCTAAGGAGTACACTTCTCAGGCTACCATCAAGCAGAAGGGTGCTATCGTAGAGTGCAGCATTGCCGACTTCCTGGCTGCTCCTGTAGGTAATACTCAGTATCGCCTGACCGGTGTTATCACCAGCATTGCAAAGGCTGAGTATGGCAACATCTACATTAAGGACTACTCTGGCGAGGTTTATGTCTATGGCGTAGGCTCTAAGGGCGACTTCGAGAAGGCTGGTCTGAAGGTTGGCGACGTAGTAACACTCGTTGGTAAGCGTGGTGAGTACAAGGGAACTGCCCAGATGACTGGTGCTCAGCTGGAGAATTCTATCAAGGTAACAGAGGTAAGCATTGCCGACTTCCTTACTAAGGAGGATGCAAAGGATGTTTACTATATGGTAAGTGGTAAGATCGATGAAATTGCCAACGATCAGTATGGTAACCTCTACATTACCGATGGTACCAACCGTCTGTATGTATATGGTTGCTATCCTGGTTGGGGCGCTACTGGCGATGCCCGTAAGGGTGCTATTGCTGCCAATGGAATCGTGGTAGGTGATAAGTTGACCGTTATCGGTCCGAAGTCTACTTATAAGGGCACACCTCAGGTTAATGGTGGTGTATATTTCTCTCATGAGAAGTAAGTGAAACTCAAATAATTAGCGAAGACTCCCAATGTTTTAGGCATTGGGAGTCTTTTTTTTGAAATAAATGGGATAAAAGTTGCAATTATAAGATTAATTGTTTATCTTTGCAACAGATAATAACCAATTCATAAACGAAATGCAAAAGAGATTATTCATATTGGCTTTAACACTGTTGATGGCTTCTATTGCTGCTATCGCACAGGTTACCACTTCTGGAATTACGGGTATCGTTATGGCAGATGGTGAGGAAGCAATCGGTGCCACTGTAACAGCCAAGCATGTTCCCTCGGGATCGGTATATCGTGCTGTGACAAATATCGATGGTCGCTATACCATTACTGGTATGCGTGCTGGAGGCCCTTACGAGGTGGAAATCTCGTATATAGGTTTCCAGACCAGCATGTTTACTGATATCCAGCTGGCATTGGGTCAGAACGCCGTAGTAGATGCCACGCTGAGTGAGGGATCTGAGCTGCTGCAGGAGGTGGTTATTACTGCAAAAGCTAATAATACCATGCGCTCTGATCGTAGTGGAGCTGTGACTAATCTTAATGCAAACCAGATGGCTGCTGTTCCTAATGTGGGTCGTTCTATGCTCGACATTATGAAGATGACGCCACAATCAAGTTCTGCCAGCGGTATGGCTATTGGTGGCGGAAACTATCGTCAGTCGAGTGTTACCATCGATGGTGCTTCGTTCAATGATTCTTTTGGTATGGAACCCTCTCCGCTTCCTGGAGGTGGAACACCTATCTCGCTCGATGCTTTGGAACAGATGACAGTTTCGATTACTCCTTACGATGTACGTCAGAGCGGATTTACAGGTGGTGGCGTAAATGCTGTTACAAAGAGTGGTACCAACACGTTCAAGGGGTCTGCCTATACCTATCTTACAAGTTCATCTCTGAAGGGTAAGAAGATAGGCGATACCGAACTCCCCATTGCTGATGGACATAACTATACTTTTGGATTGTCACTTGGTGGTCCTATTCTGAAGGATAAACTATTCTTCTTTGTGAATGGTGAGATTGAAGATAATCTGGTTACTGGTCCTGCTGTTAAGGCTGGTAATGGTAGTACACCATATACTGCCACTAATCGCCGTCCGCGAATCAATGAACTGGAGAGTCTGTCCAACTATCTGCAAAATACTTATGGACTGAAGACTGGCCCTTGGCAGAACTATGACCTGAAGGCTCCCGCTTATCGTATTCTGGCCCGTATCGACTGGAATATCAATGAGAACCACAAGTTCAATATCCGCTTCACGAAGTCGAACCGCAAGGAGTCTAATCCAGCTTCTGCCTCACGTAGTATAGGTAGTAATCGTACCTCTATTATATATGGCGGTAACCAGAACTCCTATGGCAGCAATACCGATTACAGCATGTCTTCGCTCTCAAGCCGGTATATCTCTGAGTTCCGCTTTACTTCGTTTGCTGCTGAGTTGAACAGCAAGTTTGGTAAGCTGAGCAACACCTTGCGTGGCACCTATTCGTTCCAGGATCAGCCCCGAAGCAACGAGTATGGTGAGTCAGCTCCTGTTGTGGAGATTGTGATGGACAACGGACAAGACATTTATCCCTCATGGGCCCTTACAGGCGACTTGTTTACCTATCAGAATGTGGCCCAGACCAAGAATACTGTGATTACTGACGAGGTAAACATCCAGTTGGGTAAGCACAACCTCTTTGGTGGTTTGCAGTTCGAACACAACTGGGCTGCTAATGGCTATGCTCAGGCTGCTGCAGGATATTATGCCTTCCAGGCTACACCAGAACAGGTGGCTGCTGGCGATTGGGCATCAGTGTTCACACCCGAGAATACCCGTCTGTTTGGTATCACCTATGGCAACAATGCAAACCATTCGCCTTTTATTGCTGAGATGAGTACCAACCAGTGGTCGCTCTATCTGCAGGACAACTGGAGCATCTCCGATCGCTTCCGTATGTCAATAGGTGCACGTCTTGAGTTGCCTTCGTATCCAAGTCTGAAAGACAATTTCAACGAGGATTACTATAAGATTGACTTTGGTGGACAGCATTTTCGTACCGATAATGTGCCCAAAGCCAGCGTCTCGTTCTCGCCACGTATTGGATTCAATTGGGACATTACGGGCGAGCGCAACTTGATTCTCCGTGGAGGTACAGGTCTCTTTGTGGGCCGATTGCCATTCGTATGGCTGATTTCTGCTGTTGGAAACTCAGGTCTGGGACAGACATCGTATATCGCTTCACAGACCAAGGGTACTATCCCCACTTTCACCACCAGTCAGCAAGAAATGTTGAACCAGATTGGTGCTGCCAGCAAGACCACAATCCCAAGTAGTGCTACCATTCTGAGCGACGATCTACGTATGCCCAAGACGTGGAAAACCTCTCTGGCTCTTGATGCCAAGTTGCCGGGCGATATCGATTTCACCATCGAGGGTATCGTCAATAAGGATATGAATCCAGTCGTAGTGTCCAATCGCGACATCTACTGGGATGGATCGTCCACCATCGATCTGGGTCATGGCGATGTGCGCCACAAGATGTCTTATTACGATGCCAACTCCTCAGCCTATGTCCTTGAGAATGCTGGCAATAAGGCTTACTACATTTCGCTGAGTGCCCAGTTGCGCAAGTCGTTCGATTTTGGACTCGACCTCACTGCCAGCTATACCCTCTCGAAGGCAAAGACCTATACTGATGGTATTGGTAATCAGGTGGCTTCAGCCTATAATAACTATCGTTATTCTGTGAATGCTGTTAACGACAACGAGATGGGATATGCCACTTATGTGGCTCCAAACCGCTTGCTGATTGGAGCCAGCTATACGCTGAAGGAGTCAAAGAATGCCACATCAAGATTCAGCCTCGTTTACGATGGCTATCAGTATGGCTATCTGAATGACTATGCTTTCAGTCGTTATTCTTACATCTTCTCTAATAATGTTAATAGCGATGCCTTGGCTCCTGCCAATCTGATTTATGTGCCAGCTTCGCGCGAGGAACTCAATTCGTGGGATTTCTCAGAGAGTACATACGGATCTAACCATCAGGTTTATACTGCTGATATGCAGCGAGATGACTTCTGGGCATATATCCAGCAGGATGACTATCTGAAGAATCGCAAGGGAAAGTATGCTGAGCGAGGTGGAGCCAAGATGCCTTGGCATCATCAGTTGGACTTCAAGTTCCAGCAGGATCTGACACTCGATATAGGTAAGACCAAGCATGCCATTCAGTTAGGTGTTGACATTATGAACCTGCCCAACTTCCTCTGCAAGGATTGGGGACTCTACAAACAGGTTAGTGAAACGGCACTTCTATCGTATAGCAAGGGTAAGTACACCTATAATACAGTGAATGGCGAGCGACATCTGAAGACCTTCCAAGACTTCCTGAGCGCTACATCTACCTATCAGGTGATGTTCACCATTCGCTACATCTTTAACTAGAAAAGTGCTTATGGCGACTAAAGTCGGACTTTACCCGGAGTAAACCCAGACTTTACTCCGAGTAAACCTCCAAATTCTCTCGAGAATTTAGGACTTTCCTCCGACTAAAGTTCCAGCCTCATAACGACAAAGCTGGAGTTTACTAAAAAGAAAGATCCTCGCCGCTTGGCAAGGATTTCATTTTAGTAGGGACACCCGGGCTCGAACCGGGGACCTCTGCAATGTGACTGCAGCGCTCTAAACCAACTGGGCTATGCCCCTAAATTTGCAATAGCGGTTGCAAAAGTAGTGAATTATTCCGAATATGCCAAATAATTCTTTGATTTTTTGTTAATAATATGTGTATTGCTTTAATTTTTTACTTTACACTTTTCTCTTTTCACTTCTTTTTCGTACCTTTGCAGCCAAATTGCAAAATAAACGTTTATTATGGCACAGGAAGATGTTTTTAAGAAAATCGTGAGCCACTGCAAGGAGTATGGCTTTGTATTCCCCTCAAGTGAGATTTACGATGGTTTAGGAGCCGTGTACGACTACGGTCAGAACGGTGTTGAGTTGAAGAATAACATTAAGCAGTATTGGTGGAAGGCTATGACGATGCTTCACGAGAATATCGTGGGTATCGACTCGGCTATCTTTATGCATCCCACCATATGGAAGGCATCAGGACACGTGGATGCTTTCAATGATCCCCTGATCGACAATCGTGATTCTAAGAAGCGTTATCGTGCTGACGTGCTGATTGAGGACCAGATTGCCAAGTACGACGAGAAGATTCAGAAGGAAGTGGAGAAGGCTCGCAAGCGCTTTGGCGACTCATTTGATGAGGCTAAGTACTTGGAAACCAGCGAGCGCGTGAAGGAAACTAAGGAGAAACGCGACAATCTGCATGCTCGCTATGCAGCTGCTATGCAGGGTCCTGACCTCGACGAGCTGAAGCAGATTATCCTCGACGAGGAGATTGTAGATCCCATCAGTGGTACCAAGAACTGGACCGACGTTCGTCAGTTCAACCTGATGTTCTCTACCGAGATGGGTGCCAGCGCCGATGCTTCTATGAAGATCTACCTGCGCCCTGAGACGGCTCAGGGTATCTTCGTGAACTACCTGAACGTGCAGAAGACCGGTCGTATGAAGATTCCTTTCGGTATTGCCCAGATTGGTAAGGCATTCCGTAATGAGATTGTGGCTCGTCAGTTCATCTTCCGTATGAGGGAGTTCGAGCAGATGGAGATGCAGTTCTTCGTACAGCCTGGTACAGAGCTGGAGTGGTTCCCCAAGTGGAAGGAGACTCGTATGAAGTGGCATCAGGCTCTGGGCTTCGGTGCTGAGAATTATCGTTTCCACGATCACGACAAGCTGGCTCACTATGCCAACGCTGCTACTGATATCGAGTTCAAGATGCCATTCGGCTTCAAGGAGGTTGAGGGTATCCACTCACGTACTAACTTCGACCTTTCTCAGCATGAGAAGTACTCTGGCAAGAGCATTAAGTACTTCGATCCTCAGACCAACGAGAGCTACACCCCGTATGTCATTGAGACTTCAATCGGTGTGGATCGTATGTTCCTCTCTATTATGTGTCATGCTTTCGAGGAGGAGAAGCTGGAGAATGGCGAGACTCGCGTAGTTCTGAAGTTGCCAGCAGCTCTGGCTCCAGTGAAGTGTGCTGTGATGCCTCTGGTTAAGAAGGACGGTCTGCCCGAGAAGGCTCGCGAGATCATCGACCAGCTGAAGTTCCATTTTAATTGCCAGTACGATGAGAAGGATTCTATCGGTAAGCGCTATCGTCGTCAGGATGCTATTGGTACACCATATTGCGTAACAGTAGACCACGACACCCTGACTGATGGTAAGGTAACGCTTCGTTTCCGCGACACGATGGAGCAGGAGCGTGTGGCTATCAGCGAGCTCAATGCCATCATTGAGGATAAGGTAAGCATCGCAAGTCTGCTCAAGAAGCTTCAGTAAGCATGAAGAATTGGAAATACATATTGCTGAGCGTGATACTGTTCCCACTTGTGGGGATGGTATCATCGTGCAGTGAGGATACAGAGGCTGAGGGCGAATTCGACAACTGGCAGGAGAAGAACGAAAAAGTACTTGATCAGTGGGCCGCAAACTCCAGCTATCGTAAGATTCTCACCTTCTCGAAGGACGAGAGTACTACCATGTCTTTCAAAAATACAGACTTTATTTACGTAGAGGTGCTGGAATCAGGCGATGGCACAGAAACGCCACTTTACACTGATACCTGTCGTGTGGCTTATCGTGGACACTACATCCCCACGGTTTCCTATCCAGAAGGCCTCGTATTCGACCAGAACTATTTGGATGATTTCAACTGGATGACGGCAGGTACCTCGAAGTTCGTGGCTGGCGCTTTAGTCAATGGATTCTCCACAGCTCTGATGCATATGCATGTTGGCGATCGCTGGCGCGTTCGTATTCCTTATATGTTGGGATATGGCAAAAGCGATTATAGTTCAGGATCCAATACCATTCCTGGCTATAGTAATCTGGTGTTCGAAATTGCTCTTTACGATTTCTGGCATCCCGGTGAGTATCGCTCGAACTTCAAGTCGCGTTAGTAGTAAAGTCGCATTAATGACAAATAAACAGCCGAAAGTTTTGAACTTTCGGCTTTTTTGTTTATCTTTGCAAAAAATAAAAACCAAAAGCTATGCCGAAGTACGCAGACTATATCAAACGGATTGAGATCGACTCGCTCTGGAGCGGGAAGAAACACATCATCTGGGACCTGAACCGTCAGGTAAACATCCTTAGTGGCATTAATGGTATGGGTAAGAGTACCATTCTGAATAAAGTGGTAAAAGGACTCTCCGCTGGTGGCGAGTTCCCCTCTCACATGCTGAAAGGTGTAAGGCTTGAAGTGGAACCAGAGGATGCCAAGTGGATACGCTATGACGTAATACGCTCGCTGGATTCGCCAATGGTGGAGCTGACGGGTAATGGGATGAACTCGCTGACTAAGCTCACGGAGATCTCTCCTGTATCTGTCAGATCGGCCCTCGACTTCCAACTCTATCATCTGCAAAGGAAGTACCTCGATTATCAGGTGAACATTGGCAACCGCATCATTGCGGAGTTGCAACAGGGCAATATGGATGCCGCCCAGCATCTGTCTGTACAGAAGAAGCGTTTTCAGGACATAGTTGACGAGTTGTTCTCGGATACAGGTAAGAAGATGATCCGCACAGAGAATGAAATACGGTTCACGCAGATTGGTGAGGTGCTACAGCCTTATATGCTGTCGAGTGGCGAGAAGCAGATGCTTGCTATCTTGCTGACAGTGTTGGTGGAAGACAACCAACCTTACGTACTGTTTATGGACGAGCCAGAGGTGAGTCTCCATATCGAGTGGCAGAAGCGAATGATTGATCTATGCTTGGAACTGAATCCGAATGTGCAGATTATCCTGACCACACACTCGCCTGCTGTGGTGATGAATGGATGGGTGGACTCAGTAACTGAGGTATCGGACATTACCGTATGAGTTTCAAACTGAAGGATAATCTGAATAGCAAGTATTTCGAAGCGGCGAATGCGTTGACTTCGAAAAAAGCTCGGCATAGGATTGTAGCCTATGTGGAGAGCTATGATGATATATACTTCTGGCGAACTGTTCTATCGGAGTTCGAGAACGATAAACGCTATTTCGAGGTGATGTTGCCTTCGAAGATCAACCTGACACGTGGCAAGAAATCTGTGCTTATGAACTTTCTGGAGGGAGAGCCTTTGGGTAAAGACATGATAGCCTGTGTGGATGCCGACTATGACTATCTGATACAAGGACGCACACATCAGTCAAAACGGGTGTTGGAGAGTCCTTACGTGTTCCATACATACGTCTATGCCATAGAAAATTATCAGTGTTACGCACCTTCGCTACATAATGTCTGTGTATCAGTAACGCTCAATGATCATCGTATCTTCGACTTCCGTGGCTATTTCCAGGCATTTAGTGAGGTTTTGTTCCCCCTCTTCGTTTGGTCGATTATGGTGTATCGAAATGGCAACTATCCTAAGTTCTCGATATCCGATTTCAATCGCATTGCCGATCCAGGCGGATTCAGCGTGCAGAATCCAGAGCGCTCCATAGCGAACGTAAAGCGTAAGGTACATACGAAGATCAACGATCTGCAGCGTCAGTTCCCCGAAGCGAAGGAGGAATATCTTGCTACGAAGGATGATCTGAAGGCGCTGGGTGTAACACCTCAGACCACCTATTTGTATATGCAAGGTCATCATTTGTTTGATACCGTTGTATCACCCATATTGTCGAAGGTGTGCAACTTGCTTCGTCAGGAGCGTCAGAACGAGATATACCATGCTACGGCCCATAAGACGCAGAAGCGAAATGAAATGTCCTGCTATGAAAACTCATTGCAGGACATCAAGGTGATGCTCAAGAAAAACACGGGTTATATGATGTCTGAACAATTCCGTAGATTGCAAGAAGACATCAGGAGCTATCTTGATCAAACGTAGGTTTCCAGGAACTTCACTTTACCTTCAACTTTTACCTCTTCTGTCGAAGCAGGGATTAATACCGTATCGCCCATTTGGAACGGCATCTCCTCACCATTGGCGGAGATGGTGCCTTCGCCCTTCACAGCCATCAGGATGACAAACGAGTCAAGTTCTGAGTAATCGAGTGTCATGGGTTCCGTGAGGTCATATAAGGCAGTGGTAAAGTAGGGGCAGCTTACAAGCTCTACACCCTCATTCTTCGTGGGAGTATAATCGGTGCGATAGTTGTCAAGCACGCTGTAGTCGATGCTTTCGGCAGCAAGCTCGGTATGCAGCTCACGACATTTCCCGTTCTTGTCGCGACGTTTGTAGTCGTAGATACGATAGGTAACGTCAGACGTCTGCTGGATCTCCAGAACAAAGCAGCCAGAACCGATGGCATGGATGCGGCCAGCGGGGATGAAGAAAACATCGCCCTCATGCACCTCATAGCGGGCAAGGGCCTCTGTGATGGTGTCGTTTTCAACCATCTGCTTATATTGCTCAGGGGTAATCCGGAGTTTCAAACCATTGTACAGATAGGGATGTGTACTCTTGCTTTTCTGAATATCTACACAGTACCACATCTCGGTCTTACCACGCTCCTTGCCATGACGATGGGCAGTCTCATCATCAGGGTGGACCTGTATGCTGAGGTTCTGACGGGCATCGATAAACTTGATAAGTAGAGGGAATTCTTCGCCAAATCGCTCGAAGTTCTCCTTACCTACTAACTTGGCTTTCAGTTCACGTACCAACTCGTTGAGGCTTTTCCCCTTGTATTCGCCATTGGCCACGATGGTTTCGTTATCCTTCACACCAGAGATCTCCCAGCTCTCGCCAACAGTCTCAAGTTTTGTATCCAGATGTTTGAAGGGGATGATCTTGTCTCCTCCCCATATAGTCTGCTTTAGCAGCGGTTCAAATTTATACATAGTTATATTATGGTAGTTAATTTTCTTTCCAGAAACTGTGGGTGAATAGTACCAGAACAGTCATAATTTCCAAACGTCCCATTAACATCAAAAGACAGAGAATCCACTTGATGTAGTCGGCCATGCCCGACCAAGTAAGATAAGGACCAACATCGTTGGCTAGTGACGGACCAACATTGCTGACACAGCTCAAGGCTATGACGATGGAGTTGGTGGGGTCGATGCCCGAGATGATCATGATGGCAGTTGTAATCAGCGCCATCAGCACAAACAACGTAAAGAACGCGAAGAGAGCGATGATGCGCGACTGTGGAACACTCTGTCCATTCACCTTTACTGGTAACACAGCATTGGGGTGGATAATCTGACGAAAGTTGTTCTGCAGTACCTTTAGCGTCATCACGCCACGGATACACTTGAAACCACCACTCGTACTTCCCGCACATGCTCCGAGGAACATCACGAAGCCCATGATAATCCATGTGATATGAGGCCATGCGCCAATATCATCGTTGAAGATGCCTGTGGTCGTAATTAGTGATACTACTTGGAATAGCGCATTGCGGAAGCCTTCTTCTATCGGATAGTTCTGCATGAATATAAGTACCGTCATGATGCCAACTGTTGCCAGAAGCACCATGGTTAGGTATAATTTAAACTCAGAGTTCTTGAATAGCGATGAGGGCTTCATCTTCACGATACTAATATATAATAAGGTGAAGTTAATGCCCGCTAAGAACTCAAACAGAATGGTGATATAATCAATGGCTGGCGACTGGAAGATGGCTGTTCCGTCGTTATAGATAGAAAAGCCTCCTGTGGCCGTTGTTGTCATAGAGTAGTTCAAGGCTTCAAACCAGTCCATGCCAGCAGCCCAGAACGATATGCCACAACCGATAGTCAGGATGAGGTAGATGCTCCAGATCCATTTGGCAGTGGTTGTCAGTCTCGGGTGCATCTTTGCTTTGATAGGACCAGTGGCCTCAGCAGCAAACACCTTCACACTACCGCCTACAAGTGATGGTAGAATGGCAATGGTAAAGAATACGATTCCCAAACCACCGATCCACTGCATCAGTGATCGCCAGAAGAGAATGCTGTGTGGCAGGCACTCTACATCGTCTAAAATGGTAGCTCCTGTCGTTGTAAATCCCGACATTGTCTCGAAGTAGGCATCCACAAAGGTTGTGATACTGCCATGAATGAGGAAGGGGAACATGCCGAAGAAGGAGAAGATAATCCAGGCCGCCGTTACTACCACATAAGCGTCGCGACGACTGAGACTGTTTTCTGAGTTACGTCCCAGATAAAGGAAGATGAATCCGCTTCCGAATGTCAGCAGAAGAGACATCAGGAATGCCATCAGATCGTCCTCATGGAAATAGAAAGCCATAAGGGCACACCAAGACATAAACAATGCCTCGATGAATAGCAGTGAGCCGATAATCTTGCTGATGATACGGAAGTTTACCATATCGTATTCTTCTTAAAGAACTTCTCTACGTTGTTCAGTTTCTGTTCGTGGCAGAACACCATGACAGAGTCGCCTGCCTCAATCTGTGAGTTACCGTTTACGAGCATACCCTGTCCATTGCGAACCAGTCCGCCAATAGTTACACCAAACGGCATACCCAGTTCCTTTACAGGTTTCTTCGTTACCCTCGAACCTTCGGATGCGGTAAACTCCGCCACTTCAGCATCGACAAGCATCAGTGAGCGTAGGTTGTCTACGTCGGCTTCGAGCATCATCTGGAAGATACGGCTGGCGGCAATCGTCTTCTTATTGATGATAGTGCCGATGTCCAGACTCTCAGCCATGCTCACATAGTCAAGGTTCTCAACCATAGCAACGGTCTTTCGAACCCCCAGCTTCTTTGCTGTCAGACAGGCCAGGATGTTGGTCTCGGCATTGCCTGTCAAAGCCACGAAGGCCTGCGTGTTCTTGACGCCTTCTTCCTCAAGTAGTCCCAAGTCGCGTCCGTCACCGTGAATCACCATAGTGTCGTTGTTTTCCAACAACTCGTTCAGCTTTTCGCAACGGGTAGCATCCTTCTCAATGATCTTCACGTTCATATATTCAGGAGCGGTGAGGGCAGCCCTTACAGCTGTCTTGCCACCACCCATGATGATGACGTTCTTGACGTCGGTATAGTGCTCCTTACCCACAATCTTACGGATATAGGGTATGTAGTCCTTGGTGGTCATGAAGTAGGCCAGATCGTTAACGCGCAGTTCATCCATACCACTGGGGATAATGGTTTCACCGCCACGTTTAATGGCTACTATATGGTAGGGATCATCAGGACCGCAAAGGTCTTTCAGAGGCAGGTTAAGTATTTCGGCAGCCTCGCGCAACTTGATACCAAGAAGTATCAGGGCGCCGTCGTGTACATCCCAGCGCTGGCGCACCCACGACATCTTCAGTCCGTTGTTAATGTCAGTGGCAGCAAGCACCTCAGGATAGATAAGCGAGTCGAGTCCCAGATTCTTGAAGAAAGGTTGTAGGCTCGGTGAGAGGTATTCGTAGTTGTCGATACGGGCAACAGTCTTCTTGGCACCCAAGGCATGTGCCAGAATACAGGCATTGATGTTCGTGCTCTCCTCAGGAGTGACACCTACGAACAGATCGGCATGGGGCGTACCTGCTTCCTTCAGAGCCTTGATGCTGGTTGGCGATGCACAATAAGTCATCACGTCGAATTCGCCAAGGCCGTTTAGGCGTTCCTCGTCAGCATCGATCAGCACACAGTCCTGATGCTCGCGCGACAGCAGTTTCGACAGATGAGTTCCTACGGCACCTGCACCGACAATGACTATTTTCATATTTCCTTGATAGCCTTTTTGATACTTTCTTCGTCGAGGCCAACAATCTTGTTTAACTCACAAACCTTACCGTGCTCCACGAAGTTGTCGGGCAATCCGAGACGGATGACTTTCGGCTCATAGCCGTGTTCGTTCATCCATTCCAGTACGGCTGAGCCCAAACCGCCCATTCTCGCACCGTTCTCTACGGTAACGATCTTCTTGAACTTCTTGCCTACCTCTTCTAAGATATCTTTGTCGATAGGCTTCAGGAATCGCATATCGTAATGGGCCACGCTTATCTTGTCGCCTTCTTCCTCTAACTGTTGGATGGCTCTTGTGACGTTGTTGCCTATCGGACCGATACTCAGTACGGCCACATCATTACCGTCATGCAACTTACGACCTGTGCCAACTTTGACCTCTTCCAATGGACAGCGCCAATCCTGCAACTCGCCACCACCACGTGGGTAGCGGATTACAAATGGACCCTTGTTGGGCAACTGGGCAGTGTACATCAGTCGGCGCAACTCATGCTCATCCATCGGTGATGAGATGGTTAGATTAGGTATCGGACGCAAAGCTGCAAGATCGAAAGCACCATGGTGCGTTGGTCCGTCTTCGCCTACGAGTCCTGCACGATCGAAGCAGAACACGACGTTTAGGTTGAGCAACGCAACATCGTGAATGATGTTGTCGAAGGCACGCTGAGCAAAGGCACTATAGATGTTACAGAATGGCAGTAGTCCGTCCTTGGCCATACCACCAGAGAAGGTAACAGCATGTCCTTCTGCTATACCAACATCGAAGGTGCGTTCCGGCATCTCCTTCATCATGATGTTCATCGAACAACCAGATGGCATGGCAGGAGTTACACCCACAATCTTGGGGTTCTGCTTAGCCAGTTCCAACAAAGTATGTCCGAACACATCCTGATATTTCTGTGGTTTTGTGGGATCATTATCTACAATGCGTTCTCCGGTATCGGGATTAAATTTGCCGGGTGCATGCCAGATGGTCACATCCTTCTCTGCAGGTGCATAACCATGACCTTTCTGCGTATGCAGATGGAGTAGCTTTGGTCCCTTCATGTCTTTCATCTGCTTCAGTATGCGCACCAGTTCCTTCACGTTGTGTCCGTCGAACGGTCCGAAGTAACGGATGTTCATACCTTCGAAGATGTTCTGCTGATGAGAGATGGCACTCTTTACGGCGTTCGTCAGTCGGATGATTCCCTTCCTACGATCCTCGTTAAGCATGCCTTTTCTATGCATCCAACGGGCAGCCTTAAAGCGAATGGCATTATAGGTTTCATTAGTGCTCAGGTTCAGCAGATATTGTTTCATACCGCCCACCGAACGGTCGATGGACATATTATTATCATTCAGGATGATAAGCAGGTCGTTGGGCGATGACGATACATTATTCAGACCCTCAAAGGCCAGTCCGCCACTCAGGGCACCATCGCCGATGACAGCTACCACATGACGGTCTTTCTTGCCTTCAAGCTCGGCAGCTACAGCCATGCCGAGGGCAGCTGATACCGAGTTGCTGGCATGTCCGCAGGCAAACGTGTCATACTCGCTTTCCTGGGGCGACGGGAACGGTTTGATACCACCTAATTTACGATTGGTACAGAACTGATCGCGTCGTCCTGTCAATATCTTGTGACCATAGGCCTGATGGCCCACATCCCATACAATACGATCCTCGGGCGTGTTATATACATAGTGGAGTGCTACGGTAATCTCCGCCACGCCAAGACTCGAGGCCAAATGCCCGGGATTTACTGCTACCTCTTCGATGATGTCGCGACGCAACTCATCGCATAATTGAGGCAACTCATCGACGGTGAGCTTGCGAAGATCCTCGGGATATTGGATCTTGTTTAAGAGTGTAAATTCAGTCTTTTCCACACAAATAATAGTTATTTCGACTGCAAAGTTAGACATTTTTTATCAAAATACAAAATAATTCAATAATTTTACAACTTAAATTCTGAATAGAACTTAAAATATGAAATAAGGAATCATGGGATTAGGTTTGCAAGCATGATTTTCTTTATATAATAAATGCTAAAAGGTTTGGCGGTTACATAAAAACTTCATATTTTTGCAGAAAGTTTTAATGACTGCTCCTAAAATATGAAATATATCGCCTTACCATTTAAGGAAACCCGTCGCCTTTCGTTCTATCTGGCGATGGAGGAATTTGTAGCGCGTCATGTTGACGTGCCCGATTGTTTCTTTATGTGGCAGGTGGAGCCCAGCGTCATTTTCGGTCGTAATCAGGTGGTAGAGAACGAGGTGAATCTTGACTACTGCCGTGAGCACGGCATCAAAGTGTATCGCAGGAAGAGTGGGGGAGGTTGTGTGTATGCCGATATGGACAATGTGATGCTCTCGTTTGTGACTACTGAAGAGAACGTAAACTTCGCCTTCAACCGCTTTATTAATATGGTTTTACTGGTGCTTAGGAAACTCGGTGTTGAGGCTACAGGCACAAGTCATAACGATGTGATGATTGGCGATCGTAAGGTGTGTGGAACGGCTTGTTATCATCTTAGCGGACGGAGTATTGTGCATTCCACATTGCTCTATGATACCAACATGACCCACATGCTCCAGGCTATCACTCCGGGATCCGAGAAACTCGAGAAAAAAGGCATCCAAAGTGTGCGCCAGCGCATCACTTTATTAAAGGATCATACATCGTCGAGCCTCGATGAAGTAAAAACTCTGATTCGTGACACTCTCTGCACAGGTGAGTACGCACTGACAACCGATGAGGTGACCGAGATTGAGAAGCTGGAGCAACAGTATCTTCATGAAGATTTCATTAAACAAATACAATAATCTATGGCAATTAAACAAGAAATAGAAAAGAAAGAGAAACGTACCTGTCTTTACGACAAGCACATCTCGTTGGGGGCAACGATGGTTACCTTTGGTGGCTTCGATATGCCCTTGCTTTATCAGTATGCAGGTATCGCCCCAGAACACATGGCTGTTCGTGAGCATGTGGGATTGTTCGATGTCTCTCACATGGGTGAGGTCACCGTAAAGGGTCCTGATGCAGAACGCTATGTACAGCATATCTTTACCAACGATATAGCAGGAGCACCTGTGGGAAAAATCTACTATGGCATGATGTGCTATGAGAATGGTGGAACCGTTGATGATTTGCTCGTATACAAGATGGGCGAGAACGACTTCTTCCTCGTTATCAATGCCGCTAATATCGATAAGGACTGGGCTTGGATGCAGGATCATGCCGAGGGCTTCGATATCGATCTTCAGAACCGTTCAGACTTCTATGGTCAGATAGCTGTTCAGGGCCCTGAGGCTGAATATAATGTGGAGAAAGTACTGGGACTCCCTTGTTCAGAACTGGTTTTTTACACTTGTAAGACCATCGGCGATGTCATCATCTCACGCACAGGCTATACAGGTGAGGACGGCTTCGAGATCTATGCTTCTCACGATTATATTCGCGAGTGCTGGGATAAACTGATTGCTGCTGGTGTTCAGGCTTGTGGACTGGGTTGCCGCGATACCCTGCGCTTCGAGGTTGGACTGCCTCTTTATGGCGACGAACTCTCAGAGGATATCACTCCTATCATGGCTGGTCTGGGCATGTTTGTGAAACTCGACAAGGCTGAGTTTATCGGTAAGGAAGCCCTTGCCAAGCAGAAAGCTGAGGGACCTGCCAAGAAACTCGTGGGTATTGAGCTCTTCGATAAGGCCATCCCTCGTCATGGCTATACCGTATTGAATATGGAAGGTGAACCTATCGGTGAGGTGACTACTGGTTATCACACCATCTCTACCGATAAGAGCGTCTGCATGGCGCTTGTTGATGCATCCTATGCCAAACTCGACACTGAGCTCCAGATTCAGATTCGCAAGAAGGTGTTCCCTGGCAAAGTTGTCAAGAAACAATTCTATAACAAGAACTACAAAAAATAAAAAGGTAAAACTATAAAGATTATGGCAAAAGTAATTGATGGACTCTACTACTCGGAGTCACACGAATTTGTAAGAGTAGAAGGCGATTTCGGTTTTGTTGGTATTACTGACTATGCTCAGAATGCCCTTGGTAACGTGGTTTATGTTGATATGCCTGAGGTTGATGATGAGGTAACAGCAGGTGAGGAGTTTGGCGCTGTTGAGAGTGTAAAGGCTGCTTCTGACCTGATTTCTCCCGTGAGTGGAACCGTGGTAGAGATCAACGAAGCCCTTGAGGATCAGCCCGAACTTATCAACGAGGATGCTTTCGAGAACTGGATCATCAAGGTAGAACTCAGCGACAAGACTGACCTCGACAACCTTATGGATGCCGCCGCCTACGAAAAGTTCTGCGAGAAATAATTATTAGGCACGGATTACACGGCTTTATAAATAAAGACGCAGCTGCTGCGCATATGAAGCAGTGTCTCTCTTGAGAGCCGTGTTAATCCGTGCCAAAAAGAAAAATCTATGAATTACAAATATTTTCCCCATACTGAAGAGGATCTGCAGGCGATGATGGAGAAGGCTGGGGTAGAGAGTCTCGATGGACTCTATGCCCAAATTCCTGACGCCATTCGCTTCAAGGGCGACTATGAGTTGCCGCTGGGAGCCAGTGAGATGGAGGTGCGCCAGGCATTTGAGTTGTTGGGTTCACAAAACAAGCTGCTCACCTGTTTTGCTGGCATGGGCGTTTACGACCACTACACTCCCTCCGTCATTCCCAGTTTGCTCCAGCGCTCCGAGTTCCTCACTTCTTACACCCCGTATCAGGCTGAGATATCTCAGGGCACATTGCACTATATCTTTGAGTATCAGTCTATGATGGCTGAACTCACAGGCATGGATATTTCTAATGCCTCGATGTACGATGGTACCACCGCTTGCGCAGAGGCCATGATGATGGCTGTGGCTGCTGGCAAGAAACAGAATAAGGTGCTTGTTTCAGGTTGCATCAATCCCCTCACCTTTGAGGTGCTGAAGACTTATGCCCTCCATCAGGGCATCGAATTGGAAGTTCTTCCTGTTGAAGATGGCATCACCAAACTCTCCACTCTCAAGTCTCATCTTTCAACTGGTGGAGTAGCTGGCGTTATCGTGCAACAGCCTAATGTCTATGGCATTGTGGAAGACTTCACTGGCTTTGCTGATGCTTGTCATGAACAGAAGGCTCTCTTTATCATGGATAGCGTTGCTGCCGATCTCGCCGTTCTGAAGACACCAGGTGAGTGGGGTGCCGATATCGCCGTAGGTGATGGTCAGAGCCTTGGTATACCTATGCAATTCGGCGGCCCATACGTGGGATACATGTGCTGCACGGAGAAACTCATCCGTAAGATGCCAGGTCGTATCGTTGGCATGACGAGAGATAATCGCGACCAACGTGCCTTTGTGCTGACCCTTCAGGCTCGCGAGCAACATATCC
>Ga0247609_10001466_pt1 | contig 27950 bp, 23 predicted proteins | sample 172DNAGHGlowgp2_FD_193487 | JGI IMG/M metagenome (GOLD analysis project Ga0247609, IMG submission 193487) | Sheep rumen microbial communities from Palmerston North, Manawatu-Wanganui, New Zealand - 1728 DNA GHGlow gp2 | ecosystem: Host-associated > Mammals > Digestive system > Stomach > Rumen ... | reverse complement strand
CCCAAGGGCCTGACCTACACGAACTTCGGCCCGGGCCGTTCGATGGGACACAGCGTCTGCGTCCGCAGCAAGGCGGGTGTGAAGGATGCGCTTTCGATGACCATTCCCGTGGGCGAAGGCATCCACCGCCGCATGGTGTATGTTGAGCTGGAAGAGGGAGCGAGTCTCGAGGAAGTGACAAAGGCCATTAAGGCAGACCCCTATTTTGCCAACGACGAGACGCACGTTTTCCAAGTAGAGAGCGTTGACGCGCTGAACGATGTCGGTCACGGCGTCAACCTCGTTCGCAAGGGCGTGAGCGGTCAGACGCACAACCAGCTCTTTGAGTTCAACATGAAGATCAACAATCCAGCCCTCACGGCTCAGGTGCTTGTCAATGCCGCCCGTGCCACGATGAAGCAGCAGCCCGGAGCATACACGATGATAGAGATACCCGTCATCGACTATCTGCCAGGCGATCGCGAGCAGATAATCGGGCATCTTGTCTAAGGGGGATTTCAAACGCCGCCTGCGGGGATTGCCAACGCCGCACGCGGGGATTGCCATCGCCGCACGCGGAAATTAAATCGCCGCCTGCGGCGTTTTTTTATGCCCTATGCCGAACGAACTGCCACCTTTCACATTATTTAACCACAGAAACGGCTAAAAAGACATATTTTGTCCGCAGAAAATCGCAATTCTCGCAAAAAAGTAGTATCTTTGCGGCGAAAATGGGGAAGTGTACCCCATGCTGAAGATGAAGAAGCTGCTCATAGAAACTTACGGATGCCAGATGAACGTGGCCGACAGCGAAGTCGTGGCCAGCGTCATGGGTATGGCTGGATATGAAGTGACGGAGAGTCAGGACGAGGCCGACGCCGTCTTCCTGAATACGTGTTCCGTACGCGACAATGCCGAACAGAAGATACTGTCGCGCCTCGACTACTACCACAGTTTGCAGCGGAAGACTGGTCGCCGCATTATTGTCGGTGTCTTGGGCTGCATGGCGGAACGTGTCAAGGAACAGCTCATCGAGGCGCATCATGCTGATCTCGTGGCAGGACCGGACGCCTACCTCACGCTGCCGGACCTCATCGCACAGGCTGAATGCGGTCACAAAGCTATCAACGTAGAGCTTTCAACGACGGAAACCTATCGCGACATTGTGCCGCAGCGCATCTGCGGACCGCACATCTCGGGCTTCGTCAGCATCATGCGCGGCTGCAACAACTTCTGCCACTACTGCATCGTGCCCTATACGAGAGGCCGCGAACGCAGCCGGGACGTGGAAAGCATTCTGCGCGAGTGTCGCGACTTGCAAGAGCGTGGCTACAAAGAGGTGACGTTGCTCGGGCAGAACGTGAACTCGTATCTTTGCGGAGACACGAGGTTCCCGGAGCTACTGCGCCTTGTGGCTCGTGAAGTGCCGCAGATGCGGGTGCGTTTCACGACATCCCATCCCAAGGACATGAGCGACGAGACACTTCGCGTTATCGCGGAGGAGCCGAACCTTTGCCACCACATACATCTGCCTGTGCAAAGCGGAAGCGACCGCATCCTGAAGCTCATGAACCGCAAGTACAGTCGGGAGTGGTACCTCGAGAGAGTAGCTGCCATCCGTCGCATCGTGCCCGATTGCGCCATCTCGACAGACATTTTCGTTGGCTACAGCAGTGAAACGGAAGAGGACCATCAGCAAAGCCTGTCGCTTATGCGTGAGGTCGGCTACGACAGCGCCTTCATGTTCAAGTATAGCGAACGACCGGGAACGTATGCCAGCAAACACTTGCCCGACGACGTGCCCGAGGAGGTGAAAATACGGCGTCTGAACGAAATCATCGCCTTGCAGAACGAGCTCTCCGCCGAAGCCAACCGAAAGTGCATCGGAAAGCAGTATGATGTCCTCCTCGAAGGCATCAGCAAGCGTAGCAAAGACGAGCTCTTCGGCCGGACCGGGCAGAACAAAGTGGTCATCGTGCCGCGCGGCGACCTGCGGATAGGGCAGACCGTGCCCGTCGTCATCACAGACAGCAGCAGCGCTACGCTCAAAGGAAACGTAATATATAATAAGGTATAGAATGGCTCATAAGAAAAGAAAGAAAAGTAAGATAGGGTGGGCAATGCAGGCCCTCACCAGTGCCATCAGCACGACTCTGCTGCTTATCCTCTTGGGACTTGTCATCCTCTTCTCGCTCACTGCCAGAGTTGTAGCGGACAGTGTCAAAGAGAACCTGACCGTAACGGCTGTGCTCGATGACGACGTGCAGACACAGGAAGCAGTCCGTCTGCTCGACTCGTTGAAGGCGATGCGCTACGTCAGCGACATTGAATACATCAGCCGTGAGCAGGCATTGCAGGAACAGATTGAGAGCATGGGCATCGATCCGACCGAATTCCTCGGAGCTAACCCGTTCTCTATCTCGATGGAGATAAGGATGAAGCCAGAGTACTCGTGCAACGACAGCCTGGAATGGATTGCAGGAGAGCTGAAGAGCTCAAAGCTGGTGGCGGACGTCGTGTATCAGAAAGACCTGGTGGAAAGCCTAAACTTCAACCTTCACCGTGCCTCGCTCTTCATGCTCGCCATCGCTCTTCTGCTGGTCATCATTTCGCTAAGCCTTATCAACAATACCGTCCGGCTGAGCGTCTTCCACCATCGTTTCGTGCTTCACACGATGAAGCTCGTCGGTGCGAAGTGGAGCTTTATTCGTCGTCCGTTCCTCGTCAAAGGCTTCTGGCTTGGCGTCGTCTCTGCCCTCATTGCCGACGCGGTCATCATCGGAGGCGTATATTGGTCTGCAACGTACGACAGCAGCATACTAAACTATGTGACTCAGCAAAATATGCTCATCACGGCTGTCTCGGTGCTCGTCATAGGACTTGTGCTGACGACCGTCTGCACCTACTTCTCCGTAACGCATTGCTTGAAGATGCGTGGTTCGGAACTCTATTAGGAGACCCTCTCTAGCTCCCTCTCTATGTGGAGAACTTAAATGGCAAATAGCAAATCGTAAATCTACAAATAGTAAATAATATGGCTTTTAGTAAAAAGAACTACATCCTGCTTGCCATCGGCATGGCAATCGTCATTCTTGGTCTGGTGCTGATGTCTGGCGAAGGAAGTGCCGAAGGCTTCTTCAATGCTGATATCTTCAGTGCGCGTCGCATCAAACTGGCTCCCCTGGTAAGCCTCTTCGGCTTCGTCTTCATCATGTTCGCCATTATGTACAAGCCCAAAACGCGTAAAGAAGAGAAAGTATGAGCGAACTGCAAGCACTCATTCTGGGCCTCATACAAGGTCTCACGGAATACCTCCCCGTCAGCAGCAGCGGGCATCTCGAGATAGGCAAGATGCTTTTGGGACTTGACCCGGAGCAGGGAGGACTGACTTTCGACATTGTCGTTCACGTTGCAACGGTGCTCGCGACTATTGTCATCCTGTGGCGCGAAATCATTTGGATAGTGCAAGGGTTGTTCAAGTTCAAGTGGAACGATGAGGCTCGCTACGCTTTTGCCATCCTCGTGAGCATGGTTCCGGTGGCAATCGTGGGCTTCTTCATGAAGGACAGCATCGAGGCGCTTTATGCCGACGAGCATGTAAGAACGCTTGTCGTGGGCGTTTGTCTGCTCATCACAGCAGCGTTGCTCACTCTCACGCACTTCTACAAACCGCAAGAGAAGGAAGAGATTTCGCCCCTTCACGCCTTTGTGATTGGTATCGCACAGGCTGTTGCAGTCCTTCCAGGCCTGAGTCGCAGCGGCTCGACCATCGCGACGGGTTTGCTCTTGGGCAACAGTAAGCAGAAGCTTGCGCAGTTCTCCTTCCTCATGGTCATCCCGCCAATCTTGGGCGAGGCGCTCATCGACTTCAAGCACATCGTGGGTCCAAGCGCTGAGTACCTTGCAGAGCATGGAGCTGCGGCAGCCATTCCGACGTCCTCTTTGCTGGTTGGTTTTCTCGCAGCCTTCGTATCGGGATGCTTCGCTTGCAAGTGGATGATTGCGCTCGTAAAGAAATGTAAGCTCATATACTTCGGCATCTATTGCGCCATTGCTGGCGTCTTGGTGCTGCTGCTAGGGTAAAACGATGGACTTCGTAGAAGGCGAGATACTCTGTTTCGACAAGCCATTGAGGTGGACGAGCTTCGATGTTGTGCGCAAGATAAGGCACCATCTGTGCCAACGGCTTGGCATGAAGAAGCTCAAGGTGGGGCATGCAGGCACCCTCGACCCGTTGGCAACTGGCGTGATGGTCGTGTGTACTGGCAAAGCGACGAAGCGTATCGACGAGCTCCAGGCACACGTTAAGGAATACGTCGCCACGCTTCAGTTTGGCGCGACAACGCCTTGCTTCGACCTTGAGAAGCCCATCGACCACACTTACCCAACGGAACACATCAACGAGGCGCTGGTTCTCGAGACACTCCAGAAGTTCCTTGGCCGCATCGAACAAGTGCCGCCAGCCTTCTCTGCCTGCAAGATAGACGGTAAGCGAGCCTACGACCTCGCCAGGAAAGGCAAGGAGGTGGAGCTCAAGCCAAAGGTCTTGGTCATCGACGAAATAGAGTTGCAAGCCTTTGACAGCGAGAAGATGCAGGCCACGATTCGTGTCGTTTGCAGCAAAGGAACGTACATCCGCGCTTTGGCTCGCGACATAGGACTGGCCCTGAACAGCGGCGCCCACCTCATCGCTCTGCGTCGAACTCGCGTCGGCAACGTTCGTGTAGAGGACTGCATGCAAGTCGAAAGCTTTTCCGAATGGCTCGACAAGCAGGACATCTCCGAACCGACTGAATAACGATAGAACGTAACAACGACAAAACTCACAGATATGAAACTACAGCAATTCAAGTACAAGCTTCCTGAGGACCGCATCGCGCTGGAGCCGACGCCGTTCCGCGACGACTGCCGACTCATGGTCATTCACGCCAAGAAGGGTGTCATCGAGCATCACGACTCGTTTCGTGATGTACTTAACTACTTCGACGAGAAGGACGTCTTCGTCTTCAACGACACCAAAGTCTTTCCTGCGCGACTCTACGGCAACAAGGAGAAGACAGGAGCCAAGATTGAGGTCTTCCTGCTTCGAGAACTGAACAAGGACATGCGCCTCTGGGACGTGCTGGTCGATCCGGCACGCAAGATTCGCATCGGCAACAAGCTCTACTTCGGCGAGGACGAGTCGCTGGTGGCTGAGGTGATTGACAACACAACAAGCCGTGGCCGTACACTTCGATTCCTCTTCGACGGCACACACGATGAGTTCAAACGCGCTCTCTTTGCCCTTGGCGAGACACCCATCCCGAAGCAAATCATCAAGCGAGACGTCGTGCCCGAGGACGTGGAGAACTTCCAAACGATATTCGCAGAGAAGGAAGGCGCTGTGACGGCTCCCACGGCTGGCTTGCACTTCTCGCCTCAACTGATGAAGATGATGGAGATCAAGGGCGTCGACTTCGCCTTCGTTACCTTGCATTGCGGACTCAGCAACTTCCGCGAGATAGATGTCGAGGACTTGACGAAGCACAAGATGGACAGCGAAGAGATGCACGCCGACCAGAAAGCCTGCGACATCATCAATAAGGCACACGAAGAGGGACACAAGATAGTGGCAGTCGGCACTACGGTGCAGCGCGTACTCGAGACCGCAGTATCCACCGACGGCTTGCTCAAGGAGTTCCACGGCTGGACGAACCGCTTCATCTTCCCGCCTTACGACTTCCACTTGGCAGATGCCATGATAGCGAACTTCTATTTGCCTTACAGCACGCTCCTCATGCTGACAGCGGCTTTCGGCGGCTACGACCTCGTCATGAAAGCATATAAGGAAGCACTTCGCTACAACGAAAACGACCCGTTGAAGCGTTATCGCTTCGGTCCTTACGGCGATGCGATGCTGATACTCAATGACTAAAGAGCAGCACCACAACAGTCCTCTCCCCATTTCCCCTTTGGGGGAGTGCCACAATGTTGCTGTCCCCTCGCTAAAAAAAACTTCTCCAAAGGGAAAGCGGGAAGGGGGCTGTGAGTCATCTCTCTATTTGTCTTTGGGTTCGAACCTCGGTGACAGGGAAGACACGCTGCATCGTGCCATTGCGCTTATCAATGAGCGCGTGGGCACGGTGCAGCGTGTTTCTTCTTTCATCGAGACCGAGCCTTGGGGCTTCGAAAGCGAGAACCGCTTCCTGAACGCTGCCGTAAAGGTGCAGACCACGCTTTCTCCCATGGAATGCCTCAGGCGAACTCAGCAAATCGAGCGCGAGTTGGGACGCAAATCGAAGTCGAGGAATGGCAATTATCACGACCGGCCCATCGACATCGACCTGCTTTTGTACGGCGACTTGACGCTTTCCACTCCTCGCCTCACCATTCCGCACCCTCGCATGCTGGAGCGCAACTTTGTGATGATACCGTTGCGCGAAATCCTTCCAACCATATAACTTCAGCCACTCCGACACTTCTTGCAAGTCCTTTCAGCACGTCGTTTCTATCGTCTCAAAACGGCACGTTAATCCTTTCGACGTTTCGAATCATCCGTCTCGACGTGCCGAGTTACAAAACTTGGCGTGTCAAGTTCATTATACATACATGTATCTACAATTATACATACATGTACATTTAATTATACATACATGTATCTATAATGAACGCTGCGTGCCACGCTGAGAAACACACCTTTTTGTGCTGAGCATTTTCGCGTTTTTGGGCGGCTGATTTCCCTCGTCAAATAGTCCCGTTTGACCTTCCTGCTTTGCAAAAACTCTAAGTTGGAAGGGGCTTTGATAGTTTTTCCCCTAAGAAGTAATGCGCGTTTTTTTTGGAAAGTTGAGCTAATAAATGTATCTTTGCGGCGAAATCTATACTAGTTCAGCAAATATGACAAAGCAGATAGGAAAGAAGAACGATTTCGAAAACTTACTGAAAAGCTTGCAGGATGCCCATGAGAAGGAGATAAAAACACTGAAGAAGGAAATAGAAAAGCTGAGCGAAGAAATTCATAACCTAACGAAAGTCAAAGCATTTACGTCGCCTTTGATGGCCGACCTCGATGGCATTATGGAGAGGGGTCGCGTGGCACGTGACAAGATGCAGGCTTTTCTGGCAACCGGCAAGGGCAGGCCTAATTCGAAAGATTGGGAAGCGTATATCCGAATGAGCGAGGTGGAGCATCACGACTTCATCTTTTCCATGCTCGCCAGCGGAAAGGGCCTATTGTCGGGACGCGACCTTTTTGTTTGCATGTTGGTTCGCGATGGCTGGAAAGAATACAACGTACAAGTTCTTCTCAACATTTCGTCGGAGCGTATCTCGAACATCTTCCGCAAGATAAACGGCATCGTCTTCGATATGGACACCAGCAAAAACCTCGAACACAACATATTGGATTTCAGGCCGGAAAAGCGCGTGTTCCATTTCCCGACGTGGATTCCTTTGGGTTCGTAAAGCAGGAAAAGAGGTTTTTCACTTTGTTTCTAACCTTTGAGAGCAAGTCTCGAAGGAACTTTCATCCGGCCAAACAAAAAAAAACTGCGTTTTGTTTGGTTATACTCTCATTTATTCGTACCTTTGCACCCGCATTTGCGAAACAGTGCCGACGAGAGGTGCTGTTCGACAAACAAGTTCAACACATAACACAAAACATTATGTACTTAGATTCAGCTAAGAAAGAAGAGATCTTTGAGAAGTTCGGTCAGGGCAAAACTGACACAGGTAGTGCCGAGAGCCAAATCGCTCTGTTCACTCACCGCATTAGCCATCTTACCGAGCACATGAAGCAAAACCGCAAGGACCACAGCACCGAACGTGCCCTCACCGGTCTGGTTGGTAAGCGTCGCGCCCTGCTCAATTACCTGAAGAGCCGCGACATCACTCGCTATCGTGCAATCGTCAAAGCTCTCGGCCTGCGTAAATAACCTACGCAGCTCCGCTGGAAAAGAACAAAGGCTGCATTCCCTGCTTGGGCTTGCAGCCTTTCATTTTGAAAAACAAGCACTATGAACTATAAGAAAATCCTTCCCGATGTGCTGGCCATCGCATTCTTCGTGGCCATCAGCGTCATGTATTTCTTCGTGCCCATCCGTGATGGGTTGGTCCTGACAGGACACGACCACACCGGAGGCGTCGGTAGTGGTGTGGAGATGGAGCAGTACAGAGCGACTCATAATGGTGAGCGAACGCGTTGGACCAACACGCTCTTCTGCGGAATGCCCACTTATCAGATGAGTCCCAGCTACCGCAGCACCGAGACACTCAGCTCGCTGGAGCGCGTCTATCAGCTCGGTTTGCCAGGTCTCTCGGCTTATGCAGCCTACGTTTTCATGATGCTGCTCGGCTTCTACATCATGCTTAGGGCGTTCGACTTCCGCGTCTGGATGGCTGCACTCGGCGCAGTCCTTTGGGCGTTTAGCAGTTACTACTTCATCATCATCCAAGCCGGACACATCTGGAAGCTACTGACGCTCAGCTTCATCCCGCCAACCATCGGAGGTATGGTGCTGTGCTACAGAGGCCGATACCTGCTGGGCATCGTGGTGACGGGCTTCTTCACGGCGATGCAGGTCCTCAGCAATCACGTCCAGATGAGCTATTACTTCTTGTTCGTCATCGGTTTGATGTCGCTCGCTTTCCTTATCGACGCCATCCGTCAGGGAACTTTTGCGAAGTGGCTGAAGGCAACCTTGTGCTTCGCCATCGGCGGCGTGCTCGGCGTTTGCATCAACCTGAGCAACCTCTATCACACTTGGGAATACAGCAAGGAAAGCATGAGAGGCAAGAGCGAGCTGACGCAAAAGACCAAAGACCCTGCAGACCAAACGACAAGCGGCCTTGAGAGAAGCTACATCACGATGTGGTCTTATGGCAAAGGCGAAACGTGGACCTTGCTTGTGCCCAACACCAAAGGCGGTGCAAGTCAAGTGCTTGCCGACAACGAAACCGCTATGAAGCATGCCAGGCAGGACTTCGTTCCCGTCTATCGTGCCTTTACACAGTACTGGGGCGAGCAGCCCGGAACGAGCGGACCGGTGTATGTCGGCGCCTTCGTTCTCATGCTCTTCTGGCTTGGCTTCTTCGTCGTGAAGGGTCCGATGAAGTGGTGTCTCATCGCAGCAACCGTGCTGAGTATCCTATTGTCGTGGGGCAAAAACTTCATGGGCTTCACGGATTTCTTCCTTGATTACGTGCCGATGTACGACAAGTTCCGCACCGTCGCCAGCATCCTCGTCATTGCAGAATTCACGATACCCTTGCTTGCGATGCTCGCCCTGAAAGAGGTCGTGACCAACCCCGACTGCCTGCGCGGCAAGGAAGACCACCTTCCGCGCGTACATTATATTACTATAAGCTTTGCTCTCACCGGCGGAATGGCATTGCTCTTCTGGCTTATGCCGGACGTCTTCTTTGGCAATTACATCTCTTCCTCCGACCAGATGTACATGCAGCAATATGTTTCGGCAGGTTACATTCCACAGGAGATGGCTGGACAAATCCTTGCGAACATGAGCGAGATGCGCAGGGCGATGTTCACTTCGGATGCCCTCCGCAGCTTCATCGTTGTGGCAATCGGTACCGTCCTGCTGCTTGCATATCGCTTCCAGAAACTGAAGGCTACTCCGATGATTGCAGGCATCATCCTGCTCTGCCTCGTCGATATGTGGGGCGTGAACAAGCGCTACCTCAACGACAGCATGTTCTCTCGTCCGCAGACAAACGCTCAGGCGTTCCCCGAGACAGAGGCCGACAAGATGATTCTGCAGGATACCGACACCTATTACCGCGTCCTGAACCTCAGCGTCAGCACCTTCAACGACAACACCACCTCGTTCTATCACAAGAGCATCGGTGGCTATCACCCCGCCAAGCTGCGTCGCTATCAGGAACTCATCGAGGAGCACTTGCAGGACGAGATGGGCAGACTTAACGCTGCCGTCGTCGAAACCGGCGGACATCTCGATGCCTGCAACGGCGATAGCCTCTTCCATGTGCTCAACATGCTGAACACAAAGTACGTCATCCTCGGTCTGAAGGATGGCAGTAAGCTTCCTGTCCAGAATCCTTGGGCACAGGGCAACGGCTGGTTTGTCGAGCAGATCGAGTACGTGCCCGATGCCGATGCCGAGATTGCGGCACTTCACGATGCCAACCTCAGAACGGTGGCTGTGGTGGATAAGCAGTTCGAGTCGATTCTTGGGAACGAGGTAAAGGCCCCCGCTGACTCTATTTTCGAGGGAGAGGACCTCGAGGCTTGGAGAGTCGAACTGACCAGTTACGAGGCCAACCGTCTGTCGTATAAGGTGAAGAGCAAGCAGGGCGGAGTCGTCGTCTTCAGCGAAATCTACTATCCCGGCTGGACATGCACCATCGACGGACAGCCGACGGAGATTGCCCGCGCCAACTATGTGCTTCGCGCCATCAAGGTGCCTGCAGGAGAGCATGAGGTTGTCATGATTTTTGACCCGCAGACGGTGCACGCCACAGAAGCCATCGCGTACGGAGCCCTCGCTCTGCTCGCCCTGATTCTTATCACGCTGATAGTCATTAGCATACGCCGGAAGAGGCAACAAAGTTAAGGAAAGTTAAAATCCCCGCCTGCGGCGATGGCCATCTCCGCGTGCGGGGATTGCAATTTCCGCGTGCGGCGTTTTGCATTTCCGCGTGCGGCGTTTGCAAATGTTTCTGCCAAAGTTGGAAAATAGAGTGTGCCTTTGTATGAAATTTTGTCAGTCCTGACAGATAATTGTGCGTGTCAAACGTTTTGGCACGCACTTTGTATATAAGAGTGTGGAATGTTTAATTAACTAATATAATAAGACAATGAACGTAAAACCATTGGCAGACCGCGTGCTTATTGAGCCCGCACCTGCAGAGACAAAGACAGTAGGCGGCATCATCATTCCCGATACCGCAAAGGAGAAGCCCTTGAAGGGCACAATCGTTGCCGTAGGTAATGGCACGAAAGACGAAGAAATGGTCCTCAAGGAGGGCGATAAAGTGCTCTATGGCAAATACGCCGGCACCGAACTCGAACTGGAAGGAAAGAAGTTCCTCATCATGCGACAGAGCGACGTCGTGGCAGTTTTGTGTTAATAATCAATCCTAAATTCTTAACTTTTAACTCATAGAATAAAATCATGGCAAAAGATATTAAATTCAACCTCGAGGCACGCGAAGCAATGAAGCAAGGCGTGGATCAGTTGGCAAATGCAGTAAAGGTGACGCTCGGTCCGAAAGGTCGTAACGTCATTCTCGAAAAGAAGTTTGGCGCCCCTCAAATCACGAAGGACGGCGTCACGGTGGCTAAAGAGGTGGAACTCGCAGACCACTTCCAGAATGCAGGTGCTCAGCTCGTCAAGAGTGTGGCAAGCAAAACTGGCGACGACGCTGGTGATGGAACGACAACGGCAACCGTATTGGCTCAGGCTATCGTACGCGAAGGCTTGAAGAACGTGGCAGCCGGTGCCAACCCGATGGACTTGAAGCGCGGCATTGACAAAGCCGTTGCTGCTGTCGTGGAGAGCATCAAGAAGCAGTCGGAACCCGTTGCTTCCGACTACCAGAAAATCGAGCAGGTAGCGACCGTCAGCGCCAACAACGACCCGGAAATAGGTAAGCTCCTGGCCGATGCAATGCAGAAGGTTAGCAAGGACGGCGTCATCACAATCGAAGAGGCTAAGGGCCGCGACACAACCATCGGCGTTGTGGAAGGCATGCAGTTCGACAGAGGCTACCTCAGCGCTTACTTCGTGACCGACACGGAGAAGATGGAGTGCGTCATGGAGAATCCTTACGTCCTCATCTACGATAAGAAGATTTCGAACCTGAAAGACTTCCTGCCCATCCTCGAGCCTGCCGTACAGAGCGGACGTCCGCTCCTCGTCATCGCCGAAGATGTCGACAGCGAGGCACTCACAACGCTCGTCGTGAACCGCCTCCGCACGCAGCTCAAGATTTGCGCTGTCAAAGCTCCTGGTTTCGGCGACCGCAGGAAGGCCATGCTGCAGGATATCGCCACACTGACTGGCGGCGTTGTCATCAGCGAAGACACGGGCCTTAAGCTCGAACAAGCTACCATTGAGATGCTTGGCACTTGCGACAAGGTAACCGTCAGCAAGGACAACACCACCATCGTCAACGGACACGGCCAGAAGGAACTCATACAGGACCGAATCAATCAGATCAAGAACGAAATCAGCAACTCTACAAGCGACTACGACAAGGAGAAGCTGCAGGAACGTCTCGCTAAGCTCAGCGGAGGTGTGGCTGTCCTGTACGTCGGCGCTCCCAGCGAAGTTGAGATGAAGGAAAAGAAAGACCGAGTTGACGACGCTCTGTGTGCAACGCGTGCTGCTATCGAAGAGGGCATCATCCCCGGCGGCGGTGTGGCTTACATCCGCGCACAGGAAGCGCTCGAAGGCGTGAAGGGCGACAATGCCGATGAGGAAACAGGCATCCAGATCATTCGCCGTGCCATCGAAGAACCTCTTCGCCAGATTGTCGAGAATGCAGGCTTGGAAGGCAGTGTGGTTGTCAACGAGGTGCGCAACGGCAAGGCTGACTATGGCTACAATGCTCGCCTCGACAAGTACGAGAACCTGAAGGCTTCGGGCATCATCGACCCTGCCAAGGTGACACGTGTTGCCCTGGAGAATGCAGCCAGCATCGCAGGCATGTTCCTCACCACGGAATGCGTCATCTGCGAAGCCAAGGAAGAGAAACCCGAGATGCCGATGGGCGGTGCTCCAGGCATGGGCGGCATGATGTAAAAAGCCTCTCACCCCTGTCTCCTCCAAGAGAGAGGGAGAACAATAAAGGCCGTCTCGTCCGAAAGGATGGGGCGGCTTTATTATTATATAATGTAGTGCAATATAGTGACATTTTCAAAAAAACTAATCGTTTCGTTTGGCGTTTTGAATAAATGTTCATAACTTTGTGCGCAAATAGACTCAACATTCAATAATCTCATAAACAAAACACTATGAAAAAATTTTTCTCTTTGATTGCTCTGTTTGCGCTGTGCCTTGGCGGTATGGCTGCTGAAACGGAGAACACGATGAACGAGGCGTATCGCATCGAAGCATGGGGCGAACCTGGTCAGGCTGGAAGTTCTGCCGAGTTGACTCTGTACATGTCGAACACAAATCCGGTTACGATATGGAATTGTACGCTGGTGCTGCCTGAAGGCGTTACCTTCGAAAGTGCAGTTGTCGTTGACGGCGAAGGAAGTCGCTATCCGGAAGAATACGACGCACAGCTTACCACAACCGTTTCTGACGACGGCATCCACTTCACCTGCTACGGTGCAGATGGCGTTGCACTGACCGGCAAGGAAGGTGCTGTCGCTATCGTTACTGTCAACATCGACGCTGCAGTCGTTCCTGGCGACTACACGGTAACGGTCAAGGACATCTTGCTTATTGAAGCCAGCAACGACAACCCTCACCAGTATAAAGGCCAGAAGGATTTCACCTGGACAATCGAGGCACCGGCACCTCCTGCACAGGGTACAATCATTTTCAATACCGACGGCGGCAGCACTATCGACTCCATTACGCAGGACGTCGGCTCCGAAGTGACCGCTCCCGAACCTCCCACCAAGGAAGGCTACACCTTTGCAGGCTGGGATCCCGAGCTGCCCACCACGATGCCCGAAGGTGAGAATACCTACACGGCTCTGTGGACAATCAACAGCTGGGACGTTATCTATGTCGTCGACGGTGAGGAATTTTCAAGAGAGACACTGGAGTATGGCGCAGCAATCGTGCTGATAGAGGAGCCAACGAAGGAAGGCTACACCTTCTCTGGCTGGAGCGAGGCACCTGAAACAATGCCCGACGAGGATGTTACCGTAACGGGTACATTCACGATTAACCAGTATACTATTTCTTTTGACACCAACGGCGCTGGCGTGGAGATAGCCTCCATCACACAGGATTATGACACCGAGGTGTCTGCTCCCGCAGATCCCGAATGGGAAGGTCACACCTTCCGTGGCTGGGAGCCTGCAGTTCCTGAGAGGATGCCTGCAGAGAATATCACTTGTGTCGCTCAGTGGGATCTCGAGACTTACACCGTGACGGTTATCGGCGACGGCGTGACCGTTGACAATATGACTCCTCAGTACGGTGCAACCGTTAACGTTACAGTCGAGGAAAGAGACGGCTATGCTGTTACACTTAAGGTCAACGACGAGCCCGTTGAACTTGTTGATGGCAAGTATGTCATCGAGTTCGTGACAGGCGACATCACCGTTGAGGCAACCTATGAGGCCATTGTTGAGTTCTTTACACCCACACAGCAGTACACCATGTTCAGCTGCTCAAGGGCTTTGGACTTCACTGATAGCGACGTGAAAGCATACATTGCTACAGGCTACAATAGCGCTATCAACTATGCTCTCCTTGAGGAGATTCAGGTTGTTCCTGCTGGCACGGGTGTTATGCTCATTGCCGAAGTGGGTCAGACCTACATGATTCCTTATGCTGATGAAACAACCGAGAGCAATGCCTTCGTTGATTACTTCGTCGCAACTATCCAGGGAATAGCATTGTACCCTGCCGGACAGGATGCTGCAACCGTAGATTACATTTACAATGCTGACTCGAACGGCTTCATTCCTGTTCCTGCAGAAGGATTCCAACTGCCTGCACAGTCTGCTTATCTGCAACTGTCAGCCAGCCAGGTTGTGGCTGATGCAATTATCCGTATCGGTATTCTTGACAACGCAGATGCCATTACAAGTGTTAAGCTGAACGCTGGCAACAGCGCAATCTTCGACTTGCAAGGCCGCCGTGTAAGCAACGCCACTAAGGGCATCTATATCGTCAACGGCAAGAAGATTGCTGTTAAGTAAGATAGTTGAATAAACGCCAGGGCCGATTCGGGCTTTTGACGAACGAAAATGGGGAATGCGAAATGCCGCGTTCCCCATTTTCATTTGCCTCATCGTAAAACCCCGCACGTGATGTTCGTTATACATACATGTATCTATAATGAACCTCGCCTGCGACGTTTGGAAATGCCCCCTGTGCCGTCGTGTGTCGTGACCTGTTGGGAGTGGTGCTGTCGGCTGTTGGATTGCAAATCCGTCCGAACGAAGGAATCTGTTCAAGCGAATTTAATTCTTAGTTCGCGATCCGGAAGTAATCTGTTCAAGCGAATTTAATTCTTAGTTTGCGAGCCGGAAGTAATCTGTTCATGCTGTTCAATCTGCGGTTACAGCACAAAAAGAGGGCGTCTCCAAAACGGAAACGCCCTCTGATTCGTTTTATGTCTTCTGCTTTTACCTTCTCTGGCGACGGGCACTGACGCGGGCGGAGGTGTTGGCGGACGATTCGCTCTTCTCCTTCTTGTTGGCAGTGTCGTTTGCGGTGCCTTCGGAGCTCTTAGGCTTAGCACTCTTCTTTCCGAACAGCAAACCCTTCGATGGTTTCTTCTCAGCCGATTCCATCTCAGCGTCAAGGCTGTCTTTCTTGGTTGTGTCGGGCAGGAAGCCGTTGCCCCAGACGTTCTTTTCGAAGTCGTCTATCTGTTTCTCGATGCGCTTCTGCTCGGCCACCATGTCGCTGTCCGTCTCGCAGTAGTTGTGGAGCATCTTGCCCTGCATGTTGTTGGTCTTGTAGATTTTGCCGTCGTAGCGGTTCATGGCGAAGAAGTCGTCGGCGGTCATGTTGGTGACGTTGTTGAGGTCGCTGGGCATCATGGGGAGCTTAGCGAGCCAAGGAGCCACGTCGTCGTACTTCACCCAAAAGAGCGGGTAGGGCGTTGCATCGCTGCTGAACTCGTCGGCGCCTCGCATGAGGACGGGGCACAGGGCAGTCACCTTGGTTGTGAAGGTACCTGTGCGCTGGTCCATGTAGATGCTTTCCTTGAGGTAGTAGCGTGTTGCTTCGGCGCTTGGCACGTCGCTGTCGGCCACGGTCATCTTGCCGCCGTTCTCCTCGTAATAGATGCCGTAACGCTCGAGCATATCCTTAACGGGGAGTTTGTCCTTTTCATCGAACGACTCGTTGCCGTCGAGTTTGTAAGTGTAAGCGTTGACACGTCCTGTGAGGATCAGGCGGAACAGATAGGTGAAAAGGTTCACCTGCTTACCCATAGGCTCAACGGGATAGTACATCGGAGCATTCTTGTCCTTCGTCAGGTCGAGTTGGCGATAGATGTCACGCTTCCAGACCACGTCGTCTGGCATGGCTGCCGTAGTTGGGAACATCAGCGATGCACGGTCGGTGGCAGAGGATTTGCCTGCCTGCTGCTGTTGCGTGGTTTCGGGTGTGGTACGACGCTTCGTCGGCTGTGCCGTTGCGGGACCTGCCACGAGGAGCGTGACCGTTATGAGAAAAAGTATGCGCTTCATATCTTTTAATGTTACTTGTTACTTTATAATGACCTCCATGACACCGTTGAGCGTACGCTCTATGCCGTCGGGGCCTGTGGCGTGTATCTCTCTGATGTAGAATCGCTTGTTGCGAGCCAAGCCGCGCATCTGCGCCTTCTGTTGGTCGGAGAACTTTGCACCGTTGCTCTGGTAGGGCACGGCGTTGCCCATTGCATCGAAGAAGACGATTTCGAAGCTGTTGACGCGGAAGGCGATGTTAAGCAGACCGTCGTCGATGGCTGCGCCGATACCTTCAGTGCCCATAAGGATTTGCTTCGACAGACCGCCGCCAGTGAAATGCGTGTCGCCGCCGCCTTCAGCAGCGTAGGCAATGTAGGCTGTCGGGTCGGGCAACTTACGCACTCGGAAAGTGAACTTGCCCATTTCTTGCATGCGTCCTTCGCTTTCGGCTGCAACGGTGATGACGGCTTCTGTGCCGGGCGTTGTCGGCCTGGCGATGTATTTGCCTTCACCCTTCTGCTCGAAATTGCCGCCAGTCATGCTGACGCGCAGCTTGCTGCTGGGGATGCCGGGAACCGAGACGCTCATCGGGTTGTCGTAGCCTGCATAGAGGACGTTCATGATGTCTGCGCTGACTGTTGCACTGGGAGCTACGACGCTGTACTTCTGCGAGAAGTCGCGACGAACTTTCTCTCCGGAACCGTTCAGCATCTCAATGTAACCGCTAAACGTGAAGTCGCCCGTCTTCGAGCACACCGTTTCGTAGTAGCCCTTGTCGCTCTGTATCTCACGCCCTCCGATGTAGATGGTCGGGCGGCGCGTCGTGTCGACAGCAGCCATGATGATCTGTGCGCTGAAGCGTCCGCCTTGCACGACGGTCACCGCATTGGGGATGACGTAGGCATTCAGCTGGTTGACGCGAATATCTTTGACGTCGATGTTGCTCACAAGGTTGTGGAGCACCTCGCCTTCAGCATAGCGGACGTCGTTCTGCAACTTGGTGAGCAACGTCACGGCGGCTGCCGTGGGCATATTCTCGAAGGCGTACTCCTGCCAGTTCTTGCCAAGGATCTTTGCCTTTGTGGGCACGTCGGTGGCGAGGTTGCTGGTGATGATGTCCTTCTTCTCCTTGTCCGTCACCATCTTCACGATACGTTCGCGATAGTTATTGATGGCGTTGTAGAGTTCTTTGCCGCGCCCTGTGCCCGGAGCAAGCATGACCTGTGTGCTCGCTTCCAAGTCCTCGCGGTTCTTTATGTTGTTGATGTCGGCTTCCTTGCCGTCGCTCTTACGGACGATGGCTTCCTTGAGTTCCTCTGCCAGATTGTAGAGAGAGTCGCTCATGCCGCGCACATACTGTGCCTTCTCGTACCATTCCTTCACCTTCGCGGGGTTGTCCTTCATCTGCTGGTCGAAGGTGCTGTAGATGCCCATGTTTGATTTCGAGGCATTCTCGGTACTCTTCTTCAGTCCGTCCGCCACAAGAGAGAAACCATTCAGTACGTCGCTCGACACGTTGAGTGCCAGCATGGCCAAGAGGACCAGGTACATCAGGTTGATCATCTTCTGGCGAGGGGATATCCTTTTCTTCTTGATTGGCATTTCTATCTGAATAATCGGATTATTCTGAATACTCTGAATATAGGCTCAGAGTCCTTTATTTCTCGCTTTCTTCTGCGCCGGGCACAGTCTTCATGTTGACGGTCAGCGCCTTAATCATGCGGGCATAGACGTTGTTGAGCTCCTCGATTTGCTGTGCCATGCGGCGTGTTTGCTCGTCAATCTGCTCGATGGTGCTGACTTGCTTGCTGATGTTGCGAAGCTGGAGTTCGTAAACGGTAGCGATGCCTGTGATGGAACGGTTGAGGTTCTCCATCTCTTCGCTGTCCGTTGACATGCGTTCTGCTTGCTTCTTGACGCGAGAGAAGACTTCGGTAAGCTCGGCAAGTTCTTCTGCGTAGTTCGTGATAGCTTCTTCGATGGAAGCAGGGTCGGTAGCCTTGATTTGGTTGGCGTCCACCGTAGGCCCGCCGTTCTGTATCTGTTCGAGGGCAAGCTGAGCCTGGGCTGCTGCCTGACCTGCTGCTGCGAGGTTGGCTGCTGCTGCACTAAGGCCAGTACCGGCTGCGAGGGCTTCGGGATCGATTGGCCCGCCAGCAACTGCGCCACCACCGATTACGGTAGCACCGCCACCGCCAATCACTGCGGGACCGCCTCCGCCAATCACGATGGGGCCTTCCGGCACTTCAGCTCCTTCGGGGAGGGGTGCGCCGCCGGCAACGACGATTGCCTGACCGCCTGCCACTGCACCTTCGCCTTCGGCACGAGGAACTTTCTCGTAGGTCTTTTCGAAACCGGAGATGAAGAAGACGAGCACCTCGGTTATCATACTGATGAACAGAATTTCGTTGGCTCCAGGGATGTGAGTCAGTTTGAACAGTGCACCTAAGACCACGACGGCTGCGCCCCAGCTGTAGGCGTAATTCATAAACACTTGTCCGGATGGCGAGTCCATCCATTTCTGCAATTTAGCTATGGGATTCATGTCTTATGTATCTTTTCTTTTGTTGTTTTGCGATTGGAATGTTGTTTTAGCGACGAGTTTTTCTCGTGCTGAGTGCGGGTCCTGCGGACGAGCCTTTCGAGCTCTTGCCGCCTCCTTTGGCTGAGCTGCCGCTGGCTTTGTTGGTGCCTGCCTTGTCGTTGACCATTGTGCGGACGCAGCGGAATCCGATGAAGCAGCGTGGCTGGTTCTGGTATTCGTAGGAGCGCCATGCGCTTCGTATCATGCTTTCTGGGTCTTTCCACGAGCCGCCGCGTACTGATTTCTTCTTCAGGCGATAGGGATCTTCCTTGGCAGCATTGTAGGAGAGCTCGGGGTTCATGTCGGCCATGCTTTCGACGCCTGCTTCCGTGTAGACGGTGCTTGTCCATTCTGCCACGTTGCCGGCCATATCGTAGAGGCCGTTGCTGTTGGCGCTGAAGATGCCGCACTTGCTTGTGATGAGCGAGCCGTCCTGAGTATAGTTGCCGCGATCGGGCTTGAAGTTGGCATAGAAGCATCCCTTGTCGCTCTTGACTTCAAGGCTTTCCCATGGGAACGGGTTGCCTTCCTTGCCGCGGGCTGCATACTCCCATTCCACTTCGCTTGGCAGGCGATAGCGCTGTATCCATTTTGCGTAGTCGCCCAGGCCTTTCATGAGGAAGTTGGTACGCCATGCGCAGAACGCATTTGCCTGTTCCCAAGTGACGCCTACGACAGGATAGTCGTCGAAGGCAGGGTTCGAGAAGTAGAGCTTCATGTAGCGCTCGTTGTCGGCATTCTGGAAGTCGTTTACCCAACAGGTTGTATCGGGATATATATTAACAATGTACGTGTTGAGGAAGTCCCAAGGCCCTGAGAGGGGACGTGTGATGGTTTGGCGGATGATCTTGCCGTCGTCGTCGATCCAAGCGGTGTCCTTACTGATGATGACCTGTTCGTTGCTGACGGGGTGGTCGGTGTTGAGGTCGCGCTCTTCCGGGTCGAGACGGTATTTACGCTGTGCCGCTGCTACGTAGTCGTAGATTTCGTAGCGGTAGTTCATCTGGCTGGCGTCGAGCATCTTTGTTCCGTCGATGGGGTGAATGACATATACGCTTTGGATGGCGCGGTCTTCGTCCTCGTTGGCTTTGCGCCAGGGAATGGCTTTGCTCCAGTCGAGGTGAGGCGTGATGGGATTTCCCTCCTTGTCTTCTTCGATTTTGTATGTTTCGTCGCCGCCAAAGGCTGGGTCGGCCAGGCGTTCGCGAATGATGCTGTCGCGCACCCAGTTGACGAACTGGCGGTACTTTGCGTTGCTTATCTCATGCTCGTCCATCCAGAATCCGTCGACGCTGATGTCGCGCAGGGGGTATTCTGTGCCCCACAGTGTGTCGTTGTTCTCGAGGCCGATTTTGAGTGAGCCTTTGTGTACGGGAACCATGCCGTATGGTGTTGGTTCCGAGAAGGAGGAGCCTTTGGAACCTGTCACTTCGCCTCCGACGGCGTTTGCCGAGGAGCTGGAGCCGAGGCAGGAGGCCAAGACCAAGCAGCCGAGGGCTGCACCTACTAAAAGCAGACTTTTTATCTTCATATTGTTTTATTAAATGGGTCTTATGGGGTTAATGGGTTAAATGGACTTTATGGGGTTTTTATGATTGAGCCGTTTAGAGTAGTCGGACACTCTTGTGGAGGTTCTTTCCTTTCTTGAAGACGTCGAGGTCATGCTGATACCCGATGAGTATTTCGTGTGTTCCATTGAGTGCTCCGACGCCGCCGGTATAGACTTCGTAGGAGTAGCCGATGTTGATGCCGTGGAAGTCGAATCCGAGCAGGAGGCCAACGCTGATGGTTGGGCTGTACATGAGGCCGCCGTAGAGCTTGTGCTTGTTGCCGTCGTACATGAGTCGGGCGTTGATGTCGCCGCGCCAGAATTTGAGGTCGGAGCGCACCATCGCGTCCATTGCCAGTTTGTAGCGTGGCTGGCGGAAGCTGAGGTTGTAGCCGCCTTGCACCATCATGACGGGGTCGATGCTGACTTCGTGTGTCTTGTCGTCGCCCAGTTTGACGGTTGGGCCGAGCAGGTGGGTGGCACTTACGCCGGCGTACCAGAGCTTCTTGTATGTGTAGCGCAGTCCGACGTCGAGGTCGAAGGCATTGCCCTTGATGTCGTTCTGTGCGAAGGCTGGGTCGCCGGTGTCGTTCAACTCGAGGTCGGAGCCGTCGAAGCCTACCATGAGCAGTGCCGGTCGCACGCCGATGCTTGCTCTGCCGCCGAGGAACTTCTGGTGGAACGCGTACTGGAGCTGTATCTTTTTGTTCGAGAAGGCTCCGATGTCGTCGTTGAGAAAGGCGGCTCCCACGCCGTGCTTGGGTCCGATGAAGAACAGTGGCATATCGGCATTGATGACCATCGTCTTGGGTGCTCCCTCGTAGCCCACCATCTGCAGGCTGTACATTCCAATGACATTCAATTTGCTGTCAAGCCCCGCCGCTGCAGGGTTGTAGTAGGATTGCAACGCCCAGGTGTTGGTAAACGCCGCGTCGAATTGTGCCCTCATGCTGAGGGTCACGAAGAGCATACCTATCCAGAGCAGTTTTTTCATCCTTGTTATATAACGATGTATAATGTGGTTTTATTGTGTCTGGTTCTACGAAATTTCGCGCAAAGGTACAAAAATTATTGATTTTGGCCAAAAGCGGCACCGGTTTTTTGCTTTTGTTCGAGCTGACGGGACTTTTCGGGAGGATTTTCCTGCAGTTTTGAAGCAGCTCTGGAAATGAGGCGGAAATGTAAAGATTTTTCGCGAAGTTTTCTGTTGTCGCCAGCCGAATTTTCAAACATGACGTGCTGCGTTTTCAAATTCCGCGTGCGAAAATGGTCATTTCCGCGTGCGGAAATTGCAATCTCCGCGTGCGGCGTGGACGATTTCCGCGTGCGGCGTTTGGGATTGTCGCAATCGGAGATTCCAATCGCTTCATTATGAGTGGGTTGGCAAAGAGGGGGACAAATCTTGTTGCCAAATAAAGAATACATCACCCCAGAGTTTGGGATGATGTAATTATTTTTCTTGAGAGAACGGATTGTAAAGTATGTGTCTAGGGTTTCCGGAAATCTTCCCAACCGTCGATGTCTTCCAAGTAGGTTCCTGCCTGCTGTGGAGCGACCTTTTCATACTCTTCCTTGCTGACCTCGACCATCGCCGTGTCGTTCTTCAGCATATAGTGCATGCCGCCGGAAACCATTGTGCCGTCCTTGATGACGAACGTTTCGCGAATGGCTCCAGAAGCTGCTTCCTTGCTCTTTTCCAATCGGATGAACTCGGAAAGGGTCGAGCCGCCTGTGCCTATGCCGTTTCGGATGATTGTGCCGTCCGGTGTGATGGCAAGTCCCATCTCGGCTTGGTTGACAAATGTGACGAGGTGGAGCGAGTCCTTCGTAAAGGTGTAGATGGCAGCGTAGGGCGGTTCGCCACGCAACAGGACCTCCGGATTTCCGTCGTCGTCCAAGTCGGTCGAGAGGAAGAGGGTAGGCGTATGTTGCTTGTAGTCAAGCGTTTTCTTGCGTTGCAGGTCGACGACTCCGATACATTTCCATGCGTAATAGAGCGAATCCTTAGAGCATGGCAACTGAACCTTCTTGAGCTCAGTGAACTCGAAGTCAGCTTCGTCGGCGAACGCCTGCTCCTCTTCGGGTTTGCTTTCTTTGCCGTCCTTCGTCTTTGAGGAATCGCAGCCGACTGTCATCATGGCGAATGCTGCCAGACATATCATAAAAAGTGTCTTTCTCATACTTGTTTTGTCGTATAACTTTTCCAACGAAAGACAAAGTTACGACAACTTTCGTTTCCAAACAAGAAAAGCGGCATTTTTTTTGCAAGAGTGCCGCATTATCAAATAAAAAGTACACATTCTGCACAATCTTTCGGCAAAATTAGCTATCTTTGCAGCCGGAAAAACTATAAATATATAATAACGTTAGAGAAATGGCACAACAAGAAGATGTTTTCAAGAAAATCGTGTCGCACTGCAAAGAGTACGGCTTCGTTTTCCCTTCAAGTGATATCTACGACGGCTTGGCCGCTGTCTATGACTACGGACAGAATGGCGTTGAACTGAAGAACAATATAAAACAGTACTGGTGGCAGTCGATGGTGCTCCTCCACGAGAACATCGTGGGCATCGACGCAGCCATCTTCATGCACCCGACCACTTGGAAGGCAAGCGGACACGTGGATGCATTCAACGACCCCCTTATCGACAATCGCGACTCGAAGAAGCGCTATCGTGCCGACGTGCTCATCGAAGAGCAGATGGCAAAGTATGAGGACAAGATACAGAAAGAGATAGAGAAGGCTCAGAAGCGCTTCGGCGACAGCTTCGACGAGGCAAAGTTCCGCGCCACCAACGAGCGCGTCCTCGAGAACCAACAGAAATACGACGACCTGCACCGCCGCTTCCATGATGTGATGAATGCAGAAGGCGGCATCGACCTCGACGGATTGAAGCAGATCATACTCGACGAAGGCATCGTCTGCCCGATAAGCGGCACGCGCAACTGGACAGATGTGCGCCAATTCAACCTCATGTTCAAGACCGAGATGGGCAGCACCGCTGACGGCGCCTCGACCATCTACCTCCGACCCGAAACGGCGCAGGGCATCTTCGTCAACTATCTCAACGTCCAAAAGACGGGGCGCATGAAGCTTCCCTTTGGCATCGCACAGATAGGCAAGGCGTTCAGAAATGAAATTGTTGCCCGTCAGTTCATCTTCCGTATGCGCGAATTCGAACAGATGGAGATGCAGTTCTTCATCCAGCCCGGCACCGAGCTCGACTGGTTCCAGAAGTGGAAGGCATATCGCATGAAGTGGCATCAGAACCTCGGTTTCGGAGCAGAGAACTACCGCTTCCACGACCACGACAAGCTGGCCCACTATGCCAATGCCGCAACGGACATCGAGTTCCGCATGCCATTCGGATTCAAGGAAGTGGAAGGCATACACAGCCGCACGAACTTTGACCTTTCGCAGCACGCTAAGTACAGCGGCAAGAAGATCGAGTACTTCGACCCCGAGACGAACGAGAGCTATACGCCTTACGTCATCGAGACATCAATCGGCGTGGACCGTATGTTCCTCTCCATCATGTGCCACAGCTATGAGGAGCAGCAGCTGCCCGACGGTCAGACACGCACCGTACTGCATCTGCCTGCAGCCCTCGCACCGGTGAAGCTTGCTGTCTTCCCGCTTACGAAGAAGGACGGCATGCCCGAGAAAGCACAGGAAATCATCAACGAGCTGCGCTTCCACTTCAATTGCAAGTACGAGGAGAAAGATCAGATTGGCAAGCGTTACCGCAGAATGGACGCGATAGGATGTCCTTACTGCGTCACCGTCGACCAGCAGACACTGGAAGACAATACTGTTACGCTGCGCGACCGCGACACCATGGAACAGAAGCGCGTCCACATCAGCGAACTGCGTGGCATCATCGAGGACAAGGTGAGCATCACCTCCCTTCTCAAAAAACTGCTCTAAAGAACGATGAAGAAGCTCCTTCTCCTTTTGCCGCTCCTGCTTCTCGCTTCTTGCAAGAATAGCGAGGAAAACTATGATTCCCACCACGACTGGAAGGAACGCAATGCGCAGTGGTTCGCTGAGGTGTATGATGCAGCTCAGGCTGAGATTGCTGCTGCCAAAGCTCAGCACGGCAACAGCTGGGAAGAACATTGCAACTGGCGAATCTATAAAACGCTGCTAAAGAGTCAGGACGTGCAGGGTGCTTCAACAGATTACATTGTCTGCAAGATTAATCAGCGTGGCGTTGGCGACTTCAGCCCAGCCTACACCGATAGCGTTCGCCTCTACTACCGTGCTTGGATAATGGACGAGAACTATCCTGTAAGCAAGACTAACATGACTGTCTTCAGCCAAAGCTACTATGGAGACTTCGACAGGACAACGGCTGCTCCTATCGCTATGCCTGTCACAAGCACGGTCGAGGGCTTCATGACCGCCATTCAATATATGGTGAAAGGCGACGAGTGGGACGTCTACATCCCGCAGCAATTGGCTTACAAGGAGACTGAGTCCGAAGCCGTTCCGGCATACAGTACTTTGCTCTACCGCATTCGCATAGAGCTCGTGCACAAGAGCGGAGAAGGCATGTCGGAGTGGCGATAATGCCATTTGCCATTTAGCAATTTACCATTTACCTTAGCGGTTTTACAAAAGAAGCAAAGGTAAATGGTAAATTTTTTAATGGCAGATTATCGGATGTTGCTGCGAATCTTGCAAAGGTAGGCGTTGAGCGCGTCCTCGTCGCGGTTGTCAATAATCTGTATCAGCTCTTTCAGTTCGGAACGAATGCCTTCGACGTGCGCTTTTGTGCGCGGGTTGAAGAGTATCTCGCGCAGCAGCGTGTCGTCCTCCCCCAGGACGCCGCGGGCTATCTTTAAGTGGCGCTTGAACGTCGTGCCTGGCGCATCTTGGTGCTTCATCACGGCAGAGAAGACAAAGGTGCTGACGAAAGGCACCGACAGGCTGTAGGCCATCGCCTCGTCATGCTCGTCGAAACTGTATTCATGGACGTTCAGGCCGAGCCTCCTATAGAGGTCGAGGAAGAAAATCCGCCCCATGTAGTCGCCCTCGTTGATGACGATGGCGTTCTCCGAAGAGAGCGCTCCGAGGTTGGCAAACGTGGGGCCGAACATCGGATGGGTTGAGACGTAGCGCATTCCCGTCTGTTCGTAGTAGTCCTTTAGCCCGGTCTTCACAGAGGAAATGTCAGAGATGATGCAGCCTTTGGGCAGGCACGGAATGACTTGCTCAAAGACATCTATGGTGTATTTGAGCGTTACGGCGTTTATCACAAGCTCCGGCTTGAAGTCGCGTATCTCGTCGAGTGTTGTGAAGCGCTGCGTGTTGTAGAGGAAGCGCATACGCCGCGGGTCAATCTCGTATACGGCACATTCGTGGTCGAAGGACAGGACGTCAGTAAAGAACGAACCCATCTTGCCAGCTCCTAAAATAAGAATCTTCATAGTGTAATATGTTAAAAGCACTCCCCAAAGGGGAGCGGGGAGGGGACTTTTACTTGTTGAATATCTCCATCTGCTGACGGACGCTCTCTTCGTGAATGTTCTCGAAGATGCTCTTGATGCAGTCGCGACCGATGCCGAGCAGCGAACCTTGAGCACCACGCTTGTCGAGAATCTCGCTGTAGCGGCGTGTCTGCACAACCGTCATGCCCACTTCTTTCTTGTATTCACCGATGTTTCGGCTGACTTTCATGCGCTTGGCGAGCAATTCGATGAGCTCGTTGTCGATGACATCAATTTCGTGTCGGTAGTCTTTGAGTTTGTCGGAATGTTCCGTGATGTCGCGGAAGACGAGGCGCGACACGATGAAGTCGAGCACATCGGGTGTCACCTGCTGCGACGCGTCGCTCCAAGCCTTGTCGGGATCGCAGTGGCTCTCGACCATGAGGCCGTCCAAACCCATATCCATCGCCTCTTGGCAGAGCGAGGCAATCAGGTCGCGACGACCGCTGATGTGGCTTGGGTCGCACACCACGGGCAGTTGCGGCAGCCGACGCTTCAGTTCGATTGGTATCTGCCACATCGGCTCGTTGCGATACAGCTTTTTCTCATAGCTGCTGAATCCCCTGTGAATAGCTCCAAGCTTCTGTATGCCGGCACCATTGATGCGCAGCAGAGCGCCAATCCACAGCTCGAGATCCGGGTTAACGGGGTTCTTCACAAGTACCGTCGCATCGGTGCCTTTCAGCGCATCTGCCAGCTCCTGTACGGCGAAGGGATTGGCAGTGGTGCGTGCTCCGACCCAAAGGATGTCGATGCCGTACTTGAGGGCCAGCTCGACGTGTTTGGGCGTGGCGACCTCCGTGGCAGTAAGCATGCCTGTCTCCTCCTTGACTTGCTTCATCCAGGGAAGTGCAGGCTCGCCGTGCCCCTCGAAGCCGCCGGGCTTGGTCCGCGGCTTCCAGACGCCGGCACGGAAGATGTGGCAGCCTTTTCCGGCAAGCTGCTTGGCCGTGGTCATCACTTGTTCTTCTGTCTCGGCGCTGCAAGGACCGGCGATGATGAAAGCACGTTCCTGGTCGCTTGGCAGGTTCAGGGGTTGTAGTTGAAGTTCCATAATATATAATGTATTGTTATCCGTTATCTCATGTACTGTTTGTAGGAATGGTCTGTGACGAGAGTGCTGTCGCCGATACACAGGTTCCAGAGGATTCCTTCGCCTCCTTCCTGGGCTGCATCGAGGATGACGTTCTCCTCGACAGCATTGTGGCGATACATTCCTGCATTCATGGAGACGACGCTCGCGTTGAAGCGGCCGGTGCTCTTGAACACGGTGTGTCGCTTTTGCTTGTTGTTGTACCAATAGGCAAAGCAATGGTCGTAGAAGCTGCGTCCGCCGTGGCTGAGGAAACCGACGGCAAACTGGTCGCTGTAGCAGAAGTTGTACCAGTTGTTCTCCTGCTCGTCGATGAAGCCGCAACTGCTTTCGTACTGTTCGTCCGAGTTGTAGTAGAGCGGGTGGATATTGCGGAGGCTGTTGCCTGCAGAGCGAAGCAGGACGCCCACATGCACGCCGCCGATGCGCATGTTTGTCAGGGTGTTGTCGAAGCCTTCTACAAGCACGCCGATGCAGTCGGGCTTTCTGTTGCCCGTGATATTCGTGTCGGAGATGTCGCTGTCGGACGAGCCGCTGTTTGCTCCGTGCTTGATGTGAATGCCGATTGTCGTGTTCTTGATGGACGTTTGCCGAATGGCAGTCTCTCGTCCGCTGTCGATGGAGATGCCCTTTGCTATGCCTCTACCGTCGATGACGCCGCCCCTCAGGTAGTAGTTGCTGCCGGGTGTGGAGATGTTGTTCGCGGCGTCTTTGCCCCCGAGGCGTATCATGGCCTCCTCGCTGGCCCAGTCTTCTGCGGCCTGTATGATGGCGAAGTTCGAGAGCTCGAGTGCGACGCTCTTCTGCGGGTCGGCAGGCGTGAGGATGGGTTTGCTGATGATGTAGATGCCGTCGGGAAAGTAGATGGTTCGGTTGGGGTTCGTGTCGATGACGCGTTGAATGTCATCGCTGACGTCTT
>Ga0247609_10001465_pt1 | contig 27951 bp, 26 predicted proteins | sample 172DNAGHGlowgp2_FD_193487 | JGI IMG/M metagenome (GOLD analysis project Ga0247609, IMG submission 193487) | Sheep rumen microbial communities from Palmerston North, Manawatu-Wanganui, New Zealand - 1728 DNA GHGlow gp2 | ecosystem: Host-associated > Mammals > Digestive system > Stomach > Rumen ... | reverse complement strand
ACCCATTGTGACCGTCATCATCGACGGCCAGCCGTGCAATATGTTCTTCGATACAGGTTCCCCTATCGTCGTTCTCAACAGCAAGTATTTCGACCACAACATCGACGGCCAGGTGATGGGGAGCGGCGGTCGGGGTGCCGTCGGCACAGGTTCCGTCAGCGGTGTGCACCATGTGAAATTGATGGATATGGGCGGCTTTATGCTCAACGAGACGGACATCATGACATCGGACTTGAGCAATCTGGAGACCGTCGGCGTGGCGGTGCACGGCATTTTGGGGCAGAGTTTCTACAAAGATTTTGACGTGCTGTTCGACTTCAAGGCTGGCGAGATAGTGCTGCTAAGCCCGGACACCACATACCAATGGCTGCTGAACGAGGGCTACCGCTGCCAAACGGTGAGCGGCGTGAAGAAAGGCCATCTGCTGACCTTCGACTGCCAAGTGGGTGGCGTGCCCGTAGTGCTGGCCTTCGACAGTGGGGCACAGACCAACCTGCTCACCAGCGATTGGCCCCAACTGCATCCGTCCACGGTCAAGAGCCTCAAAAAAGACCATCTCACGGGCTACGGTGACGGGCGGGCTTCGATTACAAAGGGCAAGACCACCCTCACGCTCGGCGGACGCAAGTTCAAGAAACAACAGACTGCATTCTCTGACGTGTCTCACCTAAAAGAGAGCAAAGGCATAGACGGTCTCTTCGGCTGCGAGGTGCTTGCCAAGCAGAAGATGCTCGTCTCATACAAACGCCAAGAACTGATACTGATTGATTAAGGCCGCCAAGGTGTCGCATATCAATCGGTTTTGAAAACGGGTGAAAAGAGTGTCGCAAGGGCCAATCGATTTTGAAAACGGCTGAAAAGAGTGTCGCGAAGGCCAAATGATCTTGAAAACGGCTGAAAAGAATGTTTCCGGGGCCTTTCAAATTTGAAACACGGTGAAAAGAGATTTTTCAAACCCAAAAAATATTGAATTATGGATGCAATCAAATTTTCGGACAAGGCATTGAGCGTGTCCCCAATGGCCTTTTATTTCAGCGCGGTGAAATCGTTTGAGGAGAGAATCGGCACGGCGGAGTGCGCGTTGGACCGTTTCCGCGAGATGCGCGACGAGTACGACGGCTGTTCAAGGCTTTCGACGAGGCCTACAAACGGACGCAGAAGAGCGAGCTGACGGCGAAGATTGCCGCCCTGGACAAGGAGCGCGACGGCTACGCCTACGTGATACAGAAGGTGGCCGAGGCGTGGGTGGCGAAGATTGAGGACGAGAGCCTGTCGGTGCACGGAGTCAGGGTGTCGCAGGTGTTCCGCGACTACGGCTTCCGCACGTCGGAGGCGCTGGTGGCGGAGAACGCGAAGATTCACAATATGGAGCAGAAGCTGGCGGAGCGCGACTTGGTGGCCGACCTGGCGAAAATCGACCTGCAATACCAGCAGAGTCGAAAGAAGGGCGGCAAGGACGACGAGCCCACGCCGGAGACAGAGACGGCGGAGGAAATCTGATTCGAAAACGAACTGTAATGAGGGCGGCCCCGCCATCCGGCAGGGTCGCCCTCACTGTTTTTTTTAGGGAATGGTGAATTGTGAAAGAATTGACGTAAATTGTGAAAGTACCGTGTGGGGAATTATTCGTAATTTTGCATTATCAAACGGAATGAACGAGAATTGAACAACAAACAATAATACAGATACTTATGCAAGAAATTACATTGTCAAACGGAGTGAAGATGCCCCTGCTGGGTTATGGCGTCTTCCAAGTGTCGCCCGCCGAGTGCGAGCGTTGTGTCAGCGACGCACTGAGTGTTGGCTACCGGCTGATAGACACAGCACAAGCGTATGCCAACGAAGAAGGTGTGGGTAACGCCTGGCGCAAGAGCGGCCTCAAGCGCGAGGACCTGTTCCTCGTCACGAAAGTGTGGATTGCAAATGCCGGCGAGGAGAAAGCGGCGAAGAGCATCGATGAGAGTCTGCGCAAGCTGCAGACCGACTACATCGACCTGCTGCTCATCCACCAGGCCTACGGTGATGTGTTCGGCTCGTGGCGGGCGATGGAGAAGGCTTACCGCGACGGCAAGGTGCGCGCCATCGGCGTGAGCAACTTCCAGGCGGGCCGTTTCTTCGACTTCGCCCACTATGTGGAGGTGAAGCCGATGGTGAACCAGCTGCAGTGCAACACGCTGATTCAGCAGACGGGCATCGAGCCGATGATGAACGACTTCGGCACAAAGATGATGGCCTGGGGACCATTGGGCGGTCAGGGCGTCGAGGGGGTCGTGAAGAGCGAGGAGCTGGCAGCCATTGGCACGAAGTACGGCAAAAGCGCGGCGCAGGTGGCCCTCCGCTGGCTCACCCAGCGCGGCATCGTGGCCATCCCCAAAAGCAGCCACAAGGAGCGCATGGCGCAGAACTTCGACATCTTCGACTTCGCGCTGAGCGATGACGATATGGCCAAGATTGCCACGCTGAACCAGCACGACACGGGCACCGTCAACTTCGGCGACCCGCAGTTTGTGAAATATCTGATTGAGAATTACGGATAAAATTGAAGTCAAATGAAACAGGTATCCGTATTAGTGGGCGCGGGAAGCATCGGACAGGCCATCATCCGCCGTGTGTCGGCCGGCAAGCACGTAGTGTCGGCAGACTATAGCGTAGAGAATGCCAAACGGACTGCCAAAACATTGGAGGATGCGGGCTTCGAATGCTCGACCATCCAGTGCGATCTCGGTTCGAAAGAGGACATCCTCAAGCTGGTGGAGTTTGCTACCGGCAAAGGGGAGGTGACGAATGTGGTGAATGCCGCCGGCGTGTCTCCCTCGCAGGCTCCCGTGGAGGAGATTCTGCGCGTTGACCTCTATGGCACGAGCGTCCTTTTGGAGGAGTTCGGCAAAGTCATCGCCGAGGGAGGAAGCGGCGTCATCATCTCGTCGCAGAGCGGCCACCGTCTGCCCGCCCTGCCGCAGGAACAGAACGACGCGTTAGCTACGACCCCAGTGGACGAGTTGCTGGAACTGCCGTTCATCAAGGAAATCAACGACACGCTGAGGGCTTATCAGTACTCGAAACGCTGCAATGTGCTTCGCGTGATGTACGAGGCTACCCGTTGGGGACGACGTGGTGCTACCATCAACTCTATTTCCCCTGGTATCATCATCACGCCCTTGGCCAACGACGAACTGCATGGCCCACGCAAGGATGGCTATCTGAAGATGATTGAGGGGATGCCCGCCCATCGAGCCGGAACGCCTGATGAAGTAGGAGATTTGGCGGAGTTCCTGATGTCAAGCCGTGGGCGTTTCATCAGCGGTGCCGATTTTCTGATTGACGGTGGATGTACGGCTTCCTACTGGTATGGAGACTTACAATACCTCAAGGCTACACATTAATGAACCGCATTATCACGATACTGTTTCTTGGAATGACGGCAATAATCATGCATGCATAATGTTGAACACTTGACGACAAAAGTCTTGGAAATTCCATTAGTTATCTTGCCGTTTCCTGAACTCCTTCGGCGACACCCCTGCGAGCCTTCTGAAACACTTCCCAAAGGTGGAGGTGTTGGGTTATTATGAAAAGGCTGCCACAATGTGACAAACTAACGCACCCAGCTTAGGTTGCAGGGGCTGTCGTATTATTTTTTTTCCGAAACTGCAACGGTGTAGAGCCTGTCTGCTGGCGGAAAAAACGGACAAAGAAAGACGGGGTTGCGAAGCCGAGGATATCCGCCACTTCAGCTATGGGCATCTGAGTATGATGCAGCAGCACTTTGGCTTCGCGCACCAAGGAACGGTCAATCCATTGTAGGGCTGTCATTCCGCTATGTCGCTTTACCAGAGTGCTTAAGTAACCTGACGTAATGCACAGTCTGTCGGCGTAGAATTCAATTGGATGTTTTACTTGGCCTTCTTTTGAGAGAAGTTGAAGAAAACGATGCATAAAAGTGTCGCTTTGTGCTGCTGGGATTTCTGAAGAGAGGCTTTGTACGTCAAGAATGAACGCGTCGAACAGTCGGGACATTATTTCACCATACTCGCCTGGGCGTTTCAACTGCATGGTTATCATATTAATGAATTGCTCAATTCGCAATAGAGTGTCCTCGTCACACCGTGTCACAAAACATTCTTGACGTCCATTGTCGTTAGGCAATCGGGTGAACGTCACTATACTGACCACACAATCGTCGCCTATCCTGATCGGCATCGCCAATGAGTCTGGCATTGCCATTGCTATGTCGCCCATTTTCAGATGGTGCTCCACTAAATCCAGCTCCATATCTATCTCCCCTCGATGCACCACAAGCAGCCTGCCTTCAGCAAGACGGTAAGGCTGTCCGGTTCGGAAAAGAGGGAGGTCGGACTGCAGTGGGGCCTTGAAGTTAAATCCGTATTCTCCGACCCTACGGAAGCCGTGATGAAAAAGCTCATTGGCCATATTTCGCGTAACAAGGGGTCTTATCGGCATTTTGGGCGTGTTTTTTTTTGATTGGTGTAACGCATTGTTTCTTTGTTTATTGCACAAGCAGATGAGAATATGGATATTTTTGTATTGAATAGTACTATTATAATCTTCAGAAAAACAGTAATTTTGCAACCACAAGAACAAAGCTGTTCGACAAGAAAAAAGTGACATGATGAATATCTTTTTTACGGAAGGTGCGAAGCACACGTTGACGGTGGGGACCATAGGCATTGACGAGAGCCACCAAGCAAATATTCCTGAAATGTCTAACGTACAATATTTTCAGGTACGAGCAATTTGTAAGGAACGGAATAAGATATGGAATAATAAACCGAAACAACAGAAAGCGAGGTGAAATAATGTAGACTGACAGAAAACAATACCTTATAATGGGAATTGAAACCTTGTTTGCACCTCAAAAATGGCTTTGCAAACAACAACAAATTCTGGCGAAGCGGCTAAAACAGGCTCTCCCCCTAAACCAGAAAACTAAAATAATCAATTTATAGAGCCTGAAAAGAACAAACAGTATCAATATGAAACAATTTATCCTTAAAAACAATTTCTGGATCATGGAAGCATTGGGGCTCGCCGTGCTACTTGTCCTGATTTTCGCATGGAAATCCCTTGCTCCCATACAGCGCATCAGCGGTATGTTCTTTGTAGCCATCGTGTTGCACGTTATAGAAGAGATGAAGTTGCCCGGGGGCTTCGTTGACATGGTGGTGAAGTTCACTGGAATGCCTGTTGTCAATATGGACGTGCCGAAGTTTTACCTTTCGCTGCTCATCATCTATATGGCATTGGTACCGATGTTCTTCCCGAATATCACGTTTATGGGTGCTGCTCCACTTTTTCTTGGAGTGATTGAAGTCTTTGCCCATCTGCTCGCAGCTGCCAGAATGAACGAAAATCATAAATTCTATTCTCCGGGAATGATCACCTCGCTTGTCATTATGCTTCCGATGACTGTTTACGGATTTTATACCGTTATTAGCGAGCATCTCGTCACAGGATGGAACTGGCTATGGGCATTCCTCTATTTGGTAGTGCCGCTCTTTGGGCTGCAACGCTACATCATCCACAGCATCGGCATGGACTACCGCATATTTATCGGCAATGCCTTACGGAGGCTTTTAGGAAAATAACAAAATATGATTGCGTAATTGCGTTATTGTGTAAGTGGCTGGCGCGTCAGCACTAACTCGTTTACACATTGGCGCATTAACGCAATAACCCCGGAGCCAAATGGTTGAAAAAAATAACTTGTAATAACGATGAAGCAGACATTATTTATGATTATTGCCGCAATGATGTTAGCCTCGTGCGGCAGCAAAACCACCACAAAGGAAAAAGATATGAATACGCTAAGTTTTAACCATGAGCAAGCCGCTTTTATGTCGGCTATTGCCTGCAACGAAGCCAAAGCCGACTATGCCGCCTTGGCCGAGGCCATCAACGGCGGTTTGGATGCCGGCCTGACGATCAGCCAAATCAAGGAAGCCCTCTCGCAACTCTATGCCTACACGGGATTCCCGCGTTCTCTGAATGCCCTTGGCACTTTGCAGAAGGTCTTGGAGCAACGCAAAGCGAAGGCAAAATCACTGAAGAAGGTGTTGAGGCATCGCCGCTGCCGAGCAATTACAATGCTTTGGCACAAGGTACGGAAGTACAAACCAAACTTTCTGGACAGCCTTTCAACTATGCGTTTTGCCCCGCCGAGGACTACTATCTGAAAGCCCACCTTTTCGGCGACATCTTTGCCCGCGACAACCTCACCCACGCCGACCGCGAGCTCATCACCGTGAGTGTGTTGTGTGGCTTGGAGAACGTGATGCCGCAGTTGCAGGCGCACGTGCGCGGCGCCTTGAACATGGGTGTCACAGAGGAGCAGTTGCGTAGTATCCCAGTGGCATTGAAATCTGCAGGATTGCAGGCAGAGGCTTTGCGTTGCGAGGCTGCCATCGCTGCCGCTGTGGATGGCAAGAACGATATGGTGTGTGCGCAGTCACCCTGGCCTATCGGAGAGCCCAATACGGCATACGCCCAGTATTTCATAGGCAACAGCTACCTCGCCGTCCTCGACCCCGCACGCGGGCTCTGCAACGTCAGCTTCGAGCCTGGCTGCCGCAACAACTGGCATGTTCACCATGGTGCAGTGCAGATGTTGATCTGCGTGAGCGGTCGCGGCTGGTATCAGGAATGGGGCAAGGAAGCCATTCCGTTGGTCCCTGGCACCGTCATCGCCGTTCCCGAGGGCGTGAAGCACTGGCACGGCGCCGCCAAAGACAGCTGGATGCAGCATCTCACCTACCATGCCGATGCTAAGCCCGGCAACAGCAACGAATGGCTGGAGCCTGTCAGCGATGAGTAGTACAACACTTTGCGATAACACAAATTGTGAATTATGAAACTCAGAAGCATCCTCACCGCCGTTCTTGCTCTCCTTTTGGCCACTGGCTGCAATGGACAGAACAAACAAGAAGTCAAATCATCAAATGAGAACAACATGAACAAATCCATCGTCATTTTCTTCTCCCACGCGGGGGACAACTATTCCGTCGGCGTCATCGACACAGGCAACACCAAGATCGTGGCCGACTACATCAGTGAAATCACGGGCGCTGACCAGTTCGAGATCGTCACCCACAAATACGACGGCATGGCCTACACACCGCTCATCGAGCTGGCCAAGAAGGAGGCCGCCGCGGGCGAACTGCCACCTTACGAGGGCACTGCTCCCGACCTCAGCGGCTACGACACCGTCTTCATCGGCGGTCCCGTGTGGTGGGGCACCTACCCGCAGGTGATGTTCACGCTGTTCAAGGACATCAACCTCGACGGCAAGACCGTCATCCCTTTCACCACCCACGAGGGCAGCGGCCTGGCCAGTTGCGCCAGCGACGTGCGCAAAGCCTTCCCGAAGGCCAAGGTCACGGGCGAGTTCAGCATCTACGGTCACGAGGTGCGCGGCGGCAAGGCGAAGGTGGAGAAGTGGCTGAAAGGACTCAGATAATCGCATAATCATCCTGAAATTATGAAATACACACAATTAGGAAACACCGGCATTGAAGTCAGCCGCATCTGCGTCGGCTGCATGTCGTACGGGAAGCCCTCGGAGGACTTCCACCTGTGGACTCTTGACCAAGAGGAGACCACGAAGATGATCAAGCACGCCCTCGACCTCGGGGTGAACTTCTTCGACACCGCCAACGGCTATTCGCACGGCACCAGCGAGGAGTTCTTAGGCAAAGCGCTGAAAGACCTCGGCGTCGCCCGCGACCAGGTGGTGCTCGCCTCGAAAGTCTATTTCAACGAGGGCAAGCTCTCCGCCGCGGCCATCCGTCGCGAGATCGACGGCACGCTGCAACGTCTGGGCACCGACTATCTCGACCTCTACCAGATCCACCGTTTCGACTACGGCACGCCCATCGAGGAGACGATGCAGACGTTGCACGAGTTGGTGCGGAGCGGCAAAGTGCGGGCCATCGGTGCCTCGGCGATGTACGGCTACCAGTTCCACAATATGCAGATCTGTGCCGAGCGCAACGGCTGGACGCTGTTCTCCACGTTGCAGAACCACTACAATCTCCTCTATCGCGAGGACGAGCGTGAGCTGATTCCCGTGGCGAAACAGTACGGCGTGTCGCTCATCCCTTACTCTCCCCTCGCCAGCGGACATCTCACCCGCAAGGAGTGGAACAGCGCGTCCAGGCGCAACGAGACCGACAAGGTGATGCACAGCAAATACGACCACGCTATGGAGAACGACATGCTGATTGTCGCCCGCGTGGCGGAGGTGGCGGAGCGTCTCGGCGTGACGATGACGGAAGTCGCGTTGGCCTGGTTGCTGAAGCGGGGTGTCGCCGCACCCATCGTGGGAGCCACGAAAGTGCCGCACTTCAACGACGCGGTCCGCGCCCTCGATCTCGACCTCAGCGACGAAGACGCCGCCTACCTCGAAGAGCCCTACAAGGCGCACGAGGTGGTGGGAGCGTTGTGAGAGTTAGCAGTTAGCAGTTAGTAGTTTTGCGGTGAAACGGGAAGTGTTGGAGGTGGCTGTTGGATAGCCTGCGGCTGTTGGTTAGCCTGCGGCTGTTGATTGCTTCGTGTTACATGAAGTAATCAACACGAAAAGCTGGTAAGGATTGCCGGTTGAACAATAGTGCATTTAGGAACGAATAATTATTTTTGGCTATATCTAATTTATTTAAGTTTCGCAAGCTCTTCTTACCCCTCCCTTCAGCCCTAACGGGTTGTGCCGCGAACATCAAGAGGCATCTGCCAACGCCTCAAGAGGCATCTGCCAACGCCTCAAGAGGCGTCTGCCAACGCCTCAAGAGGCATTCGCCAACGCCTCAAGAGGCATTCGCCCCTGCTCATGATTGGGATTTTATGCCTCCGGGATGCTGAACAGACGCAAAATGTGTGGGTCGAAAACCCACAACCGCGCGACCAGAATAACCCCACAGCAAGCCGGTAACGAAGAACTTGCGGAACTTGAATCAATTATTCTGATTCATTCAAGAAAAGTCGTATTTTTGCAGCGTCTTTTGAATGAAACGAAATAATGACCTACTTGGAGTTCAGGGAGCAGTGGCACGGGATGGGATGTTTCAACATCTATCAGATCCGTGCGTGGGAGCCGGGATTCGACCGGAGCAACCTCACACGCTGGGTGAAGCGGGGCTATCTGTCGAGACTCCGGCAGGACTGGTATGCTTTCAGCGACCTGAAGGGCACTCCCGAGATGGCGAGTTTCATAGCGCAGCGCATCTACACGCCGTCGTACATCAGCCTGCACTACGCCCTCTCGTTCTACGGCATCATCCCCGAGGCGGTGACCGACATCACTTGCGTCACCTCCAACCGCACCACGGCCTACCACAACGACTTCGGCCGCTTCAGCTACCAGACCGTCAAACCCGATCTTTTCTTCGGCTTCCGCCAGATGCCCGTTTCGCCGCAGGGCAGCTACCTGTTAGCTTTCCCTGAGAAGGCCATCCTCGACCTGCTCTACCTCTACCCACAATACAACACCGTCGATGCCATGTTGGAGCTGCGCTTCGACGAATGGTGGATGCGGGAGGAGCTGGACAAGGATCGACTGGCGGCTTACGTGACGCAAAGCGACAACAAGGCGCTGCAAGAACGAATACGATTGTTGATGAAAACTTATACAGATGATTGATTTACAACTAAAGCAGAAAGACTTCGAACACCTGCTCTTCAATCCTTCACGCAGCACACAGATACTGCATTTTCGACAATTTATAAACAGCATATTAAAATAACGTTTCCAACGCACAAACATTCAAACTTTATGATTAATCAAAACGAACGATTATATTATCGTGGTACTGTTTTTGAGGTAACCTACGAGTGGGAAGGAAGGATTGACACTCACCAATCCATTTTGGTAGAAACACACGATGAAGGTTTTGTCTTTGTAGTAGTGCAAATCAACGAATATCATGCCGGATGTATTGACGGCTATATTCATTCTCAGTTCGAATACGTTAAAGCGGTAACCCAATCTTTTCTTCAAAAAGAATTGGTTAAACAGTGTTATAGCAACATTCTAAAGTTTCAAATCATAACAGAAGATCATCATAGTGAAACTATAAAGGAGTATTTGAAAATGCAAAAAGAAATCGGTTTTTGGGAAGATCCTCTTCAACCTTACAATCCAAATGAAACCACTTCTCCCACGGATTAATGCAGAAATATAGTCTGTGGGGTTCTGCGCGTTCTGCGGGCAAATAACTGTCCCATATTTTTGCACAAGAATTAAAGCGATATAAAAAATGGACAAAAACGAACTTTTAGCAGCCATGTCGGACAGTCATGCGAAGCTGTCCGAGCAAATCGGCAAAATGACAGATGACGAACTGAACGCGACCTTCCAGTTCGCCAATGACCCCAAAAAATGCGGCGCACGATGGATTTACGACCAATGCGCCCGAGACCTCCTCATACACCTTTATGAATGGCAGGTGCTGATGCGCGAATTTGTGAACAACATCCGCGAAGGCCGTCAAAGGGACTATTTGCCCGACGAATATCGCAAAAACTACCACGAGATGGACAAGATGCTGGTGGAAAAACACCAGAACACCTCGTTCAAAGAGGCGCAGCGGCTTCTGGAGCAAACCCATGACGAAATGATTCAGCTGGCGGGTAGCTTCTCCGAGGAGGAACTTTTCACCAAAGGCCACTACAAGTGCACCTACACCACCGATATGGCCGCTTACTTCACGAGTGTCACCACGAGTCCCTACAAGCAGGCGTTGAAGATGTTGAAGACGCACCAAAAGATGTTGAAGACTTCGTGTTGATTAGTCTTCGGCTGTTAGTTAGCCTTCGGCTGTTAGTTACTTCGTGTTAACATGAAATGCTGGTAAGAATGCTGTTTGAACAATAGTGCATTAAAGAGCAAAAAATTATTTTTGGCTATATCTAATAATTTTAATACTTTTGTAGCCAAAAATAATTAGACTGTTTTTCATGCAAATAATTGGTAGAGAGAAAGAAATAAAAGAACTACAAAGATTGAAAGAGTCGAACCAGGCGGAGTTTGTTGCGATATATGGTCGCAGGCGTGTGGGCAAAACTTGGCTGGTGAGGAGTTACTTTCAAGACCAATTCACTTTTTATACCACTGGCATAGCCCGTGGTAACAGAAAGGAACAGCTTCAAAATTTCTACAAATCAATATGTTCCTATAGCAAATCGGCTCTTCAGCAGCCTAAGGACTGGTACGAGGCTTTTGATTTGCTCAAGGATGTGATTAAACGTTCCCGACAACGCAGAAAAGTAGTGTTCCTGGACGAATTGCCATGGATGGACACCCAGAAGTCGGAATTTTTGAAAGCAATTGATTTGTTCTGGAACAGTTGGGGAAACATGCAGCAAAATTTGCTGTTTGTGGTATGTGGCAGCGCGGCCTCTTGGATGGTGAAGAACATTATCCGCAATAACGGAGGCCTGCACAACCGTCTGACGTGCCATCTGCACCTTGAGCCGTTCACCCTTGCGGAGACCAAGGCTTACCTTCATTCCCAAGGAGTGCGTTGGACTGACGATTTGATTGCGGAATGTTACATGGTGATGGGTGGCATACCCTATTATCTGCACCTGTTGGACCGTTCTATGAGTCTTGCACAAAACATTGACAGACTGTTCTTTGCGCCTAATGCATTGCTAAAAGACGAGTTTGACACTTTGTACAAGTCGTTGTTCAATAAATCGGAGGATTACGTGAAAATAATCGCTGCCTTGAGCAAACGCCGCAGTGGTTACACGCGCGAAGAGATTGTAAAAGCTACCGGTTTGGCCAACGGTGGTGGCCTGACACGAAAACTGGACGAATTGGAACAATGCAGCTTTATCCGTCGTTACAATCCTGTCAAAGGAAGAACGACAATATACCAACTCATTGATTTCTACAGTCTTTTCTACTTCCAGTTTTTGAACGGATCACAACATTTCGACCGAGATGCCTGGCTGCACCTCCAAGCCACTCCGCGACATAACACATGGCTCGGACTAAGCTTTGAAAGGCTCTGTTTCGCCCATATCTATGCGATTCAAAAAGCACTCGGTATCGCAGGAGTCGCAACCAAAACATTTCCCATGCAAACGCCTAACGCACAAATGGATATGGTGATTCTACGCGCGGACAAGGTAACGACATTGTGCGAAATGAAATACACGAACAATCCCTACGCCATCACCAAACAAGAAGCGGACAAACTCCGTCATCGGGCCGCAGAGTTGAGCCTGTGTTTCCCCACGCAGAAACAGGTGCTTATCACGCTCGTTTCAAATCAAGTACCAAAGAAAAATATTTATTATAATAGTCTAATAACAAACAATATAACTCTTTCTGATTTGTTTCTTGAATAAATTATTTTTGGCTATATCGGATGTTTTTTATGCTCCTATAGCCAAAAATGAACTGACAAATCTTAATACCTACAAAAGTTCAACATCAATAACACCTGTATAACTCAAAAGTAATGCCAAAAATGATATAGAAACTATGACTATCCGACTTGAGCAACCCGAAGATTATCGTGAGGTGGAGAACCTCACCCGCAATGCGTTCTGGAACGTCTATCGTCCCGGATGCACGGAGCATTATGTGCTCAACCAATACAGAAACAATCCCGATTTCATCCCCGAACTGGACTTTGTGATGGAAGAAGACGGCAAGCTGATCGGTCATGTGATGTTCTCGAAAGCCGAAATCCTCCTTGCCGATGGAACCGCCTTCCCTTCATGGACCTTCGGTCCCATCAGCATTCACCCCAACTACAAGCGCAAAGGCTACGGGCTCAAACTCCTTCGCCATGCATTGGGGAAGGCGCGTGAGATGGGGGTCGGCATGCTCCAGATGGAAGGCAACATCGAGTTTTACAAACACGCCGGCTTCGGTCTGGCCAGCAAACTCCGCATCCATTACCATGATATGCCGCAGGAGGAGGAAGTGCCCTTCTTCCTCGCCCAGGAGCTGATCCCCGGCTATTGGGGCAACCGCGAGGGCACCTATTGTCCGCCGAAGGGCTATTTTGTGGCTGATGAGAACCCCGAAGCGTTCGAAGCGTACGACAAAGGTTTCCCCAGAAAGGTGAAAGCCTACAACGATGGGCAGTTGCCGCCTTTCGCCGAGAAGGCCAAGCTGATGCTGCGGACCGAGAGGCTGACGCTTCGTCCCTGGTTTGAGAGCGACGCCGACTCCTTGTTCAAATACGCCTCCGATCCCGACGTGGGACCTCGGGCGGGCTGGCCACCGCACAACAGCGTGGAGGAAAGCCTGGAGATCATCCGCACGGTATTCCACAACGACTCCAACTGGGCCATCGAGCTAAACGCGACGGGAGAAGCCATCGGGGCCATTGGCTACGGTCCTTCGTGCGAGTGCAATCTCCCCGCCCGCGAGGGAGAGCCCCTCTGCGGCTATTGGGTGGCCAAACCGTACTGGAACCAAGGCTTCTGCACGGAAGCGCTGCGAACGATGTTGGACTATATCCGCAGAACGACGGACATCCAATCGCTCATCAGCGGGCATTTCGTTGACAATCCCGCCTCCGGCCGTGTGATGGAGAAATGCGGATTCCAACCCACTGAGGAAACCTGCATCGACGAGACCCAGTATCAAGGCAAAGACAGACCTATCAGGGTGCTGAGGTTGGAACTGAAATGATGGAATTGGAACATTGAAAGGTTCGAAGCCTTGTCAAGTGGGGGTTTGTCATTAAACAAAGAGATTTCAAAACAGTAACAAATTTTATCTTATGAAAAAGACAGTTTTTTTTATTGTGGCGGCGTTGCTGTCCATGTTTTTGGCTGGATGCGGACGCGAAGAAGTGAAACCCACCGAGGACTCCCGGCATCTGTTCAGTGTTGCGGAGGGACGGCAGGTACTTTTCGCCCCAGGAAATCTACAGTTTTGTACCGCCGGAAGCCGCTCCACCACCGAAGGCACGGCCGTCGGCACTTTCCGTTTTGCCGAACACCAATACGACTACCTCGGTCAGGCCAATGTCTTGGTGTCCGACACTAACACAGGCTGGATTGACCTTTTCACCTGGGGTAGCAGCGGATGGCATGTGGCCCCCTGTTCGGAAAAGGATGGCGACTATGACATCGAGAGTCTCTGCGGTAGCGAGGCTTACGCCGACTGGGGTGTCTATAACGCCATCGGCACTGATGCTCCCGGCACATGGCGCACGCTGACGCGCGACGAGTGGGACTTCCTCGTCAACCGCCGTGCATCTTCCACAGTCGACAGCACCGACAGTGCCCGCTATGCTGAAGCCACCGTGTGCGGTGTCAAAGGGCTTGTCCTCTTCCCGGACAGCTTTGTGCGACCCGCCGCGCTTGCGCCGATTGTCAACATCAACAGCAACAACTTTGCCATAAACTTCGGTGACAACATCTACAATGCCGACGAATGGGCACTGATGGAGAAAGCCGGTGCTGTGTTTCTGCCCGCTGCCGGTTTTCGGGGCGGCACATGGCTCTCGACCGTCGGCGACGGCGGAAGCTACTGGGCATCCACCTGCAATGCCGCCCGCCAGGCCTACGCCCTGCTGTTCATCGACGGATTGATCAATGCCAGTGCCGAATGCACCTACGAAAAAGACCGTGGTTACGGACGCTCTGTCCGTCTGGTAAGGGACGCTCGCGCAAAGAAATAGGAATGGAAAGCCATGTGTTGCCGGACAACCTGATGTTGGAACAAATAAAGATTCGCCTCACGGAGGCCGGGGTGGCGGTGACAAGACGATCATCTGCCTGTGTTGTCAAAAAAAGAGTATCTTTGCGGCGGCTTGGGAGTTGTGGCATTTCTGCCGCAAAAAAGTCGCCGGGAATGGCGGCACTCCTACAAACTGACCTGATGACAGTTGTTATGTAGAAGCCCGTAAAAAAGACTCGTATGATGGATAATCGTTTCAAAATCCGCTTAGCAAAGCCCGGTGAGGCCGGTTTGGTCCTCGACTTTATCAGGAAACTGGCGGCATACGAAAAGTGTGCCGATGAGGTGGTGGCCGACGAGACTACCCTTCACCATTCCCTCTTTGTGGAGCATTCCGCCGAGGTTATCTTTGCCGAGGAGGACGGTGTGGTAGTCGGCTTCGCCTTGTTCTTCCACAATTTCTCCACTTTCGTGGGGCGCAAGGGACTTTACCTCGAAGACCTCTTCGTCCTTCCCGAGAAGCGTGGCAGAGGGTACGGCAAAGCGCTGCTGAAACACTTGGCGAACCTTGCAGTCGAGCGCAACTGCGGCCGCATGGAGTGGATTTGCCTCGATTGGAACGAATCCGCATTGAAGGTCTATCGAAGCATCGGTGCTGTCCCCATGGACGAGTGGACCGTGCAACGATTGGACGAGGAGGCGTTGAAACAGTTTGCTGAGGCCGGAGCTGTTTAGCTCGCGATATTTCGCCTTCTCGGATCCCCACCATCCACCATCCACCAATCACCATCCACCAATCACAATTCACCAAACACCAATCACCAATTATGAAAGAGAAAGTTTTACAAGCCATGCGTGAGTTCGGCGAACCCGTCAACGCTGGCAAGATTGCCGAAATCACGGGCATTGATCGTAAAGAAGTGGACAAAGCCTTTGCAGAACTGAAGAAGGAGGGCGCAATTGTGTCACCCGTCCGCTGCAAGTGGGAGCCGGCGAAGTAGTTCCGACCCGCGATGAATGTAGCCGACACTGTCGCAGAGGTTTCCATGACCTTTGCGACAGGTTTTGTGCATTCCGGATTTTTGTACTTTTGCGGCCGTTTTTTTTTATCCAAAAGACGATTGTAATCGGAAAATAGGTTTATGGAAGGTCCCCCGACTAAAAAAGCCATTGTGATCGGCGCCGGCATCTCAGGTCTCACCGCCGCTGTCTATCTGCAGCGCTCCGGCATTCAGACCCTCATCCTGGAGAAAGCCGCCGGTCCGGGTGGGATTTCCACTAGCTGGAAAAGGAAAGGCTACACCTTTGAGGGTGGTGTCCATTGGCTCATCGGGGCCAAGAAGGAGATTCCCTTGCATCAAGTCTGGTTGGAGACTGGTGCTTTGCAAGACAACAACCCCGTCTATTTCAAAGACCCCATTTACACGCTGGTTGACGACAAAGGCGTCATGCCCCTGTTTCGCGACCTGCACGGGTTGGAAATCACAGGTCTCAGAGACCGGATAGCCTTGTGGCGGCTCCGCTTCCATTTGGCTTGCTTCAAGCACTTTCACCAGCCCATCAGCGATTTGCGCGGCCTCAAGGTGCGGAATCCCATACCCTTTTCCATTGGCGAGTATGTCAAAATGTTGCCAGCTGTTTTCATCACGCCTTTCCTGCTGGTGCAGTCGGCGAAGCACCATGCCAAATGGTTCAGGAATCCCCGTATCAGGGCGCTTTTGGCCGCGGTCGTTGACCCCGACATTAACGCGCTTTCGTTTATCTACACCCTTGGCACGTTCCAAGTGGGCGACAGTGGCTACCCGAAAGGCGGCTCGCTGCAAATGGCGCTGAATATGGCCGAAACATTCCAAAGTCTGGGCGGTGAAATCCGATACAGAACCCCGGCAGAGAAGATTTTCTCCGAAGGAAAAAGATGCGCTGTTTTAGCTGGAGATGAGACGCTTACTGCGGATGCTGTAGTTGTTTCGGCGGATGCCCGAAGCGCCATCGACACGCTTTTCGGCGAGCCGATCCAAGATGGCTGGGCGCAGAAGATGCGCGCCGGACTCAGGACGACCCAGTGCAGTTTCTTGGGGGTCGGGGTCGAGGCAGATTTGTCCTCATGGCCTCGTTCCATGCAAATAGTGCTGCCACGACCGCTGAGGGCGGCTGGGCGCACCTACAAAACGCTCATCGTGAACAACTATGCCACGGAAGACGGTTATGCCCCGGAAGGTTGCAGCGTCCTCACCTGTCTGCTGCATGGCCCCACATACGACTACTGGAAAGCGGCCGATGAAGACGGCAGCTATGTGGCCAAGAAGAAAGCGGTGATGGACGGCTTTTTGGAGGCGATAGGGGAGGTGATACCCGAAATCAAGGGCGCCGTGGCGGTGACCGACGTGGCCACACCCCTCACTTACGAGCGTTATTGCGGCACCTTCGAGGGCAGCTATATGTCGGACTGGCCCCCTTTCAGCCCGTTGTACCATGCGCCTATCCGCTATCGGGAGGGACTTTACTTCACGGGGCAGCGGACAGCCTATTCCGGCGGACTTCCCCCGGCAGCCCAAAGCGGCCGTACCACAGCCCAAACGGTCTGTAAGGACTTGGGCGTGGAATTCGTCGGACATTGAACAATTTGAAATTTATGTACATTTGCAACACTTGCTAACTGACACAATAACGGTTCAAGCTCGCCTTTTTGCTGGCCCCTTCCGTGCAAGCGCGGCAGCGTGACCGTCGGATGTTGCCTATCTTACCACAAACTTGATCGTTTCCCGTCCATCCTCACGCTTGATTTGCAAGAAATAGAGTCCCTGCTCCAACCCTGTCACGGGAATTTTGCCCGAGTCGGGCCTTTCCACTGTCTTCAGACGGGGAGTCTGCGCCCGGCCGTCAGAGAACAACAGGGAAAAAACAATCAATATCCCCAAGGCACGCTGTAATGTTTGCTTGCTCATTTGTGTAAAATCATGTAGAGTGTCGAAAATTTCAGGGTAAATAACGTCAACTTAACGCTTTACCACCACTTTATGGGTGATTTGGTTGCCGATGCGAACCAGGTATATACCGTCCGGGAGCGCAGGGGTTTTGCCCGCAGTCTGCAAAGAGGCGACCCGGCGTCCAGACAGGTCATAGACATCCGCAGAAACCTCGGCAAAGCCGTCCTCCGAGGCGATTGCTATGCAACCGTCGGTCACGTGAACGAGGATAGGGGAATTTTCCACATCGTTAATGCCTACGCCAGAGCCGCAATCCTCGCTCCTTGCGGCTTTGTGATGCCGTCGGGCCAGTAAACGTCCTCGTCAATGTCGCCGGGACAAGTGACAACCGCGGTACTGTTGTCGAGGTAGTAATAAAGCGTGTCGCCGCTCGAACTTACCGCAAAGAAATCGTAATCAGTTTGGGCGTTGGCTGAAAAGAAAAACGCCAGAAATGCCAAGGTAGAAAGGAGATGTTTTTTCATGTCTTTTTAATACAATTTTAAGCACTCGTTTTAAGCCGCAAAGATACACAATTTTTTCATGTTTAAGCAGTTTTTTGCAATATATCCCCATCATCCCTGAAAAAAACATCTGAAATATCCCCCTTGAATCGTGTAAATATCCTGTCTGCGTATTTCTGCGAGTTTCTCGGGTATATCATTGTCCCGCAGACCACGCAGATTAACGCAGACTATCCCACCGTTTTTTTGCAAGACCGCGACGAGACGCAGTATGAGGGCGCAGGCCGACTGATTCGGGTGTTTCAGCTGTAACTATGATTCGTTTTCCCGTTTTTCAATCCTTTTCGCCACTCCGATAGCGGATGCCGGGCAAACCAGTCGGCACAGGTGGCAACCGACACATTTCGTGCCGATGAGATGTGGCTGGCGGCTCTCCGCGTCGAAAGTAAGAGCCTGGTGACCGCCGTCACGGCAGGAAATGTAACACCGACCGCAACCGATACACTTTGTATGGTCGAAAGCCGGCAGGACTTTCGTGTCGCGGTCAAGGTCTGAGGCTGGCACAAACGAAGGCACCAGTTCGCCCACAATATCCTCAAGATGTTCTATACCATGCTCTTGCATATAGGTCTGCATCCCGGAGATGAGGTCGTCGATGATCCGGTAACCATACTGCATGACAGCAGTGCAAACCTGCACGTTACGACATCCCAACTGTATGAATTCCAACGCATCGTGCCACGTCTCAATGCCGCCAATACCGCTGAACTCGATATTTTCGTTTTTCGGGAGTCGGGTATTGCTGGCCGGAAATGATTTGGTGATATAGGCATCCTCATTGTTGTGCTGTTTGTTCACAATCGGATTCTGCGCCATTTCGAGGATGAACCGCAGGGCAATGGGCTTTATGGCACGCCCTGAATAGCCCGAAACGGTCCATTTGTCACCGACCTTGGCTTCCGGCGACATCGTCACGCTCTTAATGGTGTTGATGGCCGAGATGGCGTCGGCGCCGGCAAAATAAGAGGCCAACAGAGGACGGTTTATTTGCGTGATGTTGGGTGTCATTTTGGGAATGACGGGAATGTTTACGTGGTGCTTCACGTAAGAAGTGTAGTACGCCACGAGTTCCGTGTCCTGTCCCACATCGCTGCCCATGCCCGTCAGACGCATCTGAGGACACGAGAAGTTCAGCTCCACGGCATCACAGCCGGAGTCTTCGGCCATTTTCGCCAAAGAGATCCAGTCTTCCTCAAACAGACCCATGACACTGGCCACAATCACCTTTGTCGGGTAATTCTGTTTCAGCCGGCGCAAAATATCAAAATCGACTTGGTATGGATTCTCGCTCAGCTGCTCCATATTTCGGAAGCCGGCAAGCGAGACGCCCTCCTTGACGGCATCGAAACGGGGCGACACTTCGTGGATGTCCTGCTTGCAGATGGTCTTGTAGAAGACACCTGCCCAGCCCATCTCCAAAGCGCGGGCCACCATGTCGTAGTTGGTGCAGATGGCGGACGAGGCGAGGAAGAACGGATTTTCACAGGGGATGCCGCAGAAAGTGATGGCGAGACTAGGAGCCTGTCCGTCGGGGGCAGCGGGTTCGCATTCCGCCGCTTTCAGCAGTTCGCGGATGCGGATCGGCCGGTCGTAGTGAATGCAGGCCTGTTCGGCGCGTTCGAGGTCGGCATAGGTGCAGTCGTCGATCCACTTTCCGGCATTCTTCGCGTTGTCGAACCGTATGGCGCGGACGGCGCGTGCGGGATCTCCTTTTCCACAAGCCTTGGTGCAGGGCGCATCCTCGCACAACAGACAGCGGGCCGCCTCTTCCTTAATATGTAATTGACGCTGATTAACCATAATAATAAGTTTTTGTCGCTTTGTTGTCAATCAGATTGCGATACAATCATCATGAAAAATGAAAACGCAAAATTAAATTTTTTCAATATCACTCCGACAAAAAAAAATTACATGTCCGCAATTTTCGTCCAATCAGATGAACGTTTGTTCCGCTATTTGAAAAGCGTGGCTTTTCGTTTTGTGTGTCTTCGCCGCGTAAAAGAAGCATCTATCCCGATGCCGAAATCGTGCAGATACCCGTCTGTACACTGCCCCCACCATCGTCAACACCTTCATCGAAACCCGCGACCTGATCGGTTTAGATAGTGTGTGTGTTTGCGACATTAAAGCCCTTTTCCACTGCGGCGTCAACCGCCACGCCTTTGTCCCCTCGCATCGGGTTGATGGACAGCACCGTGTCAGAGGAGCGTTGGTGAAAGGGAGACTCATCCACGTCGGGGATGCATCTCTGTAGAAAAAACAGTCTTTAATATTCACTCATCTATCTTTGTGTCAATCAATTTCAAAACACAAAATACCATTTGGATACAAAAATATTATTTTTTCATATACTCAAAGCAAAACCGACGAAAAAAAGCTTGCGAAACTTGAATAATGTGTATTTTTGCGGCGACTTGGGAGTTGCGGCATTTCTGCCGCAAAAAGTTCGTCAGGAATGCCGCAACTCCTGCAAATTGACAAAACAACAGTTGTTATATAGAAACTGAATTCAAGAATTGACAATATGATAAAAACAAAGGAAATATACCTCGCCGGAGGTTGCTTCTGGGGAACGGAGCATTATTTCAAACAGATTGAAGGTGTGGTGAATACGGAAGTGGGATTTGCCAACGGACATACAGAAAATCCGACGTATCAGGAAGTCTATACCGACACGACGGGGTTTGCGGAGACGGTACGCGTCCAATACAATCCCGAGGTGGTCGGACTTGAATTTCTCCTGCAGATGTTCTTCAAGGCCATTGACCCGACAAGTCTCAACAAACAAGGACATGATGAAGGGACACGCTATCGCACAGGCATTTACTACACTGCTCCCGAGGATTTGCCAACCATCGAAAAAGTATATCAGGAAGAACAGCAGAACTATCAGCAACCTTTAGCCGTGGAGATGCTTCCCTTGGAGAATTTCTATACGGCGGAGGAGTATCATCAAGACTATCTTGACAAGAACCCCACTGGCTACTGTCATCTTCCGCAGTCGCTATTCGAGTTCGCGAAGAAAGCCAAGGACAAACGGAATTGAAACCTTTAGTTTTGCGGTTAGCGGAAGAATACGCAAAAACAGTTCTCGTCAACCTCGCCCTTCTGCTGGCCTTTTCCGTGCGAGCGCGGAAGCGTGACCGTCGGGTGTCGCCTATTTTACCACAAACTTGACCGTCTGCCGTCCTTCTTCACTCTTGATTTGCAGGAAATAGAGTCCCTGATCCAACGCTGTCACGGGAATTGTGCCTGAGGAGGAACCCGAAGCCACCGTTTGTCCCACGCTGTTGAAAATGGAATAATCCACAACGGCGAACGGGAGGTTCCTAATGTCATAAAAGGAATCACAATTTACCCAGTAACATATTCCGCCAAGTATAAATCCCATCCGCAAATATATGTTATTTTTGCGCCCTAAATGTCAACAAGACCTCTTCCTTGAGCAACCTCGAAGAGGCAAGACGATCGAAGCGCAAATTGTTAAAAAACGACTTCCTTGAGCAGCCTCGAAGAGGCAAAACGCACGAAGTGCAATTAACCCCACACAAGCGCAGCGCAGTGTGGGGGTATAAGAAAGCCCCACAAGCGCAGCGCAGTGTGTGGGGGTATAAGAAAGCCACACAAGGCGCAGCGCAGTGTGGGGGTATAAGAAAGCCACACAAGGCGAAGCGCAGTGTGGGGCAAAGAGGGAAAAACAAAAAAACGAATCAATATGGATAAAGAACAGAGATTTTGCCAGAGCTGCGGGATGCCGCTGACCCCGGAGATCCTCGGCACTAACGCCGACGGCAGCCGAAACGAAGAATACTGTATCTACTGCTACAAAGACGGTGCGTTCACCGGCGACTTCACCATGGAGGAGATGGTGGAGTTCTGTAGCCAATTCGTAGAGGAGTACAACAAGAACACCGGCCAAAACCTCAGCCGCGAAGAGTACAAGGGCGTGCTTCGACAGTATTATCCTAATCTGAAGCGTTGGCAACTACCCGCCGACCAGCTGCCGCACGCCACCTCGCCCATCAAAAAGCAGCTTATTGATGAGGTAAACGCACTCGGCATCAAAGGACTCCCAAAGATTGAAAACCTCTTCGTGCTGCAAGGTTCGTTCGTCAACATGGAGTACATCATCAACGGCAACAAGGTGAAACTCCTCGACGACAATGCCACGTATTGGGGTAATCAGGTGGAAAAAGGCGACGGCCGCTGCTTCGGCATCGCCTGCGACGAGCACTACATTCTCGTGAGCGAGTACGGGAAGGACGGTGCGGATGCCGAAATAGTGATTTTCAAAAAAAGATAAGTATGAAAACCGAAGTACAACCCCAGGAGACTCCGCGAGCATTCGCCTTCGAGATGTGGATGAAGTCGCCAATGCCTATAGTGACGCTCACCAAAACCTTTGACGTGAGCAGTATCTATAAGATCTCAAAGCGAAAAAAACAGAAATTCAATATGTTGCTTTGCTTGTGCATCGGCAAAACGGCCTGCGGGATGGAAGAATTCTACCTATTGCCCGAGGACGGCAAGCTCTTCCGCTATGACCAGATTGCCGTCAATGTGGTGGTGCGCAACCGCAAGGGCGGCATCAACTCCTGCGACATCCCCTTCTCTGACGACCTCCAGCAGTTCGACCGCGACTACATCGCGCTGACCACCAAAGTGGCGGAGACGTGCGAGAGCAGCTTCCTCGACGGCTACATGATTGTCGGCACCTCCGCGATGATCCAGACCGAGCTCGACTGCATCGTCAACCAATACACCGACAAGTTCCTCAACCCGATGGTGATGTGGGGCAAATACCGCAAAGAGTGGTTCAAGACCAAACTGCCGGTCTCGTTCCAGTTCCACCACGTGCAGATGGACGGCGGCGACGCGGCACGGTTGCTGGAAAGGCTGCAGCAAACAATCCTCTCTCTATGAAGTTGCTAAAACAATACCGTTTCGCCTTCGATTCGTGGGGCTTGCTCCTCTTCCTGCTGGTGATGCTCCCCAATTTCATCTGGTTCGCCGTTCCCGCACCGAACGACATCCTGCGCGCGGATTCGGCCACGCCGGTGGTGGATGCCATCGGCTCCGTGTTCCAAGTCCTGACCGTCGCGTGCCTCTGCTTTGTTATCCATAAAGACAGAAGTAAACTTCGTTTTTCGCCACATATTATCGCTACAATTGTTTGCGTCGCAATCTACTACATCGGATGGGCGTTGTATTACACGGCCAATGTAAACCCCTTTGTCATCCTCCTGCTGACTATTCCGCCCTGCTTGGCGCTCATCCTTTTCGCCGCCGACAGGAAAAACCTCCTGGCAATCCTCTTCGCCACTGTTTTTGCGGTGTGCCATCTGGTTTTCGCGGTCGTGAATTTTGTGTAGAAAAACGGAATAAGTGGTAATTTTTTATGTTGTTAAAAATGGAATAAGTGACAAAATGCAATAATGATTTTATGGAATAAGTATTTTTTTTTATTGTATTTCACAGAATTATAGTATCTTTGCAGCCGTAAAAATATCACGGCTATGTTGAAACGCAAATTCACCCAATATCTTGAGCACTTCCTGAAAGAAGAGCAGGACAAAATCTTATTAGTGAACGGTGCCCGTCAGATTGGGTAATCGTATCTGATTCGCTATGTGGGGACCAAGCTATACACTCATTTCGTTGAAATTAATCTTAAAGAGGACAAAGAAGGCGAGCAGGTGTTCGCTTCAGTTCATACTACCAATGATTTATACATTCGACTAAGCAACTATTACTCAAAACCTTTGGGTAACAAATCCGATACTTTGATTTTTTTGGATGAGATACAGAGTTACCCGCATCTGCTGACAATGCTCAAATTCCTTAACCAGGAAGGGAAGTACCGCTTCATTGCCAGCGGTTCGCAATTAGGGGTGGCCTTGGCGCAGACGCCCTCTGTGCCGCTCGGCAGCGTGGAAATCAAGCAGATGTACCCGCTTGATTTTGAAGAGTTCCTGTGGGCAACAGGCATTAGCGCGGAGTGGATTGAACAAATTCACAATTCTTATCTGAAAGAGGAGGCTCTTGATGAAAACACGCATACCCTGTTGCTAAAACGATTCCAATACTACTTGCTTATTGGAGGACTTCCGGAGGCTATCAACAAATATCTGGAAGACAGGAATATAACGCGCGTGCGATCGGTACACAACGATATCCACGAACTCTACCGCATTGATTCATCACAATATGATGCGGAGCATAAATTGAAAATCCGGCGCATCTACGATCTGATTCCCAGTGCATTGGAAAACAAAAAGAAACGGATTGTTTATAAGCAGATTGAAGACAAAAAAGGCAAGGACTTTTCAGATTACGCCGACGAATTTGAGTATCTGGCGAATTCTGGAGTGGCATTGATGGTTTCAGCCATCAGTAACCCCCACTTCCCTTTGATTGAATCGGAACAGAAACGTCTGGTCAAGCTTTACCTGAACGATGTGGGGTTGCTGACCCATTTGCTATACGGACTCAACGTGAATGCGGTGTTGCAAAACATCAGGAGCATCAACTTGGGAACGGTATATGAATTGGTGGTGGCGCAAGAGTTGCAAGCTCACGGTTTTAACCTTCACTACTACGATAACAAACAAAAAGGAGAAGTGGATTTTCTTATAGACGATTACGAGCGTCTTGAGGTGCTGCCGTTGGAGATCAAATCGGGGAAAGATTACACAGAGCACAGCGCCCTGACCAAATTTCTGAATACTCCCGACTACGGCATACATCGGGCTATCGTGTTCTCAAATGAAAGGGCGGTGCAAAAAAAGAAGGGTGTCACCTACCTGCCCATTTATTATTGTATGTTTCTTCATAATGGAACGGCAGCCTCCGATACCGTCATCCTGCCCGAACTGGAGAAAGTGGATTAGGAGCAATGGAGAATCGAGTTCATCCTTTTCGTCGGAGTTCCATTGACCGTGTTTCTGGAATCTGTCGTGCCAATGGTCATCATAGCCGTTGTCGCGACCTTTGCCGCCGCTCAGGAGGGGCATTTCATCAGAACTGGTCAAAAAGAGTTTTGAAAACGATATGATCGCTTTCTTGTTGGAATTGAAATGGTGGACATTAAACAAACTTATGACATTAAATAAAACATCTTTGATATGAACATCCTGATTCTTTCCGGCAGTCCGCGCAAAAACGGTAACACCGACCTGCTTGTGGAAGCTTTCGCCAAAGGCGCTTCAGAGAAACACCACGTGGAGGTCGTTTCGGTACACGATTACACGGTGCATCCGTGCATGGGGTGCAACGCGTGTTTCACGAGCGAGGGTAACGCTTGCGTGCAGAAAGACGACATGCCACTCATTTACGAGAAGTTGGCGGATGCCGACATGCTCGTCATCGCCTCGCCGGTCTATTTCTATGGTTTGAGTGCGCAACTGAAGGCCTTCATCGACCGCTGTCACAACCCCATCCGCGACACCTTCCACATCCGGAAGGCCGCCCTCCTTTTGGTCGGCGCCGCCTCCCTGCCCGAGCTCTTCGACAGTATCCTCACCCAATACCAGCTTTGTATCAATTATTTCCACATTGAAGATATGGGCCATGTACTCGTGCGCGGCGCGAAAGAGAAGGGTAGCTTACGAGGTTCGAAAGCGATGGAGGAAGCGGAGGCGTTGGGGAGAGCGATAGCACAATGATTTTCACCCTCTTGATTTCGGCATGTTACATTTTTCTTGCTGCGGTATTCCGACTTCGGTCGGCAAATTCCGTTCGGCACAGGCAGCAGCATCTCGTACAACTACCTCGATTACCGGGTGAGGAATGACTCGGACAACACCTACCAACTATGGTTATGGGTGGATGACGAATATCTGTGCGACGAACTCCGCGCGGCGGAACCCCAACCCCACACCTTCCATATCCATATCGAGAATGAACGCTTCACCCGTGAAGACGGGGTCGTCTATCGCAACGGCGAGGTCTATCGGGACATCCTCGATCCCGCCACGGGTCACTGCCTCGACAGCCAACTCATCCGCACCAACCATGCTAAGGTTATGTACGAATGTCCGGAGGAATTGGTGGAGTAAAGTGATACCTTCTGTTTAAAGGCAAAAGTCATAGTCAATAGTCAAAGTTTAATGTCGTGACCGAATTCAACAACCTTACCGGTCTCCGCCACGGCGAGTAGTTGGTGGCGGAGCGCACGGTGAGGAGTTGAAGCAGAGGAAAAAAGAATCGTACGCTGCTGAGCGTGCTGGAAGCACGCAATTCTAATAACCCCACACTAAGGCCGACAGGCCGCAGTGTGGGGTGGAATGCGCGGCGGAAGTCTGCGTGCCAGAGGCACGCCACCACTCGACTCGCTAATAGTAGCGTGTTTTCAACACGCCATCGGCGCACCGCATTCGTCACCACCCCACACTGCGCTCCACTTCGTTACGCTGATGTGGGGTTATTCGAATATCGTGCCTCCGGCACGCGAAGTCCATTTTCCACTTTCTTTAGCATAAAGAAACGCACCCGTCATATTGCAGCTGTATTTAAACAGTGATGATAATAAGAAAAAATCCAGAGATAGACTTGAGTGCCGAGTTCATCATTACGATCTGGCGTGATAATGATGCAACTAATATTGGTACTAATGGTGCAACTAATGGTGCAACTAATAGTGGTGCTAACGATCTGACAATCAGTACTAATAGTACCACTAATGTTGGAACTAATATTGGAACTAATATTGGAACTTCCGGAAACAGTGTTGCAACTGACCATTTGACGGAGAACAAGCGAATCGTGGATAGAATAGTAAAAAAGAAAGTCAAGCCAAGAATGACAAAAGAGCAGTTGCGGGAGTGCATCATCGAAGCGTGTGTCGTAGATCATTCAATTGATGAATTGGCTACGCTTTTGAAAAAGAGTCCAGACTATCTGCAAAATTTCGTGATTCCTGATTTTGTCGCCGACGGAACACTTTTACGCACCAAACCGAGTCATAGTCCAGGGCAGACGTATATGACGAATCCAAAACTTGACAAGTAGAATTAAAGGGTTGTCGGTGCGAAATTAGGTTTCGTGATTTATTCGTATTTTTGCCGCCGGAAAATCGAAACAATATACCCGCAAACAAAAACGCCGTCACACGCTACTACATTCTCGACAAGTTGTTGGCGAACCGTTACCACAACTACTCGACCGAGGATTTGTGCCGGTTGGTCAACGAGGAGTTGGAGGAACGGGAACAGCATGTAAGCCGCCGTACCACAAGGCGTTGTGATTTTTTGTATTTTTGCGGCTCACTAAACCTTTAACAAAATGAATAAAAAACCGACATTTATATCCCGTGACACAATGACTTCCGACGAAGGCTATGTGCAATGGATGGCTGACATCAAGCAGCGTTTCCGCCAAAGCCAATTGAAAGCCGCAGTTCGAGTGAACACCGCCATGCTCGAGTTTTATTGGAGCGTAGGCCGTGATTTGGTGGCGCTACGTGCAGAAGAGCGTTGGGGGGCTGGCGTAGTAAAGCAATTTGCGCTCGATATGCGGCAAGCATTCCCTAATGAAACAGGCTTCTCATACTCCAATGTAAAATACATGAAACAGTGGTATTTATATTATTATGAGAGAGTTATAAAAGGTCAACAGTCCATTGACCAAATTGGCCACCAAGCTGGTGACCAATTAGAAGTCGTTGAAAAAAGCCAGCAGGTTGCTGGCCAAATTGAGACTCTGAAAAAAGGCCAGCAGGCTGCTGGCCAATTAGAGATGCCCGAAATTTTTGGCAGAATCCCCTGGTTCCATCATGTCCAAATCATTTCCAAATGCCAAT
>Ga0247609_10001464_pt1 | contig 27954 bp, 37 predicted proteins | sample 172DNAGHGlowgp2_FD_193487 | JGI IMG/M metagenome (GOLD analysis project Ga0247609, IMG submission 193487) | Sheep rumen microbial communities from Palmerston North, Manawatu-Wanganui, New Zealand - 1728 DNA GHGlow gp2 | ecosystem: Host-associated > Mammals > Digestive system > Stomach > Rumen ... | reverse complement strand
CCGGCTATCGCTACGGCGGTGCTCATGATCGACTCGTCGGACTGGCCTACGGTTTTGGAGGGACTGAAGAACGCACAGGGAAAGTGCATCGTGAACAGCATCAGCCTGAAGGGCGGCGAGCAGGAGTTTCTGCGAAAGGCACGGGAGCTGCAACGATTCGGGGCTGCTGTGGTGGTGATGGCGTTCGACGAGGAGGGACAGGCGACAACCTACGAGCGCAAGATTGCTATTGCCGAAAGGGCATACAGACTGCTGACGGGCATAGGGTTCCCCCCGCAGGACATCATCTTCGACGTGAACATCCTGTCGGTGGGTACGGGCATCGAGGAGCATGCTGCCTACGGCATCGACTTCATACGGGCGGTAGCTTGGATTAAAGAACACTTGCCGCTGGCGAAGACGAGCGGCGGAGTGAGCAACCTCTCGTTTGCCTTCAGGGGAAACAACACGGTGAGGGAGGCGATGCACTCGGCTTTCCTCTATCATGCCGTACGCGCCGGACTGGATATGGGCATCGTCAACCCGTCGATGCTGCAGATTTACGACGACATAGAACCGAACTTGCTCAGGGCGGTGGAGGATGTCATCCTGAACAGAACGCCAGAGGCTACGGAGACGCTGATAGCGCTTGCCGACCAACTGAAACTGATGAAGGAGGAAGGGGCGACGACCAGCGACACGAGGGTGGCAGACTGGCGAAAGGGCAGCATCGAGGAACGACTGCAATACGCGCTAAGCAAGGGCGACGGCAGCTATCTTCAGGAAGACATCATGGAGGCGCTGCATGCCTACGGCGACAACCCGGTGGCGGTGATTGAGCAACCGCTGATGCAGGCGATGGAACATGTGGGCAGGCTCTTCGGCGAAGGTAAGATGTTTCTGCCACAGGTGGTGAAGTCGGCAAAGGTGATGCGCGAGGCGGTGAAAGTGCTGGAACCGGAGTTGGAACGGGAGAACGTGGGTATGCGAGAAGCGCTTGCAGAACGAAGTGGCGAAAGAACGCAGACAAAACGCAATGTCGTGGTGCTGGCTACTGCCAACGGTGATGTGCACGACATCGGAAAGAATATCGTGGGCATCGTGCTGGCGTGCAACAACTTCGAGGTGCACGATTTGGGCGTGATGGTGCCCAACGAACTGATATTGGAGAAGGCACGCGAACTGAATCCTTGTTTCGTGGGCGTGAGCGGACTGATTACGCCTTCGCTGAAGGAGATGGAGAACTTGTGCCGACTGTTTCAGAAGAACGGCATGAGGGTTCCTATCAGCGTGGGAGGAGCTACGACTTCGGCGGTGCATACGGCGGTGAAACTGGCGCCGCTATACGACGGGGGTGTCATCTACGGCGGTGATGCGTCGCAGACATCGGTCATCGCAAAGAAACTGCAGATGAATGCGGAGGAAACGCTGCGCCAGGTGAGAGCGGAACAGCAACGCATCAGGGACGCATACGAGAACAGGACGTACGAGCTGGTGAGCTACGAGGAAGCCAACCGACGGGCTCCTCTGTTGAAATACGACGACAGCTACCCGAAGCTGAACGAGCTGAAGTCTCTTGAAGACTTGCAGCCCACGATAGCGGATGTGGAACCGCTGATAGACTGGCGCATGTTTCTGCTGTTCTGGGGATTCCGGGGGGAGTCGCTGCAACAGTTGCTGGTGAACCCCGAGGCGGAGAAAACGCTGAAGGAGGGAAAGAAATACTTACAGGAGCTGAAAAACAACGGTTCCATCGTAATAAAGTCGCTACTGCGATTTGAGAATGTATGCCGCAGAGGTAACGACATTGTCTTTGCCGACGGCAACATCATGCCTATGTTGCGCAACCAGCAGGCGAAGGGTTCGAACTTGTCGCTGGCTGACTTCTTCGACGAGAAGGAACCAAGACCGATAGGACTGTTCTGCGTGACGGCGGGGGGGAGAGAGTTGAGAGATGAGAGTTTAGAGTTGAGAGATGAGAGTGGATTGATGGAGCATGCGCTGCGGGCAAGATTGGCGGAAGCAGCAACGGTGTGGTTGCAACAGAAGGTGTTCGGCGGTTACAAGGTGATTCGTCCAGCTTTCGGTTATGCCTCGTGTCCCGACCACTCGCTGAAGCGCATCCTCTTCGACCGCATTCCGGCGGAGAAACAGCTGGGGGTGACGCTGAACGACCACTACTCCATCACCCCATCGACAACGGTCTGCGGTCTCTTCGTCTGTCATCCGGAAGCCCGATATTTCACCGTTGGACGCATTGACGACGAACAACAAGCGGACTATATGAGGAGAAAAATGCCCTAAAGCCCTCCCCGACCCTCCCTAAAGGGAGGGAGCGCTAACGGTCAGCTTCCCTAACAAGTAATCACCCAAACGACCAAATATGAAAGTAATAGATATATTGAACAGCAGTAAGGCACCTTTCGCCTCGTTCGAACTGGTGCCGCCCTTGAAAGGTAGTGAGGTGACAAAACTCTACAACAGCATAGACCCGCTGATGGAGTTTCATCCGCCTTTCATCAACGTGACGTGTCATCGTGACGAGATTGAATACACGCCGAACAGCGACGGCAGCTATACGAAGCTGACGCTGGCGAAGCGTCCGGGAACGATTGCCATCGTGGCGGCTATCATGCGGCGCTATGATGTGCAGATTGTGCCGCACGTGATTTGTGGCGGCGCATCGAAGTCGAAGGTGGAGAGCGAACTGTTGGACTTGCACTTCCTGGGCATCCATAATGTGGTGGCGCTGCGAGGCGACGCTATTCCCGGACAGCGATTCTTCCAACCGGAGCCCGACGGATTTGCGCACTCCGACGAACTGGTGGCGATGATCAGCAACCTGAATCGCGGCTCGTATCTCGACCCTACGGTGAAAGACGGGGTGGCGACTGACTTCTGCGTGGGTGTGGCGGCTTATCCTGAGAAACATTTCGAGGCGGCAAACACGGAAACGGACATTCAATACCTGAAGCGAAAGGTGGATGCTGGTGCTGACTATATCATTACCCAGATGTTTTTCGACAACGAGAAATTCTTCGATTTCATTGAAAAATGTCGCAAGGCGGGCATCACCGTCCCCATCATTCCCGGACTGAAACCGATGTCGTCGCCAAGACAGATTGACTTGCTGCCGCGTTCGTTCCATATCGACATTCCGCAGGAACTGGTGAACAGGATGCGCACGACGAAAACGGCGGCAGAAGCTTACCAGGTGGGTATTGACTGGTGTATACAACAAAGCCGCGACTTGTTGAGTCGCGGCGTTCCAGCCATTCACTACTACACGATGGCGAAAACCGACAACGTGGTAGAAGTGGTCAGGACTGTTTTCTGATTACTTCTTCTCGGGCATCATCACAATCTTGATGTGGTTGCCGCTGGAAAGAACGACATTCTTCAGGAAGTTGCTGACATCGGCTGCGGTGACTGACTGGACTGTGGCTTTGTAATCGCTCTCGAAGTCTTTACCGCTGCGGACAAAACGCTCGAGAACGGTGCGCCAATGTCTGTTGTCCTTTGCATCGACGTCGGCTTGCTTCAACAGAATCTCCTTTACCTTATTCAGGTCTTCCTGGTTGGGATTGTCGATGATGGTCTGCAGGTCTTTCTGGAAGTAAGGAACGGCTTCTCCAGCTTTGTCGGGGTTGAGCATTCCGATTCCGGTCACGATGGCGTAAGCCTTGGTGCCGTCGTCGTCGAAATCGCCTTTTGCTCCAGCATGGTAGGCAGCAGACAGTTTCTCGCGAATCTCACGGTTGTTGACCATATCGTACATACGGTATGCTATTTCGAGCAGCACGAAGTTCTTCAGCGTGTAGTCGATATTGGCAGAGCGCCATATTTCGGCAGCTTGAGCCTGCGGATTCTCCATTGCTTTGGTGAAGTTGCGTGACTGTTCGCCATTGACGAAGGTACGCACGTCGGTGAAGGGTTGAGCTTTGGCTTTCTTCGTCGAAGGCAGCGAAGCGATATACTGTTCGATATACTTACGCATGACGGCTTCGTCGAAGTTGCCCACGAAGGTGAAGGTGAAGTCGGCAGCGTTGCCATAGGCTGAACGAGCCATCTCCAGGATGCGGTCGTAGCTGACGGCCTTCAGGTCGTCAACAGTAGGAATGCGATAGAGTTTGTTGCCGCCATAGGTAACGCTCTGGATAGAGTCTTCGAAAACGACAGAGGCGTTCATCGAGATGTTTTTCAGCGACACTTCAACAAGATTGAGGAAATTGCCTACCGACTGTTCGTCTTTCTTCACATTGGTGAAGGCGAGGTGGGTGAGCTGCATGAAGGTCTCAAGGTCTTTCGGGGTGGTCTTGCCTTTGAGTCCGTGACGCATCTCGTCCATAGAGAAGTCGATGCCACACTGCTTGCCGGAGAGAGCCTTCTGGAGTTCGTTCTTGGAGAAGGAGCCCAGTCCGCTATAAGACAGCGCCTCAGCAAACATCTGCAGGTTGGGTTCGTCGGCTTTGCCGAAAGCACCAAAGCCGCCTTTAGCATAAGCACTCATCACGATTTCGTTGTCGTTGAAATCGGTCTTTTTCAGCACGACGGTGGCACCGTTGGAGAGGGTGAGCTTGGTAAATCCCAGGGCGGCATTCTTCTCTTCCTTGGCTATCTTGCCTGCCTTCGGAGCTGCAGCCATGAGGGGTTCTTGGCGCACGTTGTCAACGTAGGCCTCTACTTTTTCTGCCCAGGCTTTGTCGGTAGCAGCTTTCAGTGCATCGGGGGCAGGATAGGTCTGACCGTCTTTTTCTTGCATCAAAGCGAGGACGACGAGGTTTCTGTCGCCTTCGACGATGAGTCCTTTGGCAATCGCATTGACAGCCTCAACGGGCAGCATGGGCGACATCTGCTTCATCATCGTGTAGAGATTCTCGATGCCTGGTATGGGCTCGTTGCCGATGAAGTTATCGACATACTCCTGGCAATAGCGGTCGTTGGGCAGTTTCTCGCGGTTGTTATAGTCTTTCTCCAGCTGACTCAGCTTTTCTTCCTTGGCACGGTCGAACTCTGTAGCGGTGACACCGAACTCATGGACGCGTTTCAGTTCGCGGATGGCAGCAGTCAGCGCAGCCTGCTCTTGTCCCTCTTTGGGCACGATGGTGAGGGTGAGGGCATCCTTGGTACGTGAGATGAGATAGGAACCGTTCTCTATCTGTGCCATCACAAACGGGCAGTCGGCTTTCTGGGTTTCTTCCTTGTAGCGTACGTTGATGATATTGGTGAGCAGGTCGATGAGATAGTTGCCCAAGAGATATTCGGATTTGCCCTTGAGCTCGTCGGGGGTGGCATCGCGCTTCAAGGCGGCGAGGATCATGCTCATGGTTTGTTCCTTATCTTTGCCCACGAGGAAGATGCCCTGTTCGTTGTCGGGAACGGGTTCGAGTTCAACCTTGGCAGCGTTGGCGGGAACCTTGATGCCGCCGAAGAGTTCTTTGATCTTGGCTTCGGTGCGGTCAACATCGATGTCGCCCACGATGATGATTCCCTGGTTGTCTGGACGATACCACTTGCGATAGTATGCCCGAAGGGTTTCGGGATTGCAGCCGTCGATGACTTCCATCAGACCGATGGGGTATCGCTGACCGTATTTGCTACCGGGATAGAGCGATGGGAACATCGTCTCGAGGATTTTCTGGGTTCCGGTGATGCGCATGCGGTATTCGTTGTGCACGATATCACGCTCCTGGTCGATGGCTTTAGCATCGAGGGTAAGTCCGTTTGACCAGTCTTTCAGTACGAGCATACACGAGTCGAGGGCTGTGATGCGCTTCGTCGGTACGTCGTTGATGTAGTAAACCGTCTTGTCGGTAGAGGTGTAGGCGTTGAGGTTGCGACCATACTCTACACCGATGCTCTGCAGATACTCTTGCAGTGAGTTGTCCTTGAAGTGGTCGGAACCGTTGAACGCCATGTGCTCCAACAGGTGGGCGAGTCCGCGTTGGTCTTCGTTCTCGTTGATGGAGCCCACTTTCTGGGCGATGTAGAAGTTGGCCACATGCTCAGGATAGTCGTTGTGGCGGATGTAATAGGTCAGTCCGTTGTCGAGTTTACCGATGCGGACATCCTTGTCAACAGGAATAGCTGGCAACTGCTGTGCCATTGCAGAACCTGAAAGGAGCAGCATTGCTGCTACGAAAAAATGTCTTAGTCTCATAATGATTAATATATTAGATTAGAATTGGTCATACTTTATACTGTGCTATTTTTATAGAAAGTTGCCCTATTGACGGAACAATAAAGACTCTTCGTAGTGTTCCACCTTGATAGAACACTACAAAAGTAATGAGGAAAGAGAGAAATCGCAAAAAATTTCTCTTAAATTTGATATTGATTAACTATTTTATTTCCCTAGAAACTTTGTGTCGATATATTTGGTGAGGGCATCGCGATAGAGGTCGCCAATAGGAAGGAAGGTGTCGGAATCGAGAATGACGCGATTTTTGTTGACTTCCTGTATCTTCTTCAGATTGATGATAAAACTGCGATGAATCCGCATAAAACTGTGGGACGGGAGGCGGTCTTCCATCTTCTTCATAGACAGCAGCACGATGAGGGGCTTGGTTTGGTGGTCGAGGTGTATTTTCAGGTATTCGCTCATGCCTTCGATGTAGCGAATGTCGGCAATGTTGATGCGCACCACCTTGTGCTCGGTTTTCAGGAACATGGCATCATCGCTGTCGATGGGTGACACCTCACTCTGGTGGAGGGCTTCGTAGCGGACTTTCAACTTGTTGGCAGCTCGTTGGAAGTCGTCAAGGCCGAAGGGTTTCAGAAGGTAATCGACGGCATCGACCTTAAAACCTTCGACGGCATACTCGCTGTAGGCGGTGGTGAAGACAATCAACGGCGGCACCGAGAGGGAGCGCACGAAATCCATTCCGCTGAGGTCGGGCATATTGATGTCGATGAAGATGGCATCGATGAGGTCTTGTTGCATAATGGCTTTCGCTTCCAATGCACTCTGGCACTCGGAAACAAGCTCAAGGAAGGGAATCTTTCGGATGTAGGCTGCCAACTGTTGCAGCGCTAACGGTTCGTCGTCAATAGCTAATACTTTAATCATAAGGTTGAGAGATGAGAGTTGAGGGTTGAGAGATGAGAGTTGAGGGTTGAGAGTTGAGAGTTCTTGCGCCGCTTCGCTCTGCAAGCGAGCAGAGCTCGAACGAGAGATGAGGGTTGAGAGATGAGGGGATTATAGGTTGTTTGCATCAGGGGATATGGGGGCAAGGGGTAGTGTCAACTGAACAGTATATGTCGTCGCAGTGTCAGTAATATCTAAGTGGTAATGGTCGTTATAGAGCAAATCGAGGCGCTGGCGTACATTAGCAAGACCGACACCACCTTCGGAGTTTTCATTTCCAACGGTAGCTGTTCGCGAAGTTGCTGGATTTCGATGCGAAGAAGATGAACCTGTCTGCGGTACTTCCTCGGCAGAGGGAGCCTGTGGACTTTTCTTTGAATTCTTACAAAGGAAGGAGATCTCGCTACCAACGCTGACACTTAGGTCGATAAAAGACTCTTGGGAATAGCTGATGCCGTGCTTGAAAGCGTTCTCGACAAAGGTGATAAGCAGCAGCGGAGGTACTGTACCGGTGGTAACAGTCTGGGGCATATCGATGTGGATGCTGACCTTATCGGTATAACGCATACGCATCAAGGCTATATAGTGACTGATAAACTCTAGTTCGCGCTGAAGAGGTATCATCTGGTGGTTGCCTTCGTAAAGGATATATCGCATCATCTTTGACAAGACGACGATGCTGCTCTTGGCTTTTTCGGGTGCAATATCGACCAAAGCATGAATGTTATTGAGCGTATTCATGAAGAAGTGGGGATTGATCTGATACTTCAGATACTCCAGCTGATGCGCCAGATTCTCTTTCTCTAACGCTTCCAACCCCTTGCGGTCATGCTCGTTCTTGAAATAGAGCTTTACGCCAAGGTTCATTCCAAGCATGAAGAAAAGCATGATGAAGCCTACCAGGTCGGCTTGACCGAACATGAGTGGAGGACGGTGAGGACCATGTGGACGCTCGCGCGACGACGATTCATGAGGTTGGCCTTGTGGTGACTCGCCGACAGGACCGTGCTGGAAATCATGGTGGGGCGGACGCATGCCGCCGCGCATCTCCATTAGTGGACGATGACGGTGAGGTCCACCAGGATGATACCAGCAGGCTAACAGGGTAAAGGCTGCCAACAGACACGCTGTTCCCGCGAAATAGAGTACTTTCTTGCGACGATAGATGAGAAGCGGCGCCAACAGATAGTTGTGAATGAGGAAGAGGACGAGAAAGACCGCCAATATCTTCCACACACCAAACACTTCATGCCAATGGAACACGGAGCGACTGTCGGAAACGGAACGGATATAGGATGTCAGCACTGGTGCCAGAAACAGCAGGGCGAAAATGCTGACATAGACAAAAGTCTCTTGATAGGCGCGTAATCGTTTTGTCATAGGCTCTACACTTAATAACGTTTCATGATGGTGTTTATTGTGACACAAAGGTAGCTATACCTCACGACATTACCAAAAACTATCAACCAACACGCCACATTCTTCAACGAACTACATCTAGACAAAAAGCAAAGAGACATAGGAAAAAAATCCTATGCCTCTTTATTATAACTGCCTAGATATTTCCTTGAATCCCTAGGATTGCCTAAGGGTTCTAGGACAACTAGAATTTATTCTGCCTTAGCTTCTTCTTCAGCGGGAGCTTCGGTTGCGGGAGCCTCAGCTACCTCTTCCTTAACTTCCTCTGCCTTCGGAGCTTCCTCTACAGGAGCAGCCTCTGCCTTCGGGGCAGCCTTGCGGCTTCGACGAGTCTTCTTGGCAGCAGCCTTCGGAGTCTTAGCCATGTTCTCGTCGAAGTCAACGAGTTCGATGAAAGCGATGTCGGCAGCGTCGCCCTGACGGTGTCCGAGCTTAATGACGCGTGTGTAGCCACCGGGACGGTCGCCAACTTTCTCTGAAATGACGCCGAAGAGTTCTTTCAATGCTTCCTTGTTCTGCAGGTAGCTGAAGACTACACGACGCGAGTTGGTGGAGTCGTCCTTTGCTTTTGTAATCAGCGGCTCGACATACTTCTTCAGAGCCTTTGCCTTGGCGAGGGTCGTAGTGATTCTTTTGTGCATGATCAGCGAAATTGCCAAGTTTGCCAACATGGCGCGACGGTGGTCAGCAGTACGACCCAGATGGTTAAATTTCTTACCGTGTCTCATTGTTTTTTTACTCTTTCTCTAATTTATACTTTGTTATGTCGGTTCCAAACGACAGATTCAGACTCTCGAGCAAATCATCAAGCTCAGAAAGCGATTTCTTGCCGAAGTTGCGGAACTTAAGAAGGTCGGTCTTGTTGTACTGTACCAGGTCGCCAAGTGTCTCAACATCGGCTGCCTTCAGGCAGTTGAGGGCACGAACGCTGAGGTTCATGTCAACGAGACGAGTCTTCAGCAACTGGCGCATGTGCAATACCTCTTCATCGAACTCCTGGTTGGCATCTGCATCGGGATTCTCAAGGGTGATCTTCTCGTCAGAGAACAACATGAAGTGATAGATGAGGATTTTGGCTGCCTCCTTCAGGGCATCCTTCGGGTGGATGGAACCATCGGTAGTAACCTCAAGCACGAGCTTGTCGTAGTCGGTCTTCTGCTCGACACGATATGGTTCAACTGCATACTTAACGTTACGAATAGGGGTGTAGATAGAATCGATGGGGAGAACGTTGACATCGGTGCAGAACTCACGGTTCTCGTCTGCCGGAATGTAACCGCGACCCTTGTTGACCGTGATATCGATTTGCATGGATGCCTTCGCGTCTAAATGACAAATCACCAAGTCGGGGTTTAACACTTCAAATCCAGTCAGATACTTACCGATATCACCAGCTTTGAATTCAGTGGAATTCTCTACAGTGATACTAACTTTCTCGTTCTCGAATTCTTCTACTACTTGCTTGAATCGAACTTGTTTGAGATTCAATATAATGTTGGTTACATCTTCCTTAACACCAGGGATGGAAGAGAACTCATGCTCAACGCCACCGATTTTGATAGTGTTGATAGCATAGCCCTCGAGCGATGAAAGGAGAATGCGGCGCAAAGAGTTACCAATGGTAACTCCAAAGCCAGGCTCCAACGGACGGAATTCAAATTTGCCGTACTTGTCGTCAGCCTCCAGCATTACAACTTTGTCGGGTTTTTGAAATGCTAATATCGCCATTAACTTAATGATTTATTTAGAGTACAACTCAACGATTAACTGCTCCTTAATATTCTCGGGAATGTCGGCACGCTCCGGTTTGTGAAGGAACTTACCGCTCTTGGTCTGCTCGTCCCACTCAATCCAAGGATACTTACTGTGGTTGAAACCTGCAAGTGATGCCTCGATGACTTCGAGAGACTTTGCCTTCTCGCGTACGCCAACAATCATGCCGGGCTTTACGGAGAACGAAGGAATATTAACCACCTTGCCATCGACAACGATGTGCTTGTGACCTACCAACTGACGAGCAGCAGCACGGGTAGGAGCAATGCCCATACGGAAGACGACGTTGTCAAGGCGGCTCTCCAAGTTCTGCAGCAGCACCTCACCGGTGATACCGTCAGCCTTGGCTGCCTTCTCAAACATATTACGGAACTGGCGCTCAAGAACACCGTAAGTGTACTTGGCTTTTTGCTTCTCTGCCAACATGACACCATACTCCGACATCTTACGACGACGGTTGTTGCCATGCTGTCCAGGAGGGAAGTTCCTCTTGGACAAAACTTTGTCTGCGCCGAAGATGGCTTCACCAAAACGGCGCGCAATTTTTGATTTCGGTCCTATGTATCTTGCCATAATAAATAAAAATAAATTGCTTGTTTATTGTTGCGTTATTATACGCGACGACGCTTCGGAGGACGGCAACCGTTGTGTGGTAACGGTGTAACGTCGATAATCTCTGTTACTTCGATGCCTGCTCCATGGATAGCGCGGATGGCGCTCTCACGTCCGTTGCCCGGACCCTTGACGAAAGCACGAACCTTACGAAGACCGAGGTCGTAAGCGACCTTTGCACAGTCTTCTGCAGCCATCTGTGCTGCATAAGGAGTGTTCTTCTTGGAACCGCGGAATCCCATCTTACCTGCAGAAGACCAAGAGATAACCTGACCTTCGTTGTTTGCCAAAGATACGATGATATTATTGAAAGAGCTGTGTACGTGCAACTGTCCCAGTGCCTCTACTCTTACGTTTCTTTTCTTAGATGTTGCTGATTTCTTTGCCATAATCTTTAAACTTTAAACGTTAAACTTTACTTCGTGGCCTTCTTCTTGTTAGCAACAGTCTTTTTCTTTCCTTTACGCGTACGAGCATTATTCTTCGTACTCTGACCGCGAACGGGAAGACCATGACGATGTCTGACACCACGGTAGCAGCCGATATCCATCAGGCGCTTGATGTTCATCTGAACCTCTGAACGGAGGTCACCTTCTACTTTGAATTCAGCGCCGATAATTTCACGGATCTTGGCAGCCTGGTCGTCAGTCCACTCGCTGACCTTCAGGTCACGGCTTACGCCGGCTTTGTCCAATATCTTTGCTGAACTACTTCGACCTATACCATAGATATAGGTCAATGCGATTTCGCCACGCTTATTCTGGGGCAAATCTACTCCAACAATTCTTATTGCCATTGTTAATAATTTGATGTAAAAATGAAATGTTAATTCTGAAATCTGCTAAAAAGCATGCAAAGGTATGAAAAATAATCGGCTTCCCACACCTTATTATGCATATTTAACACATTAGCCCTGACGCATCTTGTACTTCGGGTTCTTCTTGTTGATAACGAACAGGCGACCTTTACGACGAACGATTTTGCAGTCGGGTGTACGTTTTTTTAATGATGCTCTTGTCTTCATATCTCTTCAGGATTTTATTTGTATCTAAAAACTATTCTGCCTTTCGTCAGATCGTACGGACTCATCTCTACTTTCACCTTATCTCCGGGAAGGATCTTAATATAATGCATGCGCATCTTACCGGAGATGTGGGCAGTGATGTCCACACCATTTTCCAACTCTACTCGGAACATTGCATTGGAGAGGGCCTCCATGATGGTTCCATCCTGCTCTATAGCAGCTTGCTTTGCCATAATTAAATGTTTTGTCCTTCTAAATGTTCTATTTCTTCGAAAGAAGATAAAATCTCTGCCTTTCCCTTACGGATGGCTATAGTATGCTCGAAATGGGCTGCCGGCTTACCATCGCGAGTACGGATAGTCCAGCGATCGGGCATCATATAGATGTCTTTCTTACCCATGGTCACCATCGGTTCGATTGCTATGCACATGCCGGCTTTCAGCATGGTGCCGTTTCCACGACGCCCATAGTTGGGTATGGGTGGGTCTTCGTGCATCTCTTTGCCGATACCATGACCTGTCAACTCACGCACAATACCGTAGCCTTGTTGTTCACAATGGGTTTGTACTGCACTGCTGATGTCACCGATGTGCTTGCCTGCCTGAGCCTGCTCGATAGCTAGATAGAGTGACTCTTTGGTTGTCTTAAGCAACTGGCGTACATCGTCGGAGACTTCGCCTACGCAGAATGTGTAGCAACTGTCGCCGTTGAAACCTTCAAGGAGTGTTCCACAATCAACGGAGATGACATCGCCGTCTTTCAAGACGGTAGTAGCATCGGGGATGCCATGAACGACAACATCGTTAACCGAGGTGCAGATACTGCCTGGGAACGGTCCTCCATAGGGATTAGGGAAGCCTTTGAAAGTTGGAACGGCACCATGGTCGCGGATGAACTCCTCGGCAACCTTGTCCAACTGGAGGGTCGTTACTCCTGGTTTGATGTGCCTGCCAACTTCAGCTAGGGTTTTAGCCACAAGCTGATTGGCATGGCGCATCAGTTCTATCTCATCTTCTGTCTTCAGAAATATATTCATTCCTCAAGATGAAAGCCTTAATATGCCGAAACACCACCGTTGCGAGTATGTCCAGAATTCAGTAGACCGTCATAGTGACGCATCATCAAGTGAGACTCTATCTGCTGGAGTGTATCGATGACCACGCCAACGAGAATCAAAAGTGATGTACCGCCAAAGAACTGGCTGAACGACTGCTGAACATTGAGCAAACTTGCAAGTGCCGGCATAATGGCGATGAAGGCGATGAACAGCGAACCAGGCAGCGTGATGCGCGACATCACGGTGTCGATATAGTCGGCTGTCGGCTTTCCTGGTTTAACACCAGGGATAAAGCCATTGTTGCGCTTCATGTCTTCGGCCATCTGAGTCGGGTTCAGCGTGATGGCTGTGTAGAAGTAGGTAAATGCGATCACGAGGATGACATAGACTACATTATACAACAGACTTCTATTATCCAAAAGCTGCTGCAATACTGAGCTCGCATTATCCGTTGAATACTGAACGATAGCCAGCGGGATGAACATCAATGCCTGGGCAAAGATGATAGGCATCACATTGGCAGCAAACAGCTTCAATGGGATATACTGACGAGCACCACCATACTGTTGGTTACCGACAAGACGCTTGGCATACTGTACAGGCACCTTGCGTACTCCCTGAGTAAGGAGAATAGATGCACAGACGACAGCATAGAGGATGATAATCTCGGCGATGAACATGACCAAACCACCACCCGTGATAGCCGTGAAACGGCTGCTGACTTCCTGGAAGAAAGCCTGCGGAAGACGGGCGATAATACCAATCATAATAATCAGCGAGATACCATTGCCAATACCCTTGTCCGTGATGCGCTCACCCAACCAGAGGATAAACATACTGCCTGCTGCAAGGATGATAGTTGCAGGAATCATGAAGACGGTCCAACTGATACCTGTTGCCAAAGCAGCAGAAGCCTGCATCTTCAGGTTGATCAGGTATGACGGAGCCTGGAAGAGCAGAATAGCCACTGTCAGGATACGTGTGTACCAGTTAATCTTCTTACGACCGCTCTCACCCTCGCGCTGCATCTTCTGGAAATAAGGAACAGCAACGGCAAGGAGCTGCATGACGATGGAAGCAGAGATGTACGGCATGATTCCTAATGCGAAGATAGACGCATTGGAAAACGCACCACCGGAGAACATGTCCAACAGCGACATCAGACCGCCTGCTGTCTGCGACTGCAGTTTTTCCAACATGCCCGGATTGATGCCAGGAAGCACCACAAACGAGCCGAAACGGTAAATTGCCACGAACAGAAGGGTGATGAGGATGCGCTGGCGCAGATCCTCTATCTTCCAACAGTTCTTCAGTGTCTCTATAAACTTTTTCATTTACTTAGATAATAGTTACATTACCGCCAACTGCCTTGATAGCCTCTTCAGCAGTCTTTGAGAATGCATTTGCTTCAACTTCCAATTTTGCTTTCAACTCTCCATTACCAAGAATCTTAACAAGTTCCTTTCCATTGGTAAGACCTGCTGCCTTTAATTCAGCAATACCAATCTTGGTGAGGTTCTTCTTTTCTGCCAATTTCTGGAGAGTAGAAAGGTTGACAGCGAAGTACTCTTTGTGGTTAATGTTCTTGAATCCAGCCTTCGGAACACGGCGCTGCAAAGGCATCTGACCACCTTCGAAACCGACTTTCTTTGAGTAACCGGAACGTGACTTGGCACCCTTATGTCCACGAGTAGAAGTTCCACCGAGACCTGAACCAGGTCCACGACCGATGCGGCGGCGTGAATGTGTTGAGCCTGCAGCAGGCTTCAAAATATTTAATTTCATAATCGTTTCCTATTTAATAAGATGAATTATTCAACTACAGTTACCAGATGATGGACTTTTCTGATCATACCACGAATAGTCGGAGTGTCTTCCACCTCGACTACCTGAGAAATCTTGTGGAGTCCTAATGCTTGAAGTGTACGCTTCTGGTCTATCGGGTAACCGATCTTACTGCGAATTTGCTTGATTTTTATTGTTGCCATGATAGAACCTCCATTTATCCGTTAAACACTTTGTCCATACTGATACCACGCTCGCCTGCAACGGTGTAGGCATCACGCATCTCGCTAAGAGCCTTGATGGTAGCCTTCACCAGGTTGTGAGGGTTGGAAGAGCCCTTTGACTTAGCGATAACATCAACGATACCTGCGCTCTCAAGAACAGCACGCATAGCACCACCAGCCTTCAGACCGGTACCGGCAGCAGCCGGTTTGAGCAGTACCTGGGCACCGCCGAAACGCGTCTCAACCTCATGAGGAACAGTACCTTTCAGGACAGGGATTTTCACGAGGTTCTTCTTAGCTGAATCTGTACCCTTCTGGATAGCAGCTGTTACTTCTCCAGCCTTTCCGAGGCCCCAGCCGATAACGCCCTTACCGTCACCAACAACGACGATAGCAGCGAATGTGAAGGTGCGACCTCCCTTTGTTACCTTGGTAACACGGTTAATAGCAACCAAACGGTCCTTTAACTCTACGTCACTATTTACTTTAACTCTATTCATTGCCATAATCGTTTAAAAATTAAGTCCACCTTCACGAGCTGCATCAGCAAGTGCCTTTACGCGGCCATGATACAGATAACCGTTACGGTCGAAAACAACTTTTTCTACACCAGCAGCCTTGGCTTTCTCTGCAAGGAGTGTACCAACCTTCTGAGCCTGCTCGATCTTAGCCATCTTCTCAAGACCGAGAGAAGAAGCAGAAACGAGTGTAGTTCCCGTCAGGTCGTTAATCACCTGTGCATAAATCTGCTTGTTACTGCGGAAAACACTCAGACGAGGACGCTCTGCAGTACCGTTCACACTCTTGCGAATGCGGAACTTTATCTTGATTCTTCTTTGTTCTTTCTTTGTAGTCATAATCGTAAATTATTAAAGTTACTTAGCTGCAGCGGTCTTACCAGACTTCCTGCGGATGACCTCACCCTGGAACAAGATACCCTTGCCCTTGTAAGGCTCTGGCATACGGAAAGAACGGATTTTAGCACAGATGAGACCAAGCAACTGCTTGTCACATGATTCGAGAGTGATAATCGGGTTTTGGTTTCTCTCACTCTTTGTCTCTACCTTAACTTCCTTAGGAAGCTGGATAAAGATGGGGTGAGTGTAACCGAGCGCAAACTCGACCAAGTTACCCTGGTTAGACACGCGGTAACCAACACCTACCAATTCCAAAGTCTTGGTATAACCTTGGCTTACACCGACAACCATATTGTTGACCAGTGAGCGATACAAACCGTGGAACGCCTGCTTCTGCTTGAGATTAACAGGACTGTTCTCGTCTATTTCAAACGTGATATGTCCATCTTCCATCTTCATTTTGATGGACGGATCAACATACTGCGAGAGTTCGCCCTTAGGACCTTTTACGGTAACGACATTATCCTTCTGGTCAACTGTAACACCAGCAGGGATACTAATTGGTAATTTTCCTATTCTTGACATAATCGAATCCTCCAATTAATATACATAGCAAAGAACCTCACCGCCGATCTTCTGTTCGGCAGCTTCTTTGTTTGTCATTACACCCTTAGACGTGGATAAGATAGCAATACCCAGTCCGTTAATTACTCTCGGCATGTCTTTGTAACCGGTGTACTGGCGAAGACCTGGTGTAGATACTCGCTTCAGACACTTAATGGCATTCTGCTTGGTTACGGGATTGTACTTCAAGGCAACCTTGATAGTACCCTGAGGACCATCCTCAATGAACTTGTAGTTCAGGATGTATCCCTTCTCGAAGAGGATCTTCGTGATTTCCTTCTTCAAGTTAGACGCAGGAACCTCAACGACACGATGGTGTGCCATGATGGCATTTCTGAGTCTTGTCAGATAATCTGCTATTGGATCTGTCATAAATATAAAGTTTAATTAATCGGGACTCCCCCGACAATATTAAAAAAATAAGTCTTACCAACTTGCTTTCTTCACGCCCGGAATCAGACCTGCTGAAGCCATCTCTCTGAACTGGATACGAGAGAGACCGAACTGACGCATGTAACCCTTCGGACGACCGGTAATCTTGCAACGGTTGTGCAGGCGGATAGGATTGGCATTCTTGGGAATAGCCTGCAGCTTGCGAGCTGCCTCATACGCCTCTGCAACATCACCAGAAGTTGCAATAATCTTCTTCAGAGCCGCACGCTTCTCAGCATAGCGGGCAACCAGTTTAGCACGCTTCACCTCGCGGGCTTTCATTGATTCTTTTGCCATATCTCTTAATCGTTTTTAGCGTTTTTGAACGGAAGACCGAATGCCTTGAGCAGAGCAAAACCCTCTTCATCGGTTGTAGCCGATGTCACGAAGGTGATGTTCATACCCTGAATGCGGTCAATCATATCGATATTGATTTCCGGGAAGATAATCTGCTCCTGGATACCCAGTGTGTAGTTTCCACGACCATCGAACTTCGTCTCAATACCCTTGAAGTCGCGAATACGAGGCAGGGCAATACGAACGAGTTTCTCCAAGAACTCATACATACGCTCACGACGCAACGTAACCATGACACCAATAGGCATCTTCTTACGCAGTTTGAAGTTTGCGATGTCTTTTCTTGAATAAGTAGCAACTGCCTTCTGACCGGTAATAGCCGAAATTTCGTTGATTGCTACATCGATAATCTTCTTGTCCTGAGTGGCATCACCCAAACCTTGGTTAACGACGATCTTCTTCAGAACAGGAATCTGCATAGCAGAAGAGTAGTTGAACTGCTTCTGAAGTGCTGGAGCTATCTGCTCCTTATATACTTTCTTTAACTGTGCTGTATCCATTACTTGATCTCCTCTCCTGATTTTTTAGCGATACGAGTAACCTTCTTGCCCTCACGCTTAATTGCGATACGAGTAGGTTCACCGCTCTTGGGATCAACCAAACTCAAATTAGACATGTGAATTGGAGCCTCCTGCTTGACAATTCCTCCTTGAGGATTCTTTGCAGAAGGTTTCGTGCTCTTCGATACGATATTGACACCCTCGACGATAGCACGCTCCTTCTCAACAATCACCTTGAGTACCTTGTGAGGTGCAGGATATTTGCCATTAGAGTTCTTTACATCCTTGTCTTTTCCGGCAAGAACGAGAACCATGTCACCTTTCTTAATATGTAATTTACCCATTACTTTTTCCTTTTAATGATTAAAGAACTTCAGGTGCCAAAGAAACGACTTTCATATTCACTGCACGAAGCTCACGAGCCACCGGGCCGAAGATACGGCTACCGCGAAGCTCACCGGCATTGTTCAGCAAAACACAAGCATTATCGTCGAAGCGGATATAAGAACCATCGGCACGACGAATCTCTTTCTTTGTGCGAACAATCAAAGCCTTTGATACTGCACCCTTTTTCAAATCACTTGATGGGATGACGTTCTTGACAGCAACGACAATCACGTCACCAACACTTGCGTAACGACGGCGAGTACCGCCCAGCACACGGATGCAAAGAGCTTCACGTGCACCACTGTTATCGCATACTGTAAGTCTTGATTCTGCCTGTATCATAATTACTTAGCTTTTTCAACAATGTTAACTAATCTCCATCTCTTTGTCTTAGACAGCGGACGGGTCTCCATAATGAGTACGGTATCACCGATGTTAGCCTCATTCTTTTCGTCATGTGCATGGTACTTCTTTGTCTTCTGCACAAACTTACCATAAATCGGGTGCTTCTCTTTGAACTTAGCTGCAATAACAATGGTTTTATCCATTTTGTTGCTGATAACGACACCCTGTCTTGTTTTTCTTAAATTTCTTGTTTCCATCTGAACCATTGTTATTTGTTAAGTTCTCTCATTTGAAGTTCTGTCTTCATACGTGCTATATCACGACGAGCAGCCTTAATCTGTGATGGATTCTCAAGCGGGGTAACAGCATGGTTCAACTTCATCTGATGAAGAGCGCGTTCCGCATTCTCGATCTTCTCGCGCAAGTCCTTGTCGGCGAGTTCCTTTACTTCTGACATCTTCATAACTTAGGCATTTTTATCGTAATCACGTCTAACAACAAACTTAGTCTTCACCGGCAACTTCTGGGCACCGAGGCGGAGAGCCTCTTTAGCAACATCGAAGCTGACGCCTTCTACTTCAAAGAGAATACGACCCGGTGTAACTGGTGCTACCCATCCTGCGGGATCACCTTTACCTTTACCCATTCGGACATCGGCAGGTTTGCGAGTGATGGGCTTGTCCGGGAAGATTCGAATCCAGACCTGACCTTCACGGTTCATGTAGCGGTTGATAGCTACACGAGCGGCCTCAATCTGTCGGCTGTCGATCCATTTAGCATCAAGCGTCTTGATACCGAAGGAGCCGAAAGCCAACTGTGTACCTCTCTGAGCGTTGCCTTTATTGCCGCGCCCGTCTTGAGGTCTTCTATATCTTACTCTTTTTGGCTGTAACATGATAGCTTCTACTTTTAACGGTTATTGTTTCTCTTACGATTACCTCTGCCGGAACGCGGTCCATTGGGACGACCAGAGTTCTTCTCTTGAGCAAAGTTCGGTGCAAGGTCAACTTTGTCATAGACTTCTCCACGGCAAATCCAAACCTTAATACCGAGCAATCCCACCTTGGTGAGTGCTTCCGTCTGGCAGTAATCAATGTCTGCACGGAAGGTGTGCAACGGGGTACGACCCTCTTTGAACATCTCCTTACGTGCCATTTCGGCACCGTTCAGACGACCAGTAATCTGAATCTTGACACCTTCGGCTCCTGCACGCATCGTATTTGCAATAGCCATTTTGATGGCACGACGATAAGCAATCTTACCTTCCACCTGGCGAGCGATGTTCGTACCTACAATAGTAGCATCAAGATCTGGTTTCTTTACTTCGAAGATATTGATTTGAATCTCTTTCTTGTAGAGTTTCTTCAATTCTTCCTTCAGTTTGTCAACATCCTGACCACCTTTACCAATGACGATACCCGGACGGGCTGTGCAGATGGTGATGGTAACCAGCTTCAGTGTACGTTCAATGACAATCTTCGAGACACTTGCCTTAGCAAGACGCTCATTCAGGTACTTGCGGATTTTTCTATCTTCAACGATGTTATCACCGAAGTCCTTGCCACCGAACCAATTGGAGTCCCAACCGCGGATAATACCTAAGCGGTTGCTGATTGGATTAACTTTCTGTCCCATTCTGCTTCTTATTAATCATTATTAGCGTCAGCAACCTTTGTGTCAACAAAGAGTGTGACGTGGTTAGAACGTTTGCGGATTCTGTAGCCACGGCCCTGAGGTGCAGGACGCATGCGCTTCATTGTAACGCCTTCATCAACGAAGACCTTAGAGATATAAAGTTCTCCGTCCTCTGCCTTACGGTCATTCTTTACCTCCCAGTTGGCAATGGCAGAACGGAGAAGTTTCTCTACATTCTGAGCTGCTGCCTTCTTAGAGAAGCGAAGGATACCAAGAGCACGGTTGACCTCCATGCCACGGATCATGTCTACTACGTAGCGCATTTTACGTGGGGAAGAAGGGCAGTTGTTGAGCTTAGCAAAATATAAGCTCTTCAGGGCCTCTTTTCTTTCTTCAGCCTTAATATGTTTTCTTGCTCCCATTATTATTTTCCTTTTTAATCTAAATGGTTAAGCCTGTCTTATTTACGGTTGCCTGCATGACCGCCGAAGCGACGTGTCGGACTGAACTCACCGAGTTTGTGACCTACCATATTCTCGGTAATATAGACAGGGATAAATTTATTTCCGTTATGAACTGCAACGGTGTGTCCCACGAAGTCCGGGGAAATCATTGAAGCTCTGGCCCATGTCTTGACGACAGTCTTCTTGCCACTCTCATTCATTGCGAGAATCTTCTTCTCGAGTGACACGTTGATGTATGGACCTTTTTTTAATGAACGACTCATAATTTACTCTAATTAACTGGATTACTTCTTGTTGGCTCTTTCAATAATGTACTTGTTTGAAAGTTTCTTCGGTGCACGAGTCTTGAGGCCCTTAGCGTACAAGCCCTTACGTGAACGTGGATGCCCACCAGACTGACGGCCTTCACCACCACCCATCGGGTGATCGTGCGGGTTCATAACAACACCACGGTTGTGCGGACGACGTCCCAACCAGCGAGAGCGTCCAGCCTTACCAGACTGCTCAAGAGCGTGGTCAGAGTTTCCGACACTACCTACAGTAGCTTTACAAGCAGAGAGAATCTTGCGCGTCTCACCAGAGGGGAGCTTAATCACGCAGTAACTGCCTTCACGAGAAGTAAGCTGAGCAAAGTTACCAGCCGAACGGACGAGCAAAGCACCCTGACCTGGACGCAATTCAATGTTGTGAATCACCGTACCAACAGGAATGTTTTCCAAGGGGAGTGCATTACCTACCTCCGGTGCAGCCTGTGCACCAGACATCAGTGTCGTACCCACCTGAAGCCCGTTAGGAGCAATAATGTAACGTTTTTCACCATCAGCGTAGAACAGCAATGCGATACGAGCCGAACGGTTCGGATCGTATTCTATTGTCTTCACTACAGCTGGAACACCATCTTTCTCTCGTTTGAAGTCGATGATACGATACTTCCTCTTGTGACCGCCACCCATATAGCGAACAGTCATCTTACCAGTGTTGTTTCGTCCACCGGTTGAGCGTTTACCGTAAACGAGAGACTTCTCTGGCACGGATGCAGTAATATCCTCGAACGTGCCAATAACCTTGTGTCTTTGACCGGGAGTAACCGGCTTTAATTTACGTACTGCCATTTCTTATTTAAATATTGCTGTAAAAATCTATGGTATCGCCCTCTTTCAGAGTAACGATGGCCTTCTTGAACGCATTCTTCTTGCCTCTGACGAGACCGGCGCGGGTATAACGACTAGAGCGTTTTCCGGCATAGCGAAGAGTGTTCACGCCTATCACTGTCACATTGTACAGTTCTTCAACCTCTTTCTTAATCTCAAGTTTGTTGGCTTCCGGCTTCACAATGAAACCATATTTCGGAGTCGCAACCTTGGTACGCTCCTCGCCCTTCTTTGACTTCACCTTGTAGGTTCTGTCTTCAGAAGACTTGTCTGTAATCTTGGTCATCTTCTCAGTGACCAAAGGTTTTATGATAAATGCCATACTTCTGTCTCCCTATTATTTAATTAAGGTGTTGTCGATCAGCTGCAGAGAATTTTCAGTCACAACAAGCACATCTGCATTCAATACTTTGTAGGCATTGAGTGCCGATGCAGTCATCACTTCAGTCTTCTGAAGATTACGAGCCGACAAATATACGTTTTTATTCACTTCTGGCAAAAGTAGAAGAACCTTCTTTCCGTCAACTTTGATATTTTTTGCAAAGTTTACGAATTCTTTTGTCTTTGGAGCTTCAAAGTTGAAGTCTTCAACAACAATGATGGCATTCTCCTGTGCCTTGTAAGACAAAGCTGACTTACGGGCAAGAACCTTTACCTTCTTATTCAGTTTGAAACTGTAATCACGGGGTTTCGGACCGAATACGCGACCACCACCCTTCAACAACGGAGAGTTGATGTCACCATGACGTGCGCCGCCGCCACCTTTCTGGCGTCCCAGCTTACGTGTAGAACCAGCATGCTCACTTCTTTCCTTAGCCTTGGCTGTACCCTGACGCTGGTTAGCGAGATACTGCTTCACGTCAAGATAGAGGACATGATCGTTAGGCTCAATTCCGAAGATAGATTCGTTTAACGTAACCTTTCTTCCGGTCTCCTGACCTTTGATATCTAATACGTTAATATCCATTACTTATTAATTATTACGGTTGAACCATTACATCCAGCTACAGATCCTTTCACAAGGAGAAGGTTGTGCTCTGGAATTACCTTTAACACTCTGAGGTTCTGAGTAGTCACTCTGTCGCCTCCCATCTGTCCAGCCATGCGCATTCCCTTGAACACTTTGGCAGGATAAGAACAAGCACCGATAGATCCCGGCTTGCGGGCGCGGTCGTCCTGACCATGAGTAGCCTGACCGACACCACCGAATCCATGACGCTTCACAACGCCTTGGAAACCTTTACCCTTAGAGGTGCCTACAACATCAACGAAGTCCGTTCCGTTAAACAATTCAACGGTAATGGTATCGCCGAGGTTGTATTCCTCGTCAAACTTGAACTCGGCCAAGTGCTTCTTGGGTGTTGTTCCAGCTTTCTTGAAGATACCGAGCATAGGCTTGGTTGTATTCTTCTCCTTCGCTTCGCCAAAACCCAACTGAATAGCCTTGTAACCGTCTTTCTCAACAGTTTTCACCTGAGTAACGACACAAGGACCGGCTTCGATAACAGTGCACGGTACATTCTTACCGTCGGCACTGAAAACGGATGTCATTCCGATTTTCTTTCCTAATAATCCTGGCATTTCAGTTTAAAATTTAATAATGATTGTATATTCTCTGTTTCTTTTTTAAGTGCCATTCGCTTTTTCGCGCCACAAAAACACTTAAAAAAGAAACGCTCACTTCTTCCAAACTGAAGGTTAAGTCGCTCTTTGTCAGTGTATTGATAGCATTCGAGCCAGCGCAATACGCACAATAGCGGCTGCAAAGGTATATATAAATAATGAGACGCGCAACATCAGTCGCACGCCCCACTATCACTTTTAAGTTTTTTTATGAATTTCAATTCAACAATGACTATCAAATCATCGTCCAATGATGCATCTTCATCTGTTATTTAATTAGAATTTTCTTCCCGTCCAGAATATAGATGCCATACAAAAAACGGCACATCCGAAAGATCAGATGTGCCGCTCTTATGTAAGGTGAAGTTATGTACTATACCTTGATTTCTACCTCAACACCGCTGGGGAGTTCGAGCTTCATCAGGGCATCAACGGTTTTTGCCGTTGAGCTGTAGATATCGATCAGACGCTTGTAGTCTGACAGCTGGAACTGCTCACGTGCCTTCTTGTTAACGAAGGTAGAACGGTTTACGGTAAAGATACGCTTGTGGGTTGGCAGGGGGATAGGGCCGCTTACAGAAGCACCAGTAGCCTTTACTGCCTTCACAATCTTCTCTGCTGACTTGTCCACGAGTTTGTGGTCGTAGCTCTTCAGCTTGATTCTAATTTTCTGACTCGCCATTGAATTTACAATTTAAAGATTTACAATTATTGAACTATTTTGTAATAGAACTGCCGCTAAAGAGTCATTTGCTCAGCGGCAATTCTTGATTTGTACGTTATACGAGATCTACACGACCTTTACACTCTTCCAGCACGGTCTTAGCGATAGAGCTGCTGAGCGGAGCGTGGTGATCGTATTCCATAGAACTGGTAGCGCGTCCAGAGGTGATGGTACGCAGGGCTGTTACATAGCCGAACATTTCTGCCAGCGGAACCATAGCCTTCACGATGCGAGCACCGCTACGAGCCTCGTCCATACCCTGAACCATACCACGACGCTTGTTCAAGTCGCCGATGACGTCACCCATGTTCTCTTCCGGTGTTACCACCTCAACCTTCATGATGGGCTCCATGAGCACAGGCTTAGCCTTCGGGCAAGCATTCTTGAAAGCGTTGTGGGCAGCAAGTTCGAACGACAACTGGTCAGAGTCAACTGGGTGGAAGCTACCGTCGGTAAGGGTTACCTTCAATCCTGTCATCGGGAAGCCACCGAGCACACCGTTCTTCAGACAGTCTTCGAAACCTTTCTGAACAGACGGAATGAACTCCTTAGGAATGTTACCACCCTTGACCTCGTTGATGAACTGCAAGTCGCCCTCTGTGTAGTCTTCGTCCTTCGGACCGATGGTACAGATGATATCTGCGAACTTACCACGACCACCAGACTGCTTCTTGTAAACCTCACGCAGTTCAACAGGCTGTGTGATAGCCTCTTTGTAGTTCACCTGCGGTTTTCCTTGGTTACACTCAACCTTGAACTCACGCTTCAGACGGTCGATGATGATGTCGAGGTGAAGCTCACCCATACCAGAGATGATGGTCTGACCACTCTGCTCATCGGTACGTACGGTGAAGGTGGGGTCTTCCTCAGCCAACTTAGCAAGACCATTGTCGAGCTTGGCAACGTCAGCCTGGCTCTTCGGCTCTACGGCGATAGAGATCACGGTGTCGGGGAAGGTCATAGACTCCAATACGATAGGAGCATCCTCTGCACAGAGGGTATCACCCGTACGGATATCCTTGAAACCTACACCAGCACCAATATCGCCTGCATCGATAGACTCCATAGGAATTTCCTTGTTAGAGTTCATCTGGAACAGACGGCTGATGCGCTCTTTCTTACCCGAACGTGGGTTATAGACGTATGATCCAGCCTCGACCTTACCTGAATAGACGCGGAAGAAGACCAGACGTCCCATATACGGGTCGGTAGCAATCTTGAAGGCAAGAGCCGATGTAGGCTCTGTCTCTGACGGCTTACGTGTCTCCTCTGCATCGGTATTCGGGTTGACACCCGGAATAGCCTCAACGTCGAGCGGTGAGGGCAGGAAGGCACAAGTATAGTCGAGCAGCGGCTGCACACCCTTGTTCTTATAGGAAGAGCCGAGCAGCATCGGGGTAAGATCCATAGAGAGGGTACCCTTACGAATAGCTGCAATCAGTTTCTCCTCAGGAATCTCCTGACCGTCGAGATACATCTCCATGACTTCGTCGTCGTAGTTGGAAGCGCTCTCAATCATCTTGTCGCGCCACTCCTCAGCCTCAGCCAGCAGGTCGGCGGGGATTTCCTCAACATCATACTCAGCGCCCATGGTCTCATCGTGCCACAGGATAGCCTTCATCTTGATGAGGTCAACGAGACCTTTGAAGTTCTCCTCTGCACCGATAGGAATCTGAATAGGACACGGGTTGGCACCCAGGATATCCTTCATCTGCTGTACGGTCTCGAAGAAGTCTGCACCAGAACGGTCCATCTTGTTCACATAACCGATACGCGGAACGTTGTACTTGTCAGCCTGACGCCATACGGTCTCAGACTGCGGCTGTACACCGTCAGCAGCAGAATAGGTAGCGATGGCACCGTCGAGAACACGCAGCGAACGCTCCACCTCAGCGGTGAAGTCCACGTGTCCCGGAGTGTCAATCAAGTTAATCTTATACTGTTTGCCGTCATAGTTCCAGTTACAGGTCGTAGCAGCAGAAGTAATCGTGATACCACGCTCCTGCTCCTGAGCCATCCAGTCCATCGTTGCAGCACCATCGTGTACCTCACCGATTTTGTGGGTCTTACCTGTGTAGAACAAGATACGCTCTGATGTCGTTGTCTTACCGGCATCGATGTGTGCCATGATACCGATATTACGAGTTAATTTCAAATCGCGGTTTGCCATTTCTTTTTTCTTTTTATCCTTTTACTTTCTTACCTTTCTATCACTTTGTAAAAGCGCTAAAGCGAATCCCCATGACAATTAGAAACGGAAATGAGCAAATGCGCGGTTAGCCTCTGCCATGCGGTGCATGTCTTCCTTACGCTTGAAAGCACCACCCTGGTTGTTGAAGGCATCCATAATCTCTGCAGCGAGTTTCTCAGACATACCCTTACCGCCACGCTTGCGTGCAAACGCAATCATGTTCTTCATGGACACGCTCTCTTTGCGGTCGGGACGGATTTCTGTAGGAACCTGGAAAGTAGCACCACCGATACGACGGCTCTTTACTTCCACCTGAGGAGTAATGTTGTCGAGAGCCTGCTTCCAGATTTCCAATGCAGACTTCTCATTGTCTTTCATCTTTTCACCCACGATGTCAAGAGCGGTATAGAAGATGTTGTAAGAGATACTCTTCTTCCCGTCGAACATCAAGTGGTTAACGAACTTGGATACTTTCGTATCTCCGAACTTTGGGTCTGGCAATACCAGACGCTTCTTTGGTTTTGCTTTTCTCATTTTGATTTTAATTTTTTGTCTGCGGAGGCTGTCCTTTCTTGTCTTCAACGTCCGCTCCCGGACATTTACTCAACCTTTTGTAACTTTCTCCAGCAAAACGTTTTGAATTTTCTTTTTGAAGAGTCCCAAGCTCCCAGCCTTCACCGACTGTGAGCTTGCGACTGTAGTGCGTTTCGGCTTTTTACTTCTTAGCCTTCGGACGCTTGGCACCATACTTGGAACGGCGCTGTGTACGGTTAGCAACACCAGCGGTATCCAAAGTACCACGAACGATGTGATAACGTACACCGGGGAGGTCCTTAACACGACCGCCACGTACCAGTACGATACTGTGCTCCTGAAGGTTGTGTCCTTCTCCTGGGATGTAGGAGTTCACTTCCTTCTGGTTTGTCAAACGAACACGGGCAACTTTACGCATTGCCGAATTAGGCTTCTTAGGTGTCGTTGTATAGACACGGACACAAACGCCACGACGCTGAGGACATGAGTCCAACGCGGGCGACTTGCTCTTGTCTGTAGCCACCTTTCTGCCTTTTCTTACCAATTGTGAAATTGTAGGCATAATTTTACTTTTTAAATTTATTATTGTTATTTTACTTGTAATCAACCATTTACGAACGCTCATACCACACCCTTGTTCACATACGGGCACAATAAGGCGTTTCGGGCTGCAAAGGTACAAACATTTATCCGAACTGAAACATTATTAAATATAGAAAATGCTTCAAAAAACAACGATTTAAGAATAAATAACCTTCATTAACAAGATTGTCACCACTCTATTCTGACTTTTTACCAGTTCGGAATCCATCCGACAGTAACAAAACGTCGGATCTGAGAATTAACAAAAAGGCATATAATGGCTGCTTTTGAAGGCAATTCATAGCCAAAAAGCACTTTTTTCCTACAATTTTGTTTGTCAATTAAAAATATTAACTTATCTTTGCACCATATATACAATGATTTACACCTTATTAAATATAATAGTAAAACTATAAACATCATGACAGCAGGAATTATTATCATTGCGATTATCGCAATCATCGGACTTTGGTTCGTATCGACACAACGCTCTCTCGTACAATTGGACGAGAACTGTAAGAACGCACTCAGCCAGATTCAGGTACAGCTGAACTCCCGTTGGGACGCATTGTTGGCTTTGGCAAAGAC
>Ga0247609_10001463_pt1 | contig 27955 bp, 18 predicted proteins | sample 172DNAGHGlowgp2_FD_193487 | JGI IMG/M metagenome (GOLD analysis project Ga0247609, IMG submission 193487) | Sheep rumen microbial communities from Palmerston North, Manawatu-Wanganui, New Zealand - 1728 DNA GHGlow gp2 | ecosystem: Host-associated > Mammals > Digestive system > Stomach > Rumen ... | reverse complement strand
AGAATACAAAAATTATACGATTATGAAGAAGTACATGAAGATTTCAGCCCTTGTGCTGGCTGGCGCACTGCTCATGGCGAGTATCCCGGCAATGGCCCAGAGCCAACAGGAAAAGATGAATCAGTTTATCGACCGACTGATGGCCAAGATGACAGTGGAGGAGAAAATCGGTCAGTTGAACCTGATGCCTGCGCAGACCATCACCACAGGTGCGGAGAAGGACAGTCCGCTGCTAAAACTGGCTGCTGAGGGGAAACTGGGAGCCATCCTCAACATGAAGGGCTACAAGGACATCCGTGAGGCTCAGGAAACGGCGGTAAAGAAAAGTCGCTTAGGCATCCCCCTGTTGATGGGACTCGACGTGATACACGGCTATGAGACCGTCTTCCCCATCCCATTGGCACAATCGTGCAGCTGGGACTTGGAGGCTATTGAGCAAGGCGCAAGGATTGCCGCCAAGGAGGCTACCGCCGACGGCATCTGCTGGGCGTTCAGTCCGATGGTGGACATAGCCCTTGACGCACGCTGGGGACGCATAGCAGAAGGCAACGGCGAGGATCCTTGGTTGGGGTCGAGAATCGCTGAAGCAATGGTGCGTGGTCTGCAGGGCAACTATGGCAAGGAGAACATGATGGCCTGCGTGAAGCACTATGCCCTCTATGGCGGTGCCGAGGCCGGACGCGACTATAACACCGTGGACATGAGCCACATCAGGATGTACAACCAGTTCTTGCCACCCTACGAAGCTGCTGCCAAGGCTGGGGCAGGCTCGTTTATGAGTTCGTTTAATGTAGTGGATTACATGCCTGCCACAGCCAATGGGTGGCTGTTGACAGACGTACTGCGTAAACAATGGCAATGGAACGGCTTTGTCACCACCGACTACGGGTCTATTGGCGAGATGATCAAGCACGGACTGGGCGATCTCCAGCAAGTCTCAGCCATGGCATTGAAAGCCGGTACAGATATGGACATGTGCGCTGAGGGATTCATCAACACGTTAGCCCAATCGCTGAAAGAGGGAAAGGTGACGATGCAGGACATTGACATTGCCTGCCGTCGCGTGTTGGAGGCAAAATACAAGTTGGGGCTCTTCGACGATCCCTATCGTTTCCTCGACCCCAAGCGCCGCGCCAGTGACATCCTGACGCCAGCACACCGCAAGGCTGCCCGCGACATGGCTGCCAAGACCTTCGTGTTGCTGAAAAACGAAGGAAAGCTGCTGCCACTGAAGAAACAGGGCAAGATAGCCTTGATAGGTCCGATGGCTGATAACCGGACGAATCTGGCAGGAGCATGGGCTCCTACTGCCGTGCCTGACAAATACATCACCTTGAAGGAAGCCATGGAGCTGGCGCTGAAAGGCAAGGCCGAACTGACTTACGCCCAAGGCTGCAACTTCACCAACGATGAGACATTGCAAACGGTGGGTGGTTTCTATAACCAGACGCCATTCAAGGATGCCGCCAAGTTGAAGCAGGAGGCTGTCACCATAGCAAAAGAGGCCGATGTCATTGTCTGCGCCATGGGTGAGGAGGCCGAGATGAGTGGTGAATGCAGCAGCCGTGCCAGCCTGGAGCTATTCGACGTGCAGAAAGGATTGTTGGAAGAACTACTGAAACTCGGCAAGCCTATCGTATTGCTCAATTTTGCCGGTCGTCCTACGGTAATGACCTGGGAGCAGGCACATATCCCTGCCATCCTCAATGTGTGGTTCGGAGGCAGTGAAGTCGGTGATGCCATCTGCGACATCATCTTCGGCGACAAGGTACCCAGCGGAAAACTGACCGTCTCGATGCCGCAGACTACAGGACAGGAGCCACTCTATTACAACCATTTGCCCACGGGCCGTCCTGTTGAAGAGGGCGCGGAATCGTTTGTAAAATTCGCCAGCAACTATTTGGACGTACGCAATGATCCGCTCTATCCTTTTGGCTACGGTCTGAGCTACACCACCTTCAGCTATAGCGACATCAGTCTTAACGGGCGCACGGCATCCGTCACCGTAACGAACACTGGCGACTATGACGGCGATGAGATTGTTCAATTGTATATCCACGATGTGGTGGCAAGCATCTCGCGTCCTGTGAAGGAGTTGAAGGGCTTCCAGCGTATCCACCTGAAGAAGGGCGAAAGCCAGGAGGTGAAGTTTGAAATCACAGATGATCTATTGAAGTTCTACAACGCCCGTCTCGACTATGTGCTGGAGCCAGGTGACTTTGAAGTGATGATAGGCCCAGACAGCCGTCTGAAGAATCTGAAGAAAACCATATTGACCATCAAGGATCAGCATCTGGTGTATTCTTTCCCCGAGTAAGGCCTTTGCCGCAACTTTTCGCTGAATGATTCGGGGCGTTCGTTGAAGTTATTTGGCGAAAACCCCGATAATCTTTACCTTTGCAACATCATTAAAATATTAGGCGATATGAAGAAGATTTTATGGTTACTGACAATGATGGTGGGGACGCTGACGGCGCAGGCTGGGGAGTATACCTACCTGACTTTTGAGACGACGGACGGGGCGAAGGCTTCGGTATCCGTCGAAGGACTGACGCTGAGCATCAGCGGAACCACTCTGACAGCGGGAACGCAGACGTTCACGCTCTCGAACTTGAGCAAGATGTATTTCTCGAACACCGATGAGAGTTCGACGACAGGAATAAGTGAAGAGTTAAGAGTGAATAGTGAAGAATATGCTACCGCTACTTTTTACGACCTGCATGGAAAAGTGGTCGATAGATCACAGCTATCCAAGGGCGTGTATATCGTGAAGACAAAGAGTAAAACTTATAAAATGGTGGTAAGATGAGACGGATCGTATTATCAATGATAGTCCTCGTGCTGACGATAGCAGCAGGGGCTCAGACGCTGAACGTCAAGGTGGGCAGCGTGACCTATCAGTTCCCCGCCTCGCAGACGGGCGATATGACCTATGCCAATGGCGAGACGGTTACCATCATGGGCAAGACCTTTACGCTCGCCGACATCACAGCAATGACGGTGGACGACAGCAAGGTCACCGACGGCACGATAGGCGTCAGTTACGACGGCTCGACGGCAGCGGTGACGGTGGCCGGCAACGTGGCGCAGTACGTCACGCCGACTGTCAGTGGGGCGCATGTATCGATAGCCCAGAGCGACGACCTGGCCGAGGAAATCACCTACACGCTAAACGGCACGACGGCGGACGGCGAGTTCTATATGTCGGGCTCGTACAAGGCGACGATAGAGCTGAACGGTCTGACGCTGACCAATGCGACACCGGTGTATAGCGGTGCCGCTGTACATATCGAGAACGGCAAACGCATCAAGGTAAAGATTGTTACAGGAACGACCAACACGCTCAGCGACGCTTCGACTGGTTCGCAGAAGGGCTGTCTCTATATCAAGGGGCATGCCGAGTTTGCGCAGAAGGGGACGCTGAACGTCGTTGGCAACGTGAAGCACGGCATCAAGACGGGCGAGTACTTCACCATCAAGAACGCCACCATCAACGTGACTTCGGCTGTGGGCGACGGCATCAACTGTGCCGAGTACTTCCTCATGGAGAGCGGTACGATTAACATAAGCGGTACGCAGGACGACGGTATCCAGTGCGACATCGACGGCGACGCCTCGACGGGCGAGACCACTGACCACGAGGACGAGGACAGCGGCAATGTCTATATCGAGGGTGGCAAGATCAACATCACCATCACGGCTGACGCCGCCAAGGGCATCAAGGGCGAGGGCGACATGCGCATCAGCGACGGCGACATCACCGTGAAGACCACGGGCGGCGGCGTTTGGGACAGCACGAAGGTGAAGACCAAGGCCTCGGCTTGTCTGGGTGCCGACGGCAACATGACCATCAGCGGCGGCACGCTCAGTCTAACCAGCACAGGTGCCGGCGGCAAGGGCATCAACGGTGACGGAACATTTACTGCTACGGGCGGCATCATCATCGTCAAGACCAGCGGCAATGCCGTGGTGGCATCGTCGAACGGCACGCTATCTACCGTCAGCAATTCGCATCAGCTCGATAACTACGACAGCGACTACAAGTCGTCGCCCAAGGGCATCAAGATTGACGGGGCTATCACGATTAGCGACAATGCCGCTATCTTCGTCACCACGACCGGTGCTGGCGGCGAGGGCATCGAGAGCAAGACCAGTATCGACATCACGGGCGGACAGGTGACGGTGAACGCCTCGGACGATGCCATCAACGCCTCGTATAACGACGACACCAAGAGCCTGAGCAATGCCGGCGGCCTAACCATCTCGGGCGGCTACGTCTACGCCCGCTCTACCGGCAACGACGGCATCGACGCCAACGGCAACGTATATATTAAAGGTGGCGTAATCTATGCCATCGGTACATCAGCACCCGAGGTGGCCATCGATGCCAATAGCGAGGAGCAGAAGAAGCTCTACGTCACTGGCGGCACCATCATCGCCATCGGCGGACTGGAGAATGGTGCACAGCTCACGCAGGCGTGCTATTCCGCAAGTTCGTGGAACAAGAACACGTGGTATGCAATGACTGTCGGCAACGAGACTTTTGTCTTTAAGACCCCATCCAGTGGCGGCAACACGCTCGTCGTCAGCGGCGCTTCGCAGCCCACGCTCATGAGCGGCGTCACCGTCAGCGGCGGCACCAGCATCTTCGACGGAGTAGGCTATACTGGCGCCACCTTCACCGGCGGCACCAGCGTCAACCTCTCGTCCTATACAGGAGGCGGCGGTGGCCCTGGAGGCGGTCCCGGCGGCGGTCCAGGCGGACATTGAGCATCAAATGTAAGCAAATAGGCATCATTATAACTCGTCAAAGTCGATGATGGCCTTGCGCCATTCGTCGGAAAACGGTATGGACTGCTTCTGCTCCAGGTCATACAGCACCAATATCGACAGGCAGCGGCTCTTCACCTCCTGCGTATCGGTGTCAAAGATTTCCTGTTCCAAATGGAAGCTCTTGTTACCGAGCTTGACAGTACGGGTGCGGACAGCAATCCTGTCAGAGCCTTTTATCTGGGCAAAGAACTCCACTTCTATCTTCACTACGAAGATAGCATACTGATCCCAGTCGAAGCCTTTGCATACGGTGGAAACATAGTCAGTCTTACCCGAGTCGTAGAACTGAAAATATATGGTGTTGTTCACGTGCCCGAACTTGTCAACGTCGTTGAAACGTATCTGCAGCGGCACCACATTATGAAACTCGTTATTTCTTTCTTCTGTCATTTTGTTGAATTCTACATTATCACTTCTTGGCAGTCAGTAGCGCGGCTATCATCCAGCCGAAAAGTCTCTTACTCATCATTTCGGCTGCAAAGATAATACAAATAACTTGAATAATTGATAACAAAAGAAAAAAACGTTATTTTTCTTTGTATTTCGCTCGGTTTGCACTATCTTTGTGGCCAAATTCGGATAGACAATGGCAATAGAAGGTGCAATATTCAGGCGTACAGAGCTACTTCTTGGCAACGACGCGATGGAACGGATAGCCCAGAAACGGGTGATTCTCTTCGGCGTGGGCGGTGTCGGTTCCTGGTGCGCTGAGAGTCTGGTGCGCAGCGGCATCCGGCAGTTGACAATTGTAGACTCTGACCGCGTGTGTATCACGAATATCAACCGTCAGCTGATGGCAACAACGAAGACCGTGGGACAGGTGAAGGTAGAGGCACTGAAAGAGCGCCTGCTCAGCATCAATCCCGCTGCGGACATTACGGCCCTGCAGCAAATCTTCACAGAGGAGAGTGCTCCCGAATTCCATTTGGAGGACTACGACTACATCATCGATGCCATCGACTCGCTGAAAGACAAGGCGGCACTTATTCTGTTGGCTTGTCAGACGAAAGCGAAGTTCTTTTCATCGATGGGTGCTGCTCTGAAACTGGACCCTACACGCATTCAGATTACGGAGTTCTGGAAAGTGAAGGGCGACCCCCTGGCCCGTGCCCTTCGTAACAAGTTTAAGAAAGAAAAGCTGTTCCCCAAGCGCAAGTTCCAGTGTGTATATAGCGACGAACTACTTGAGAATCGTGGTTGCCCGGCAGATGAGGGCGAGGAACCTTCGCCCTTTAACAAACCTCAGACTAACGGTTCACTCGCCCACATCACAGCCATCTTCGGATTTATGTTGGCAGGTCTGGTCATTCAGGACATCGAGTACGTAAAGGTGAAGTAGGAGAAAAGACTATATCTTACTGCCCGATGGCATGGGAGCCGCCCCACCAGTCACTAATAGGGACGCTGACGGTGGCGAAGACCATGCCGAACGTGTGATTGTTATCCAGCAGATTATGGTAGTTGTAGCCTGCACCGACGGCGACGGACGGCTTGTGACCCCTCTGAGATAAAACGAACACTGGCTACCATGCCTGGCAACAACCTCCGATCACCGTTTGCCACATTAATTCTTATATCGTACGTGTGCGTGAGCGCATCAGCCTGTACGCCCTTCTCAATCCTACCTCCCTGATAACTGCCATTGATGGCCTCTACCGAAATACTTGTTGGCGTAGTGGCATTGATACCACCAATCTCCGCCTCAGGAACAGCCACTTTCACCTTTACCGTTGAGATGTCAAGGATGCTTACAACAGCCTGTGACGGCAGGGCTGTCTCACCTGTGCCAATCAGTTTCTTGCCTATGATACCACCGACTGGAGCCGTCAGCCTACAGTCGGCCAGATTCTTCCGTGCTACCTCCAACTGCGACTTCGCCTGTGCCACCTTGCTCTGGATCTCCACCCACTGCACCTCGGGCAGCGAGCCGTTGTCGTGTAGCATCTTGTAGCGCGCCAATGCGTCGTTGGCCTGCGTCATCTGGGCCTCAGCACCACTCAGCAGATTGCGGGCCTGCGTGTCATCCATCTCAGCTATCAGCTGACCTTTGCTGACGGCCTGACCTTCATTTACCAACATGCGTTTTACCACACCCATGCCCGTAAAGCTCACCGCCGTCGCCTCGCGCTCCTCCACGATGCCCACATACGTCTGGGCATTATCCAACATGCCAGGCGATACCACCTGTGTTTTCACTCTCGTCGGAGCCTTATCGTTCTGCTCCTTCTTCTCACTGCAGCTGACAGCTAACAGCCAACAGCCAATGGCTATGAATATTACCTTTTTCATCATTCAAACGTTTGATTTGGGTACAAAATTAGTTAAAAATCTGCGGTCATTCGTGTTCGATTTCTCCTCATTCTTTATCAATTTAGCAAGAAGATTCCAAAACAAACACAAATAATGTCAAATAAAACATGAAATATAAGGAATTATGCGTAAATTTGCAACATGAAACAACAGGAAGTGATTACATTACAGACATTGGCCGACAATGAGGATCTCCAGATTGGCTATTCCGACAACGACATTGTGGTTGTCGACAGTATCCAGAAGTTTACAGAGGCCAATACCGCCCACGTGGCCATGAATGCCATCGTCATTTGTACCGACGGAAAAGTACAGGCTCAGATGAATGGCATGAGGATGGAACTGCATAAAAACCAAGTGGCCATTGTTCCGCAGAACGTCACGGTAACCGATGTGATGATTAGTCCAGACTTCAACTTGAAGGCCATGTTCCTCACCAACCGCATCTTACAGAGCTTTTTGCGCGAAAAGATGAACATCTGGAACGATATGATGTACATCCATCGTCATCATGTGGTAACAATGGACGAAGACGAGATACTTTTCTATACCCATTTTTACGACATGCTGACACTGGCCATCGCCAAAGGTAAGGACAATCCGCTGCACACCGATGTTATCCAGTCTCTGCTCCGCTCAGCCATCCTTGCCCTTTGTGGAGCCATGAACCAAATGCTGTCATCCGATGCCCGCCCGTCAACAGGCAAAGGCTACTTCCAGCGGTTCCTCGACCTGCTGCATTCCAGTGAAGTAAAGCGCCATACAGTAGAAGCCTACGCCAGCGAGCTCTGTATCTCGCCCAAATACTTCACGGCTGTCTGCAAGAAGAACTCTGGCAAGACCGCCAACGAGTGGATTACAGAAAAGGTGCTGGAGGACATCCGCTACTACCTGCGCCAAACCGACCTCAGTATCAAGCAGATTTGCGACCGTCTCGCATTTCCCAACCCCTCCTTCTTCGGAAAGTACGTCAAGGACCACTTCGGCATGACGCCAATGGAATTCAGAAGAACGTGATGGCGAGAGGACATTGAGTACGTGAAGGTGAAATCTAAAACTTATATTCGACAAAAGCCTCCATAGCCTCGTAGCAGGCCAGTCCCAGGTCGTCGTATTGCTTGGCGGTAGCGCGGTTGCGGTCTTCGGCACGTTGCCAGAACAGCCGCTCGTCGTTGCCCAAGAAGGGTGCACTCTCCATCTGACTCTGGTGGCGCAGGATGGCGTTGCGTTTTTCGCGCAGCTCCTCAGGACTCATAGGTACACACATCTCGATATTCTCTATCTCCCATTCTGCCCACGCTCCGCGATACATCCATACACGACAGTCAGCAAGCCATTCAGCACCCGCCTTCTTCTCCTCGTCGATAGCGGCCAACACGGCGTCGGTACATTTGCGGTGCGTTCCGTGCGGGTCGGCCAGGTCGGCAGCGACGTAGATCTGATGTGGCTTCACTTGTTGCAACAGTTCTTCGACGATATGCACATCCCGTTCCGACATGGGCAGCTTCTCTATCTTGCCACTCTCGTAGAAGGGCAGGTCGAGGAAGTGGATGTGGTCTTTCTTGATACCATTGTACCCACAGGCATTGCGCGCCTCGCCACGACGGATAAGACCCTTGATGGCCAGCACGTCGCGATTGTCCCACTCGCCCTCCTTCTTCCGCTTGAGGAATTCCAACACGCTCTTGCTGTAGTGCTTGACGATTTCGTCACTGCCGTTGGCAAACAAATCGTTGAAGGCACGGATGAAATGCATGTACAGCCTCACCTCCTCATCGGCAACGGCAATGTTGCCCGACGTCTCATAGGCGATGTGTACGTCGTGGCCCTGCTGCATCAGGCGACGGATGGTGCCCCCCATCGAGATGACGTCGTCGTCGGGATGTGGCGAGAACACGATGACGCGCTTCGGATAGGGCAGCGCGCGTTCAGGCCGTGTAGAATCGTCGGCGTTTGGCTTGCCTCCAGGCCAACCGGTAATAGTGTGCTGCAGGATGTTAAATACCGCAATGTTCACCAACCCTGCCGACCCGTACTGCTCCACGTAGTGTTGCAGGCCGTTGTCAGCATAGTCCTTCGTCGAGAGTTTCAGCACGGGCTTGCCCGTCTTACGGCACAGTTCTATCACGTCGCGCCGCAACTCACGATCCACAATGTGGTCGAAATTGATAGTCGTAGTCAGATTCAAGTTCATCATAATGCAATTTTTTCCCCTGCAAAGTTACGAATAAGTGAGTAAAGAACCAAAGGAAAGTTCACTTTTCTTTGTTCTTTCGAGCGAGAGTAACTTCTCACGAAGCGAAAAGTTACGAAAAAAGGCTTCCCGAGTAGGGGAAGCCTTTTCGTGTGAGAGGAAGCTGTGGAATTTTAATACTTATAACTGGATATATTGCCCAAGTTATTTTGATAAACTCTCTTCAACCAACCACCACCGCTATTCAGATTCCAATTGCTGTAGTCATTCGGTCTTTTAGTGTACAGGAGTAACACCGTCTCGTAAGCAGCCTGTTCCTTTACATTGTCGTTGTAACCGTTCACAGTCTTGCCGTAGTCGATGAACATCTGGACGTAATCCTTGTTGTACATCTGCTGAACCTTGGAACTGTTCAGGTAGTACATCTTGGCAAAGCCCTTCATATATTCGACCAGTGCCTCGATGTCGCTCGTCACGTTATCCGGCTCGCGCTTGTGGTCGTTCACGAACTGCTTGTGGATCAGGTCGAGGTCCATCTTAATCGCGAAGTTCCTGTAGAAGTAGTTGTTCTGGAGGTCAGGTATTGGTACTCACCCGTCTGTGCTGCGCGTGTCTGGGCGGCAGAGGGCTGGTCATCGCTATAGTGTACCTCCTTGTCATAGTCGTAAGGATCGGTCAGCAGAACGGCTGCGGGGTGAACGACGTTGTTGTCGTCGACATACTTGGCTGCATACTCAGGGATGTTGTCGGCAGCAGCACGGGTCTGCACCGAGCGGGTATCATTGTTCACGTAGATGTTGGTCTGCAGGTTCACCTTCTTTTCGCCTACAACCTCGACCATCGTGGCGGGAACGACGTCAATGATGTAGCGGTCGCCAACCAGTTCTCCAGGTTGTCGTCACTACATGCGGTAAGTCCGAATGTGAAAGTTGCTGCGGTAGCGATGCTCATGAGCACCTTCTTTACCAAAATTGAATTCTTCTTCATAATGAGTAATTTTTTAAAGTTGTTATTTAAATGAATTTTTTTGTTATTTTGTTCTGTCGTCGGGAGGTCGTTTGTTTCTTTCGACGTTGCAAAGTTAAGGTGATTTTTTCCGCCCGCAATGCTTTTTGATGTTTTTCGCTCGAAGTGCTTGCGACAACCCCGCGAAATTTGCGACACATTTCGGGAAGACCCTCAAAATCTGTCGCAACGAAGGGGAAAAAAGTAAAATAAATGCTGATTTTTCTTTGTTTTCTGCGCACTATTTCGTATTTTTGCAGATGTTATGAGAAAAATGATGTTCCTTTACTTGTTTCTGGGGCTTGTCAGTACAGCTTTTGCAGCGGATGCGGACAGTGTTTACCAAGTAGTACCCGCAGTGAAAGATGTCAGGCTGACGGGTGGTGAACCGTTCGTCGTTGACGGCTCGTGTGTGATTGTGTGTGGCAGCGACGATGCACAGATGCGTCGCAATGCCGAGTTTCTTCAGACGTATGTGGAACAGGCCAGCGGTTTGCGCCTGCCTGTCGTCGCACAGGTGCCCAAGAAAGGCAAGAGCATCCGCCTCGTGACGGTTTCGGAACTGGGCGTAGAGGCTTACCGCCTGACCGTCGACGGCCGTAAGCGGAGCATCACCGTCGCTGGCGGCAGTCCACGCGGTGTTTTCTACGGTGTGCAAACGCTGAGGAAAACCATAACCCATTCACCCATCTCGCTGCCCGCGGCAGTGATCAACGACGCGCCACGCTTTGCCTATCGCGCCATGCACCTCGACGTGTGCCGCCATTTCTTCACGGTGGAACAGGTAAAGGAGTATATCGACATCCTCGCGCTGCACAACATGAACACCTTCCACTGGCACCTCACCGACGACCAGGGATGGCGCATGGAGAGCAAGCGATATCCGCGGCTGCACGAGATAGGTTCGCAGCGTCGCCATACCGTCATCGGTCGCAATACAGGGCTCTTCGACGACACGCCTCATGGAGGCTATTACACGCAGGAACAGCTGCGCGAAGTGGTGCGCTATGCGGCAGAACGCTGCATCACCGTCATTCCCGAAGTGGAACTTCCCGGACATGCACTGGCCATCCTCGCCGCCTATCCTGAGTTAGGCTGCACGGGCGGACCCTACGAGGTGGAGCCGACGTGGGGTATCTTCGACGACATCCTCTGCGCTGGCAACGACAAGGTGTTCGACCTGCTCTGTGGCGTCGTCGACGAACTCGTAGACATCTTCCCCTCCAAATATATCAACATCGGAGGCGACGAGGCTCCGAAGAAACGTTGGGAACAGTGTCCGAAATGCCAGCAGCGCATCCGCGAACAGGGCATCAAGGCCAGTGGTGAACTGAGCGCAGAAGCCAAGCTGCAAGGCTACTTCACCAACCGCATGGAACAATATATCAATGCGAAGGGCCGCAGCATCATAGGTTGGGATGAAATCATGGAAGGCGACATCAGCCAGAGTGCCACCGTGCTCTGCTGGCGCGGAATAGAACACGGCATCAAGGCGGCCAAAGAGGGCCACGACGTCATCATGGCACCCACGGCCTATTGCTATTTCGACTACTACCAGACCGACGAGGAAAAGACCTGGAACAAACCCCTGCTCATTGGCGGCTATGTGCCTTTGGAGAAAATCTACAGCTACGAACCCCTGCCCGAGGAACTCGACGAGACCACACGCCAACACATCATCGGTGTACAGGCGAACATCTGGACGGAGTACATCCCGTGGCGACAGCTGCTGCTCTACCAAATGCTGCCCCGCGCCGCTGCCCTCGCCGAGGTACAGTGGGCCAGTCCGACGCAAAAGGATTATGCCGGCTTCCTTCGCCGCCTGCCGTCCCTCACCACCATCTACCGCCAACAACACTGGCCCTACTGTTGCAGCGAATAAGAACCAAAAACGTATGACAATTCATTATTATCTAATTCATAACTCACAATTAATAATAATATGAAAAAGACTATTTTATCCATTCTGGCACTGTTTATGTGCTCCGTTTACAGTTTACAGGCTCAGACGTATCCTCCCAAGGATACCGATACCCCTCAGTTGGAATTCGCCCTGCAGCTAAGGGTTACGCTGGGTGAGACGTACAGCATCCAAAACACCCAGCACGGACGCCGGACGGTGATTCCCATTACCGGCGGGACCTTTGAGGGTCCGTTGTTGAAGGGTACCATCCTCAACGGAGGAGCCGACTATCAGCTGGCCAATGCAGAAGGAAACCGCACGGAACTGGAAGCCATCTACAGCATCAAGACCGACGACGGCATCTACATCCACGTGCGCAATCGCGGCATCATCTACAATGGCAAAGACGCCGAAGGCAACCCCTCGTTCTATTTCAAGGCTGCACCCCGGTTTGAGGCACCTGCCGACAGCCGTTATGGTTGGCTGAACAACGCCCTCTTCGTCTGTGCCCCTGAGTGGTCACAATCGTTCAGGGGCATCGTCCTCAACGTCTGGCGCGTGAAATAACAGACATAAGATGTATCTCTGTTGCAGATTCTTCATTTGGTTTCCGTCACGAAACAGGCCACCAGTCCGTAGGTGATGGCGGGACGAATCCAGATTTCCGTCAGCATGTAGTTGGTATATTCGTCGGCCGCCTCAAAATACATGATGTCGACGTGGTAGAGTGTGGCAATGACCGAATCGATGATGCAGATAGCCCACAGATTGCTCTTCGAGTAGCGCTTCCAGTCCTTTCGCGAATAGAAATAGGTGAGGGTGCAGAGCAGCAGCACCGACAGCGTGAAGCACGCCAGGTGGAGCGGGTAGCTGGCCAGTGGCGGCGCAAAGAGGATGTCGCGCAGCAGTATCGTCATACCCACACTCGCCGACGACCAGTAGTTAAACTGCTCTGTGGTGATGCGTGGGGAGCCGAAGAAGTACATCCACATCATCACCAGACAGGCGATGTAGAACGTGTTAAGCACCAGTTCGGGCCACGTATTACTCAGACCGAAATGAAACACACCAAAAATCATGATGCCCACAGAGAGCGCGGCGGCAACGGCAGTAACACCGATGTCGAAGACTTTGGCTCTCTTCTTGAATCTTGTCTCCATCATGTTCTATCACTTAATCACGACAGTCTTACCATTCACAATATACACCCCTTTTGCGGTGGGCTTGCCGTTGAGCAGGCGGCCGTCGGGCGTGTACCATCGATGACGGGGTATCGTTTCACGTTGATTGTCGCTGATGTCCGTCGTGTTATAGCCGACGGTGAACTTGGTGACAATCTCGGAGACCTCGTAGAACTTGCTGATGTCGCTCTCGCTGAGTTTGATGGCTTTCAGCGTCATGGGGTACTCGCCATAGACCAGCCCCTCGATGTTCACCAGGAGAGTGGCTATCATACCTGACGTGCCGGTGAAGGTCTCATTGTACGGCGAGCCGCAGAGGAAGCGCAGTGCGCCGTCAGCCTGCTCAGCCACCGTCAGGGTGTGGTCGTCGCCCACAGGCAAGCGGGCTGCATTCAGCGATGTCACAAACTTGTCGTTCGATGTCTTCACGGCAGTCATGCCTTCGGGGAGGTACAGGTCGAACTGGAAGCCGCGAATCGGGGCCGTATTGTTCATGCAGATGTCGAGCGTCACCTCATTGCCGCTCTTGGTCTGGTCTACGAAGGCCGGAGACACAAAGATGACGTTGTCGTAGGCCGATATGTCGGTGCTGCCAGTGCCAGCGTCAGCGAGGACGGTGAACCTGGTGACAACCTCATCCACCTCGTAGAACCTGCTGATGTCGCTCTCGGTAAGTTTGATGGCTTTCAGTCTGAGGGGGTACCAGCCCTTGGCCATCCCTTTGAAGTTCACCCTGATAGTGGCTATCGAGCCCCACATGCCGGTGAAGGTCTCATTGTACGGCGAGCCGCAGAGGAAGCGGATGGAGCCGTCAGCCTGCTCAGCCACGGACAGCGTATGGTCGTCACCCTGAGGCAGACGATCCGAGTTCAGCGATGCCATTATCTTGCCATTCTCCGTCTTCACGGCAGTCATGCCGTCGGGGAGGTGCAGGTCGAACTGGAAGCCGCGAATCGGGGCCGTATTGTTCATGCAGATGGTAAGTGTCACCTCATTGCCACTCTTCTGACCGACAGTGGCCGGAGACACGAATATCACATTGCCGTAGGCTGTCAGGTCGGTGTCGGCCTTCACTGCAGTCTGTGCCAGGCAGAGCATCACAAACATTAATAAAATCTTTCTCATTGTCGTATGAAATGAATTGATCATAGATGCTGCACCGCAGCCTTACTTGCCATTGATATTCCCGTAGAGGATGATGTTCGCCACGCCGATGTAGTCGCTCACGTCGATGATGCCGTCGTCGTTCACGTCGGCAGCCTTCTCCTTGAAGCCTTCGGGGATGTCGCCCAGGATGTAGTTGGCAATGGCGATATAGTCGCTCACGTCCACCACACCGTCACCGTTGGCATCGCCTTTCATGAAGACTTCTTCCCCACCCTCGGCAAGGGTCAGGATGCGCTGGTTGGTGCTGTCGTAGTACATCAAGGTAATCTCCTCGCCTTCCTCACGCAGGTAGACGTCGAGCAGCTCTCCCTCTTCCAACGGGAGCGTCAGCACGCCGCGGCACTCGTCGCCCACAAACACGGCCACCTGGTCGCCATCGGCGGGCGTGATGCCTGCCTGGGCGAGTAGGTCGGCAGCGTCAATGGTATTCACCACGGGATATTTGGGTGAACCCTCTGAGAACTTGGGGACGAATTCCTCTTCAACGCCGATGGTCTCGCTGTCGAAGACGATGGAGGTCGAGAGGCTGAATATCTGGCTCGCCTTGGCGCAATAGTACTTCAGCGTGACGTCCATAGTGTCGCCACTGGACTCGTTGGTGAACGCTTTCAGCACGAAGCTGATGGGTTCGTTTTCGCTGCCCACCACATAGGCGGGGCTGGCCAGTCCGCGCAGCTCGTCGCCGACGAAGATAGCCAGCAGGTCGTCGGTAGAGGCGTAGGGCTGCAGGACTTCCTCAATCTTGATCAGCATCACGGTGAAGCTGGCGTAGTCAGAGGCGTTGGGAGCCTGCCAGTCGGGTCGCTCCTGGTTGTAGCTCCAGTCCACCTTCCAGTCAGGGGCTTCGGTGACAGGAGTTGAGGTGTATGCAGCAGCAGATTGCGCTGCTGCAAACACCATTGCCAATATAAATGATTTCAGTTTCATATTCATTTCGTTTTATTCTTTATCACTTCTCTTTTTTAATCACGACCTTCTTACCATTATAAATGTACAGGCCGGGACGAGTGGGCTTCTCCTGCAGCTGCACGCCATTGACAGTGTACCACTTGCCATGCTCGTAGCCGCCGGAAACGACGTCGATGCCTGTTGCACCAGTGAAGTCGATGACGAACGGTTCGTCGGGGCTACCCACGATGGCGTTGGCGTTGAAGGTCATCAGCTCGCCGGTCACAACAGCGGTTATGCCGTTGCGCTCAATGCCGAAGGAGATACCCGTCTGCTTATCGCCACCGATAGTCAGGTACAGCGGCTCAGTGCCTTCAACGGCTTCCTCGTTGACCTCAGCGATACCGCAAACCTCGCCTTCAGCGTAGGCCACCAGACGGTCGCCCTCCTCGATGTTGAAGCCTTCAACCACAGCGGAGACGCACATGGTGTAGCGGTAGTTCTTGACGCCACCTTCGTCGCCACCTGCACGGTGCGGTGCAGCAGCCAGTCCGTTCAGGAACGAGTTGCTGGGCTCGTAGAACGGATAGGTGAACGAGGCTTTGCCCTCGCCGTTGCGCAGCATCATATATCCCTCGCCGGGCTTCATGTACTTCAGGCTACCCTGCCAGCGTCCAGTATTGCCCGACTTGCTGAAGTAGGCAAACTCCGTCTGGCTCTTCACGACGTCGCCCGACTGTGCATGGTCGAAGTAGTCGCTCAGGGCGGTCTCCACGCTCAGGTTGGCAACCGGCGTGTAGCCGATGCCGTTCCAGCCTTGCTTCACGTCAATAGTACGCTCTTCCTGATCCTTGATGACTGTACCGCCAATGGGGATGACGCAAGCCTTCTGCACCTTGATGGCATACGAGTTCTTCGACGAGACGACGATGGAGTCCGGGTTGTCTGTCGACAGCCACTTACCATCGGCATAGGTCATCGTCAGGTCGCTGCTGAGGTCAGTGATGACGTCGCCATTCTGCAACGGCAGCGTGTTCAGCAGTGAGTACACCTTGTCAAGCTGCTTGCTGCTGACGTTGAACGATACCCAGTTCCAGCCTTCCTGCAGTTTGAAGTTCTGGACGAAGGTGTCGCCGCCGTCGAATCGTACAGGCTTGTCAGCGCCTAATACGGCCGACTTCTCGAACGTAAGGGTCGAGTCGGTAATCAGCATCAGTTCGCGGCCCGTGCTGTACTGCCACAGACGGAAGTTCAGCTGACGGCCCTTGGCCTCGTTGTCGTAAACGGTCAGGTACAGGCCAGTCTCACCAGTCTGTGCCGAATGAGTGATGTTGGCAAAGCCGTGACATACGTTCTCGTTGTCGAAGACACCCACGATGTCGCGTGCATCGGTGTCCAGCTGATCATACAGATAGACCTGTCCGATGATGCTCATCGAGTTCTTCAGCAGATTGCTGTCAATGCTCTGAGCCCAGTCAGGCACGTCGCCTTCTACCGTCAGGTTTAGGTAGAGCGGCTCGGTGATACCCTCTTCGTCGGTCAGATAGATGATTTCATTATACGTACCGATGTTCAGGTCCTTGCTGACCATGGCCGTGATGCCATCCAGCGTCTGCGGTGCCAGCACGTCGGTGTACTTCCCGAGCGTGAGCCAGCTCGGGCAGTTCTCGATGGTGTATGTATGGGCGGCAGAGCTGTAGTTGTAGAACGCCAGATCGAGCGTTTCGCCAGCGCCGTACTTCACAACGCAGTCCACCTTGTTCAACAGCCACTCAATGCTGCTGTTGTTCACCAGGAAGCTGGCCGTCTGCGGCGAAGCCATCGTGTTGCCGTTCTTGTCCTCCACGTCGCGCACGGTGACGTAGATGTTGCGGCGGTGCATCTTGGCAGCAGGCTCGTTGAGTTCTACCAACAGCTGGTTATCCTTGCCCACGAAGGCGAACTTCAGGTTCGTCACCTCCTCGTAAGGAAGTACGGGAGCAGCCTGCGTAGCGTCGAAGTACTTCATCACCACGTCGATGCTGTCCGCGAACAGGTAGTCACGCACCAGTATGTCGGTGGGCTCCTTCGTCAGCGGGTCGAGCTGGTAGCGCGGCTGACCATTGTCGTCCAGATAGAGCTTCTTGCTGTAGGCGTAGGCCACCAGTTCGATGCTGTTGTCCTTCTGGCGCTCCTGACGGTCGAACGACAGGTAGGTCAGCAGACCGGCCTCGTCGCCGTTCGGGCTCTTCGTGGTGTAGGTCTTGATGAGCTGCGGCGGCAGTGCCTGTGCAAAGAACAGCAGTTCGTCCACGTTACCCTTCAGGGCGTCGTCGCCGTCCTTCACCTCCACGTCGCCATTCTCCTTCACCACGTCGTAGCGGGTGGCACCGATGAGCGGATAGCCGCCGCTGATGCCGCCGAGGCTGTCGCTTTCGAACGTCGTAACGAGTTCCTTATCCATGTAAATATTGGCCACGTTGTAGGCACGGTTCACCGTCATGGCGTAGTTGTGCCAGTTGCCGTCGCTCCAGTTGCCGGGAACCTCTACGGCATAGCCGTTCGAGCGGTACATCAGCTTGTCGCCCTCGAATCCGATGTGGAACAGGTTCTCGCCGCCGACATCCTCCTTCAGTCCGCGTCCGTTGCTCAGCAGCGCGCCGCGTCCGTCGGCATCGGTCTTGAACCAGAACATCAGCGTGTAGTCATGCTCGGCAGTGCGGTTCATGGCGTTCTTGTCCAGCAGCACACCCTTGTCCGCTTTCTCCACGTGCAGCGACAGGCCGCGCGGGATAGCCCAGTTGGCACCTATTAGTATGGCGTTGGCACCCTGCGTGTGGTCGATGGCATAGTCGCCTGAGCCTTCGCTCATCGGGTAGTAGTCCACGAGGTTCTTCTCGTAGCCCGTCAGTCGGCGGCCGCCGTAGGTCGTGCCGATGAGTCCGCCGTCCATGGCGCTATACCACAGGCGAGCCTCCATCATGCGACCCTCGTAGAACTGGCTCGTCGAGCGGTCGTTCTCGTTGGTGCGTCCGAAGATCAGTGTACCCGTGCCGGTGTACAGCGACGTCAGTTTGTGACTGCCTATCTGCACGCCGCCCTTGTAGAACGTCAGCGTGCTGTCCGCCTGACTGATGGTCATAGCCACCTGGCGGAAGGCGTTCTTACCGATAAGGGAGTCGCTCGTGAACACCTGGTCGTTGACCACTGCCTTCAGATGGAAGTCCGCGGTCAGCCACAGCTGCAGCTTCTGGCCGTTCGTGCCGTGCGAGAACAGCGGCATTTCGCGTCCCGTCTCGGCAGGCTTCACCATCATGTCGATGGTCAGGTCCTTGCCGCTGAAGTTGCGCTTGGCCTCACTCTCGACACTGGAATTGCCCGTGAACTGCACGCTCACCATTTCAGAGAGATTATTGTTGTTCACCTCGCCCTTCACCTCGAAGTTGGTGATGGCGCTCAGGTAGTTGTGTTCGATGTCTTCAGAGAAGTTGAAGATGATATCGTCGTTCTGCGTCAGCAGTCCGCTCTTCGGTTCGGGTATGCCGAACAGTTGCGGACGGCGCGTGTCCTTGATGCCGGTGATTATCTTCGACGGCGTAGTGAGGAAGTCACTGCCGTTGCGGCAGAACAGCACGGCGCGCAGGTCGTACTCACGCTCCATCACCCAGCCTTCACCGTAGAACTGGGTCACGATATTGCCGTTCTCGGGAATCAGCTCCCTCACGCCGTTGGCGTTAGCCATCAGCGAGTCGCTGGCGTAGAACGAGCAGAGATTCGTCCACGAGTCGTCGCCACGCTGCGATTCCTTGTACTGGAACTCAATGTGGTCGAAGTTGTACTGGTGGCGGTCGAAGCCGTTGATAGTCACGGGGATGTACCAGCCGCGCTTAGAGTCCATCTGCGCGTTGGTGTTCAGCACCCACTTGTCGCCCGGTGTGGCAATGTTCACGCCGCCGGCCTCACGCAGGAAGTGTACGTTGAACGTAGCCAGCGCGAAAGTATGCTCGGGATCGGTGGGCGACATCACGCCGATGGTCAGGTTCTCGAAGTCGAAGCCCTGGCCGGCACGCACCTCCATGGTCAGTGCCGTCTCTGAGCCCGGCACCGTCGTCACGCTCATGCCGCCGGTGGTCAGCACCTGTCCGTTGACGCTGATCCACGCACCCAGCGGATTCATCTGGTCGACGGCAAACAGCTGCAGGACGGTCAGGCCCTCGGTGGCCTCAGGCTTCTCGCTCTCGTTCGACACATAGATGGTGAAGACGGCAGGATCGTTGACAGACACGCCGCTCACGCTCTGCTTGTCGAGGCGGATCTTCGGGTTCACAATCTTCAGCGTGCGGGCATCGAGTTCTGCGCCCGGACGGTACAACGTCGTCACGCGCTGGTCCTCCCACGGGTTCTGCGTAGAACCGCCGCGGGTGCGGAAGATGAAGCTGCGCGGACCGTCAATGCCATCGGCCTTCAGGTCTTTCTTCACTTGCTCATACACATCATTGTAATACGTGAAGAAGTTGTCGTTCGTGAAGATGTTGGAGGCTGTCACGGTCTGGCCGCTTGAGGATTGGATAAGCTTTGCGCGATAGACATCCACGCTCAGATGGCTGTACGGGTCGAGGGCAATGGTGAAGCTCTCCGTGCGGTTGTAGGCCTTTGTCTGAGAGTTGGCACCAATCGTCGTGTATGAGATGATGGGGAATACCGTCCACTTGAACAGCTTGCCGGCGAAGGTCACCTGCGACTGCATGCCGTTTTCATCATCTATAAGCGCCAGTTCCGCACTCGGGGTTGTCCATTTCTTCATTTCTTTTAATGAGATTGCAATGGCACTTGCAATCGAGGCACCTATGCTCACTGCCGAAGCGGCATTGCTCACACCGGCGCCGAGACCGAAGTAGTCAACCTCTGTGGCGACGGGGAAATGGTGCGTGAACGAGTTCGAGTAGTTGGTGTCGAAGGTCTCGCTGTAGTTCACACCCGCAGCACCGGCCACGTCGTAGTTCGTCAGCAGGTCGTTGGCACTCAGCTTCTCATGCTCGTTACGGGCTATCATGTCCGCCCAAGCCTTGATGACATAGTACTTCTGGGACACTTCGTCGCTGAAGTCAGTCCTTGGCTTGCCACTGGGCAGCACCATGAGGTAGTTGATGCCATCACCGGCCACGTCGATACTGTCGTTTAAGGTGGTGAGATCTTTCCTACCCAATATCGGTCTGTTCACCACAGCAAACAGCGAGTCGGTAGGCAGGCGCAGCGACAGATAGACGGGTTGTCCGGTCTTGTCGGCTATCGTCTGCGCTTCGTCCTTCGTGCCGAGGTACATCATGTCAACAATCTCCTTCGCCTTGGCAGGGATAATCTGCGTCAGCAGCTGCTTCTGCGAGTAGATGAAGTTCGACTGAATCTTCGGACCGTAGCCCAGGGCCACGTCACGAATCAGGAAGACGGAGTCGCCCTTCTCGTCAACGCCTCCGGCTATCTTCACCACCGTGCCGTAAGTGTCCCACTTGGCCACTTCCGACGGCATGACACCCAAGCCCTGGCGGGCTATCATCTCGTAGTACATCTTCTTGGTCACGGCACGGATGGTGGACATCGGAGTCACCACCACGTTCTGCACGCTGCCGATATAGAGGTCGGCATCGGCGCCAACCATCGACGGGTCGCCGCTCGTGCTGACGTTGTTGCCCACGACCATCGTATAGGAGAAGGCCTTAGAGCCTTGCGCATTGTACATCAACGCGTCAATCGTGGTATCAACCATGTCAGACCCGCTGATAGGTCCGACGGCAGTACCTGCACCTGACGGTGCTACCACCGTTGCAGACACGGTTTCCAGTTTCTCACCTGTCTTAAAGTTCATATACAGACCGGCTGTCAGCGACAGGTTCATCATGTACGTATAGTTCAGCGTAGTGCCCTTGGCGAGCGTGTTCGAGCTGTAGCCGCCCGGCGGGTCGCGCAGGATGTCGAACAGCATGGGCTGGCCGTCGGTCAGGATGTCCTGGCTTGCGCCTACGGGGAACATATTGAGCACGTAGCCGCGCAGCGGCTCAGCCTCGTAGTAGGTGCCGTCGCGCTCCACGGTGAAGGTCACCGTCTTCAGCGCGCTCAGCCCCGTCAGCAGCGTCGTGGTCTGGTTGGCCTTCACGGTAAACGTGGCCTGGCCCAGGCTGTCGAGCAGCTGGGGCTCCTTGAAGAGTGCGCCGTCGTTCATGCCGTTCTGCATGTAGGCGGTGCCGCCGCTCAGGCGCACCAGGTCAACCTTCTTGGCATACGGGTCGTTGTTGTACGGATAGCGCTCGGCCACCTGCAGCTGGATGATGTACTTACGCTCCACGCTGAACACGGGGTGTTCGAACGAGTATTTGGCCTGCGTCGTGTCCTTGGGGTTCGGATAGGCCAGAGGAATCTGCGTCGTCTTGCCCGTCAGTTCGCTGCAAGCATACTCTTTGTCACCGAAGTAGCTGAACGAGTCATAGACCTTCTGCTTGTAGGTCACCTCCACGGGACTGTGGTAGATGCGGTTATAGATGGCATTGTAACTGACTTTGGGGTCGGTGACCACCGTCAGCGAGTCAATGTCCTTGTAGCTGCCCACATAGGTGGTGTCCTTCAGCGTCAGGCAGTTGGTCAGGTCGACCACCTCGCTCACCTGTCCCTCCTGGAACAGCGTGGGATAGCCCTTACAGTAAACCTGCTGCACCTTCCAGCGCACGGGCGGCAGCGTCAGTTCGTACTCACCCGTCGTCGGGTCGGGCCATACGGTCATGCGCTTGCGCTCGGTGGTCACCGACGTATAGTGCTTGTCGCCGTTGCGCTGGTGGTGCACCACCTCCTCGCGCTTCGTCTTGTTCGGGTTCAGGTTGTCATACACCAGCCACGACGTGTTGTCGCCCTCCAGGGTGAGCACCATCGTCAGCGAGTCGCCCAGGTTGTTCTTCGACAGGTTGTTGTCCAGCGGCATGTTGCCCTGGTCGTCGCCACCCACGATGCGGCCAATCAGCTTCACCTTCGTGGAGTCGTAGAAGTAGATGCCGGCAACGTCGCTCTTGATGCTCTGCGCGTTGCTGTTCTTATACCAGCCCTCGTTGGTGAACTTGTGACCGTCCATCACAGCCTGGATGGTGTTGTCGCCCTCCTTCACGCGGAACGAGAAGCTGCCGTCGTAGTCGGTCTCCAGCACGTCGCCCTTGGCGTTGTGCATCTTGCGGCCGTTCACCAGGAAGTTGGCACCCTTCACGGGGATGCTCGTACCGTCGAACATCACGAAGCCCGAGAAGCGCTTGCCGTTCGTGATGATGAACTCATGCACCGTCTCGTCGTTGCTCGTGGCGTTGAAGGTCACCAAGTAGTCGTCCACCTCGAACTTGATGTTGTCGCCGCTGACGGGCACAACCTTGTATTGCGCTGACGTTTCACCGTAGTACGACAGTTCGTCGGCCTCGAAGTAGCCGCTCTCGTCGGTTATGACATCCTTCACAAGCGTCTCCGTCGTGCCCTTCACATGGTAGATGGACACATGGACGTCGGGAGCGCTCGTGCCGTCGTTGAAGCGCACGTAGCCTTCCAGGCGGCCGGTGTGCTTACACTCGCCCACCTTCACCTCAGTCTCGGTAGTGGTGATGCCCTCGCAGTCGTTCACGGCCTGCACCTTATATTCGTAGGTGGCCAGTGGCGACACGCTGGTGTCCTCATAGCTCATCTGGTCCAGGTCGGTGGCTATCTCCACCCACTTGTCGTCGCCCTCGCCCTGCACGCGGCGCAGCACCCTGAAGTAGTCGATGGGTCTGCCGTCGGTGTTCCAGGCCAGCAGCACGCTGCTCTGGCGCGTCGTCGTCAGCAGCGTCTTCTCTATCTCACCCGTGTTCTTGTGATAGAAGTCCGGCAAAGTCGGCTTGGGGATGTTCCTGTACTCATTGTAAGGCTCCTGCGTGGTCTGGGGATTGATGGTGGTGCCATCCTCCACCCAACCGGTAGTGAGATATTTCTTAATCTCGTCCATCGACATACCATTGTCAGGCTCGATGAGCCGTTGTGGCATCTTGGGATAAGCATTGCCGCCAATCAATTCCCAGTCGTCGGTGCCCAATTTCGCATGCAGATCTTCAATGAGCCAACCGCCGAGGTAGGTGGCTCCGGTCACGTTGTCAGTATAGGAATAGTTGTCATGGGTCCATTGGTTCGCACCGTTACCCCAAGCGTTCATAAATATATCAGTTCCCTGCCAGTTCAAAGCTTTATTATAATCAGCAGAACTTTCATATTTTCCTCTTTCCAGACAGGTCTGCACTGCGCAACCGATGCCTCCGGATGTGGAACCATAGAACACTCCTGCCGTAGAAGATATAGCAATATCATCACATTTTAAGGTGCCGTCGAACAGACAGTCCACAATGTCAATACCATTGCCGCCTCCAACGAAACCGCCTACATTATGGTCATCACTCTCTACCCTGGCCGACACACGGCAGTGACGGATGGTGGGCACAGCTTCGTAGCCAGCTTCCCTGCCGCCATAACCTATGAGACCGCCCAGGTAGCGACCGCCCTTGATGGTGCCGGCAACGTGCAGGTTCTGGATGATGCAGTTCCTCGCGTTCATGAACAGACCAACATATTCAGCAGTACCACCATTGATGTCCATAGTCAGCGTATGGCCGTTGCCGTCGAAGATGCCACGGAAAACGCCCTCGCCATTCCAGGCAATACAATGGTTAACTGTAAAGTCGTTAACCATGATGGCATTGGTGTAGTCATTAGTCTTCACGGCTTCCTTGAATTTCATCCAGTCGTCATTGTTCGACAGCACCATGAAGGACTTGCCGTCGATTATCGTGGTCTTAACCTCTTCATAATATGTGGTGGCATAACTGTTCACAACCGACAGTGTGATGTCATCACCACCACGTGCCCATGTTTGACATTTATCGAGTTTGGTGCTGATATGGTCGGGTGCAAAAAGGCTGTTTACGATGGTTGCTTTGCTCTTTGACTGGCAATAGCCCACGAAGCCGCCGTTGTGGTGACTTTCAGCACCCTCGAAAGCGCCATCGAACTTGCTGTTACTTATCACGACTGTGGCATTGTCGCCTAAACGGGAAATGAAGCCACCATTGGTAAAGTTCGTACTTTTGATGGTCATTGACGAGCGACAGTTCTCTATAGTGACATTGTTGTCATTGAGTATATAGGCTATCAGTCCACCCGCGTATTGCCCGGTAGTATTTACAGTTCCTGCCACATGCAGGTTCTTGATGGTGGCGTTGCCAACATAGCGGAAGGGAGCCATGTATTGGTCCGTCCAGCCTGTTTTGGTGAAGGTCACCGTGTGGCCGTTACCGTCGAACACACCACGATAGTAGGCACCGGGGTCAACTCCCACGTGCTCGCTGGTCTCGATATCGGCATAAAGACGGGCGTTGATGTCCTTCGTGTTGAGAGCCTCATTAATCATCACGGCAAATTTGTGCCAGTCGCCAGCATTGCGGATGGGGAAGAAATAATCCTCCGTCTGTTCCAAGAAATTGATGGGCGACTCGCCTCGCTCCACATACATATCTACATCATAGTACACGCACGAGCGCGTGAGGTTCACAATCTTGTAGCGCTTGGCGCGGTCGGCATCCTCCAGATTGTAGATCAGACTGTCCACCATCACGCCGTCACGGTTCTTCGAGATGACGCGCAGCACCATCTTGGCGCGCTCGTCCCACACGGCATTGTGCTCGTCCTCATAGTTCCACGACACACGCACGGTGTAGGCTTTCTCGTCCTCCCACTTGGCCGAGTAGTCGGCTATGCGCAACAGGTGCAGACGGTCCACCACGCACTTGGTGCTGGTGGCGCAGTTGTGATCCCATCCCCAGTCCTGGGCGACGGTGCGGCGCACGCGGTAGGTCAGGTTGTCCAGCGTGCCGCCGTTCTTCAGCATGGCGGTAGTGACGTCGTCCACCAACGTGCTGTCTATAAAGGTATAGGTGCCTTTCTTTTCGGTCTTGGCGAAGAACACCTGATTGACAGTGACGAAGTCCTCCTCCTTGCCCGTCAGCGAGCGCTGAACCTCGAAGAAGTCTGTCGGCGTCAGGTCGTCATCCTCTAAATAAGGCACGTTCCACGTCACCTCCACCTTCGCCTTCCTGTCGCCCAGAGGGCGGGCGGTCAGGCCGACGGGGGCGTGAATCAGCGGCATATCCTGTGTCGCAGTCGATACACCCTCAATCAGATATTCGCCCTTGTCGCCAGACTCCTTGTAACTGCAGACAAGACGGAAGTTGTGGTGAGGCACGTTGGCATCCAGTTCGATGATGCCGCCGCTGATGTTATTGATGTTCTCCTTATGGTGCTTGCCCCAGACATCGTCGTACTCGTAGTAGGCGCTGACGATTTTGTCCGAAGCCAAAACCCAGGGCACTTCCAGCTTGCCCGGGGCCGTGGCGGAGATCATGGGTGACGAAAGGAACGGCTTCAGCTTCGCGCTGGCCTCCGGTATCTTCAGGGTTTCTTCCTTGAGGCCTTTCACCTCAATATTATCGTAACCGTTGCCGTCGCGCTTCACATACCAGCTGAACTTCACCTCCTTGCCCAGCAGGTTGTAGGGCACCACCCACTCGGCCTCGAAATAGAATTGGTCGCCACTGCCGTTCACGGCGATGGTTTTGGAACTGCTCTTGGACACCCTCGACGGAGTGCTGGTACCATACGACGAGATGTCGAAGAATCCGTCGGCGGTGGTGCTGAACTTGCAACTCACCCATGTGCGGGAGTCACTGATGTCCGTTTCAGCCACTTCCCAGTGGAAGACGGTGTTTGTCGTGCCGTCCACCGTCACCTTCAGGTTACCGTCGGTAATCCACTGGTCCAGACCTTTCTTGTCATAGACCGGTGCCGAGAAACGCACAATGTTAGAGCCGCCCAACATCACAGTGTAGTTGTCCGCATCCTCCAAATACGCGGTCGCCGCCGCCCGCTGGGGCAGCAGCCAAACAAAGAGCACCGTAAGAATCATCCACGGCCACACTCGCAAGTTGTAGTCACATTGTTTCATACTGTTAAGTTTTAAGTTTATAATGAATATTTTAAGTTTCGAGTTACAAAGCTGCGGTTAAGCGAGTGCAATGATACTCGCATCAATTGCCGAGCGCAAGCAGCTTCGCAAGCTTGCTTGCAAAGATAGCAAATCTTTTCCAAACCACCAAGCAAAAACCACCCCCTACTGCACTTTTTGCTGATTTTGAAACAATTATTGCTAATTTTGAAACTCCCCCACCCCCTATGTTACAAATAATAAAGTCCCTTTCCCCGCAAATGTTACAAATGACAAACTAATCACTCCGGGATCATAGGGGTCGGTTCTACTGATCATTTTTTACGTTGAAAATTTGGATGTTGGATCATGGGGAGTTAAGAACGATGTGTAATACAGAAACTTCAAAAAGTGATCAGTAGAACCGACCCCATGATTCCGACGCAAGGCAGTAGAGCACGGTTATCGGGTATATCTGCTGCCCAATCCCAGAAGTTGCAGAACTGCCGTAAAAAAGTAGAAGAAAGTTTGGAACTTTCGATAATTATGCCTATCTTTCACCTTTGGTGAAAATTCTCAAAGAGTGTGGCGTTGCAATCTCTCGTTCGAAAAAAATCAAATAAATATTTGTTTTTTTGCTCACTTATTCGTATCTTTGCCCCGTTAATGACGATGAATATGACAAAAGACGAATGTATCACTCTGCTTAAAAAGTATATGAGCATACTTAAAGACAAGTATGGCATAACGTCTTTGTCTCTTTTTGGCTCAACGGCAAGAGGAGAACAAAAGGAAGGCAGCGACATCGACTTGTTTGTTGATACAGAGACGCCAAATCCGTTCCTTCTGATGGATGCCAAGGAGTTTTTGGAGGAGGCGACAGGCTCTTCTGTCGATATCGTCCGCAATCATCAAAATCTGAACCCTCGTTTAAGAAAACGTATTTTAAAGGATGGAATCTTTGTCTTCTGAGAGTAAAAGTATAGCGTTGGATATTCTCGAAGACATCCTTACTGCCATCGAGAAAGTTGAAGAGCGGACGAAAGAGATCAATACAATTGATGATTTTCTTTGCTCCTCGTCTGGTATGGTGTTGCTGGATGCGACATGTATGCTACTTATTGCAATTGGTGAAAGTCTGAAGAATTTGGATAAGACCACCAATGGCGTATTGTTGCCAACTTATCCCTCCATCCCTTGGAAAAATGTTAAAGGGCTAAGGGATATCATCGCTCATCATTACTTTGATGTAGATGCATCACAAATATTGTGGATTATTAAGAATGAGCTTTCTCCATTAAAGAAGGCAATTCAATACTTTATCAAAAAATTACAATAAAGGATCACGGGGTCGGTTCTACTGATCATTTTTTACGTTGAAAATTTGGATGTTGGATCATGGGGAGTTAAGAACGATGTGTAATACAGAAACTTCAAAAAGTGATCAGTAGTTACTATGTTTGCAACTG
>Ga0247609_10001462_pt1 | contig 27957 bp, 27 predicted proteins | sample 172DNAGHGlowgp2_FD_193487 | JGI IMG/M metagenome (GOLD analysis project Ga0247609, IMG submission 193487) | Sheep rumen microbial communities from Palmerston North, Manawatu-Wanganui, New Zealand - 1728 DNA GHGlow gp2 | ecosystem: Host-associated > Mammals > Digestive system > Stomach > Rumen ... | reverse complement strand
AGCGATAAACAGCTTGGTGCCTGGGTAAAAGAAAGCATCACAAGTATTGAAGGCTTTAAAAATCATCAGGGAGTAAAACAGGCCTGCACCTGGGTAAAAGCCGGCGGTAAAGTTTCGAACGGATTTTCTTTATTTAAATAGGCTATGGACATTTATATAGATTACACAATAAGACTTGCTCTTAGTTTAGTGTGCGGCTTTTGTCTTGGTTTAGAACGAAAAATGAGACAGCACACCGTTGGTATTCGCACCCTTACACTTTTGTGCGTTTCTTCCTGCCTTTTAACAATAGTTTCTTCTGCAATTGCTTCTACAGGAATTGTAAAAGGAGACCCTGCCCGTGTTGCCGCAGCCGTAATTACAGGAATTGGATTTTTAGGAGCCGGTGCAATTGTAAACCAGGGACTGAATATCAGGGGTCTTACCTCTGCCGCAATTATTTTTACTTCTGCAGCTCTGGGTGTTGCCTGTGGTGCAAAGCTTTATATTCCGGTTGCAGTTGTTTTAGGATTTTCTTTTATCCTGCTTTTAATAATTGGTCCAATAGAACGCAAAATCTTCCCGGCCGAAAAACGCAAAATCATCAAGCTTGATTTTTCTTCAAACGAAGTAGATGAATCGGCCGCAAGAAAAATCCTTACCGATTTTGGCATTATCATTTTTGAGCTTAATACAAATTACGACAAGGAATTGGAAGAACTCAGGCTTTGTTATATTGGAAAAATCCCAGAGAATATGGCAACCGTTGAACTTACAAAAAAGCTTGCAGAATTGCCTCATATAAAAGCGGTTTCTATAGATAATTAATTTGATTTTATATTATACTCTGTCCTATGAAATTTTCTTTTAAACAGTTTATTGTTCCAAACTTTGCAAAACGACTTGCCTTTATGTTGCCCGCAGTCATCCTTATGGGAGTTTTTGTTTCTATTCTTGTAGAAATTGGCTGGGGAACCGACCCTGCAAGCTTTATGAACCTGAACATTGCAAGCACACTTGGATGGGGACTTGGCAATACAGAAGTTCTTGTTTACGGTCTCATGCTTGTTTTTACCTTTATCTTTGGCGCCCAGATGATTGGTTTTGGAACTCTTGCAAACATGATTCTTATTGGATATGTGGTTGACCTGTGCCGCTGGATCTGGCGCAATATAGGTTTTGCCGATTTTATAGCAGGCAGTTCAAGCGCAATCCGCATTCTGATTTTTGCAATCACCCTGATTTTTTTTGTAATAGTTGCCGCAATTTATATAAACGCACAGATGGGCGTTGCCCCTTACGATGCCATGCCCCAGATTATAAGCGACTGGATTCCAAAGGTTCCCTTTTTTGTTATAAGAATTTTGTTTGACCTGGCTGCAGTGCTCATTGGTGTAATTTTTGGAAAACTGAACCCGGAAGGTGTACAGGGCTCTGCAATCGGCTCTATTGTTATGTCCTTTATGCTGGGCCCCGTAATCAGTCTGGTGGGAAAACCGCTTAAGAAGATTCTGTAATTGGATTTTCTTTAATTTCTTTCGCTGTAAACCGCTCCAACTTCCTGGTCTGTAAATCCGAGGGTACCGTTTTTCTTAAAGAAAGTGTTGCAGTCCCACAAGAAAGGACAGTAATTGTAAGCATCACAGTTATCAAGAACATTAGTAAGCCATTTTTCCATGCCTGCCTTCTTTTTACCTGTGCTCTTGAGCTTAGAAACCGCATATTCACCAATAATTACGCCGTAACCTTCATCAATGAACTTTGTCATTTTTTTGAAATCTTTGTTCATGTCCTTGTAATCTGTCTGCAGACCCCAGGACTTTTGTACAGTTCCCCAGCTTGCGTTTTCACCAAGAATACAATAAGTTGCTGGAGAATAATAATGAACCGAAATAATCAGCTTCTGGATTTTATTTGAAATGTCGGCCGGCATTTTATAACTTGAGCTGCAGGTTTTGTTTATATCTGTATCGTAACCCGGAATTAAAAGGAAACGTTTTTTGTTATTTCCACCCTGCGAACGGATAATATCAACAAATTTTTGAGTAACTTTTGCAGCAAGAGTATAGCATTGACTTTCGGAAAGATTTCCTTTCTTATAATTTATAGAAGAATCAAGACGGCTATCCACATTTGTATTTATTTCATCATTAAATCTGGCGCCAACTTCTTCATTTGCACCTTCAAAAATCAGTTTATACGAATAATCCTTAAAATACTCACCAACCTGACTCCACATTGACTCATAAATTTTCCATGCAAGCTCTTCATCGTGACTGAACAGTCCCCACCACTGATAATCCCAATGGTCATTAATCATTACATATAAATCACTTTCTAAAGCCCAGTTTACAACCTGCGCTACACGTTCAAGATAAGACTGACTTATTTCAAAATCACCACGACTCCAGTCCATTGTATGAGTCCATGCAACAGGAATTCGCACGCTGTCAAATCCAGCTTTTTTCATTGCTTCAAACATTGCCTTTGTTGTTTTAGGTTGTCCCCAGGCTGTTTCGTAGATAGACGCATCTGAATTGTCAAAGCCAAACCTGTTATTAGTTGCTTCCATGGTATTTCCAAGATTAATTCCGTTTCCCATCAGCTTGATTAACTGTTGTGCTTCCATGTTTTCATAATCTGAATCATCAACCGTGATGTAAGTATAAGACGATTCATAAGGATCGATTTTAAAGCCCTGAAACTCTGCCGGTTTATTAGCTTGTTCCTCTGTCTTTTGAAGGGCTGATGTGGAATTACATGTCGTAAATCCGGAAAACAAGAAGATTGAAATTGAAGTGATCATCAAAGCTTTTACTCCATTTTTCATAAAGTACCTCATTTAAAAAAAAGTTTTCCTTCATAAGAAAAATCAATAATCTCGCCGCTTTTTTGAATGCTATCGGGTTTATATAATTGTGCCGAGCCCCAGACTTTTATTTTGTTATCAGCATAATTTATAAACAAAGTTGTTTTTACATCTCTGGTAATAGAATCTATTAAAAACTCTCCTTCAAGTAACGATTCCTGATCGCTTCCCAAAACCTGATATTCTCCCGGCTCAATTTGTTTTCCATAAAGCCAGATTGAAAGCTTGTATGTACCATCTGAGTTTGACAAAATAATCTGATCGCCGCTCTTATCAAAAGTGCAAGAAATAAATTTTGAATCTTTCTGTTTGTTGTTTGAATTACAACTTGCAAAAAGACCACAAAGAAAAGACAATGACACTAAAAGCAAAGTGATTATTTTTTTATAATTCATAGGGTTCTCCTTAAAGACCTGCTATTGTCTTTTAGTCTGATAATCATCAGTCTAAATTCTCTTTTTACAAGTGTCAACAATTTAATAGTTTTCAATATAAACAAATTTATCACATAAATCGGCCTTGTGAATTATGTATTCTGTAGTTTTATTCCTGTAAGTTATCTTGAATATAGCCTCGTCAGAAATTGTTCTAAAAGCAAGAGTGAGGCTGTTATTTCCTTCCAGATAATAAGTGTAAGATTTGGTTTCCTGAAGATAAATAGCATCCTTTGTCTGAGTTCGCAGAGAATCAGATTTTGAAGGATTTATATTTTGACGACCCTTTGAAGTTTCTGCAGGAATTATTGTAAGTTCTCCAGACACCGCTTCAACAACAATTTCTTTTGAATAAGGCGCAGTTATATTTCCATTGTCATTAACATAACCAGGAAAAAAAGGAACTGTAAGGCAGGAAGTTAGAGAAAGAGCAATAAAAACAAGAATTGCGAAAAGAAAAAAACTTAAAAAAATCCTATTAAAAAAATTCATAATTTTTTTCCATTAATTTATTGTTTTTATGATGACGGTTTTATTTATTTCAGATTCTGAGAAAAAATCTTCATTTGAAAGATTTTGTAAAGTTACGTCGGCTGCAGAATATTTTGTTGTAAAATAGAACTTCATAGAGCTGTGGTAGGCCATCTTTTTTGATTCTTTCCCCAGGTTGTTATAAAATGTCTCAAAACAAGCCTCTAAATCAGAATTTTCCGACATTTCTTTATTAATAAGGCAATAAACAAAAACACCATTATTCTTGTTTTCAAATTCATTAAAATCCTTGTAGTATTGGATTCCATCAGGATCACTTTCCCAGCTTGTTATTTCAAAGGAAGAAAGTTTTGGCTTTAAGGCAATTTTATAGCTGACATCCTTTTTTAGTCCCTGATCTATTGTAAGCGGACTAAGTATTTCATCAAATCTTGAATAAAGCTCGTCCTCAAATTTTAGAAAATAGTAATCGGTAAATCGTCTGTCGCTGACTGTTGCAATCGTAGTCCTAGAGGCTTTATCAATCAAATATGAAGTGCTGCCACCATCATAACAGTACATCTGATATGCCTTTACTATTTTTTCTGGTAATTCATCTGTTTCTAAGTATACAATTCTAAGTTTATATTCTGATTCATTTTTATTGAGGCACTGTTTATAGCTTGAATCAATTAATTTAAATGTAGTTCCAAAATCAAGGCTATTCATGTAATCGGTCAATTCCTGACCATCTATACATGTAAAATCATTTATATCGTCACCAAGACATCCTGTAAAAATGAAAAACAGAAGGCAAAAAATAATGAACTGTAAAATTTTTGAAAATTTCTTTGTTTTAAGAATCATGTTATTTGTAATTATATTTTCCCATCATTAATGAATAGTTATAATTATCAACTGCCCTTCTAAGCTTTAACCGGGCAGATTGTCCTGTCAGAACAATACAACAAGTTGACATCAAACAGGTTGCTTTGCAGATTGTCTGAACTTTTTCTCTGGCAGGTAAAGTTTCATTAAATTCATAAATCATATCAACTGTAGCACCTGCAAAAAAAATTCCAAGAAGTGTATATGTTGCTGCCATGAAACCGTTGTACTGTTTTACAAGTTTTTCATTTTCGGGGATTCCTAAAACCATATTCTTTACCTGTTTGTTAGTAAAAAAGTCGCCTGCTTTATTTTGATATTCAAACTTTGACCACGAGTTAGGAACTGAAACTATAAACTGTTCGTTCAGAAATGAAAAATCAAAATCTGCAGATAAAGATGGAGAGTCTTCATTAACAGGCTGTGCAAAAACACAACCGGCTGCCACGAACATAACAATTATAAACAAAACACTTTTCTTCATTTTTACCTCGATATTATTATTCTATGATTGTACTACCAATTTGTATTTTTTAAACATTTACAAAGACGAATATTACACACATCACATACGAAAAACTTTGTGTATTGCAGAATTTCTACTATAATTATAGGCGGAATATTATGAAAAACATCATTTATGAAAAGCCGTTTCTAAAGGCAATGAGGATTTTTGCATGCGTAGCCGCCGGGCTTTTAATAGTTGTTACTTCTGTCAGAATTTATAATTCTTTTGTAACAAAACAGGTCGATTTAACTCTGGATAATATCCTGGGAATATCAGAAAATATAATAGCAATTGTATTATTCTATCTAATTATACTGCAGCCTCAGAAAATAGAATATCTGGCAATATGCAGCTTCATTTACTCTTTTCAATGTCTAGCTTTAAATTTTCACAACCCAATTGGAATCCTTATGTATGGCTTAGGAATTTCCGTATTCTATGTCCGCGGCTTATTCATTAAGAAAACAAAAACAAAAATAATTATTTCTGTGATTGTTTATATCTGTTTGTTTTTAGGTGGGATTCTATATGGTCTACTAGTATTAAAAATTCCTGTCGGCAGTCAAGAGTATTACTACGCAATAGTGGAAAAACTTGGCTACACCTTAGTTTTATCAATTATTCTATTTTTGCTTATAATCCATAATCATTCTTATATGGCTGAAATTCGAGCACAAGCCAAAATCCTGAACCTTGCAGAATATTCAGGGCTTGTAGAAGCAGATGTTATTTTACTTCAGAAAGTACTTGAAAATGAACAATACAAAAACATAGCCCGAGCAGTTTACAAAGCCCCGGGAACTATCCGCAATCGCCTTAATAAAATTTATGACATCCTTGGCGTTATGGACAGGATGGGGTTTATTTCTACTTATCTGGGATATGAGATTGTTTTTGAAAAGTCAAATGATATTGAGTAAAGATCCTCCAGAAATTGACTCTGGTCAAAGCTATTTTTTGAAGGAAATTTTCGTTAAATTACATAGAAAACCGCCTTTATATACAAATTTCTATGTACATTTCAAAGAAATTCATTAATTAACAGGTCAAAATCATACAAATAACGGGTAGAAACCTCTTTTTTTGGGCTGGAACAGGCAGTTTTTACTTTTTATGAAGGTCTTTTTCACAAAAATTACATAGAAATTAGCACTTTTGGGTTGTTTTCTATGTAATTCGGAAGGAATTTGGGGCAATTTAATTATATTTCTTGCGGTAGCGCTGGGAGCCCCTTGCCGACCGCAGGGAGTGGTGGTTGAGCTTGTCGAAACCACCATGACCGAGGACGGTGAGCGGTAGCGAAGGGCGGACATAGCGACTCCAGGGGTGGTTAACAAATTTTTATGCGGCCCTTCGACAAGCTCAGGGACCACAAAGGAGCCCTGTTGAACTAAGGCGACATTACCACCCCTGGAGGACCGCCCGTATTATAAAAAACTACTTGCCGATTCCCCAAAACATTATTATCTTTAAAAATAATATAGAAGAAAAAGAGGTTTTGTTAAAAATGAAACACGAATTTCAGACGGAAGTAAATCAGCTTCTTAAATTAATTATTCATTCACTTTATTCAAATAAGGATATTTTCCTGAGGGAAATTGTTTCTAACGGGTCGGATGCGCTGGATAAGCTTAAGTATCTGACGGTTTCGGATGACGCTTACAAGAGCATTAAGTTTGAGCCGCGTATTGATATTTCTTTTGATGAAAAGGACGGCGTGCTTACTGTTCAGGATTCGGGTATTGGTATGAACGACGAAGACCTTACCAACAACCTGGGAACTATTGCCCGCTCCGGAACCAAGGCTTTTATGGAGGCTCTGTCTTCGGACGCTGCCAAGGATTCTGCCCTTATTGGTCAGTTTGGTGTTGGATTTTATTCGGCATTTATGGCTGCTAAAAAAATTGATGTTTATACCCGCAAGGCTGCAGGCGACGGAAAAATCTGGCACTGGTCGAGCGACGGTACAAACTCTTATGATATTGATGAAATTGCTGCAGATTCTGCTACTGCTAAAAAATATGGTTTTGATAAGGCTGAGCTCACCGGTTCTGCAATCGAAATGCATTTGAACGATGACAGCAAGGAGTTTGCTAGCCGCTGGAAGATTGAAGAACTGATTAAGCGTTACAGCGATCATATTGCCTTCCCAATTTATTTGCATTATGAACAGAAAAAATATGATGACAAGGGTAACGTTACCGGAAGCGAAAATAAGGTTGACCAGGTAAACAGCGCCTCGGCACTTTGGAAGCGTCCTAAGAGTGAGCTCAAGCCGGAAGACTACAACGAGTTTTATAAGACAATCGGACACGACGGACAGGATCCGCTCCACTATGTTCATACTCATGCAGAAGGAACTCAGGAATATACAACTTTGTTCTACATTCCTCAGACTGCTCCTTTTGATATGTACCAGGCAGATTACAAGAGCGGTGTTAAGCTTTATGTAAAGCGCGTTTTCATTACTGATGATGACCGCGAATTGCTCCCAAGCTACCTGCGATTTGTGCGAGGTATTATTGACAGCGAAGATTTGCCTTTGAACGTTAGCCGTGAGATTTTGCAGCAGAACCGCATTCTGGATAACATCAGAACTTCTTCTGTAAAGAAGCTGCTCGGCGAGTTTAAGAAGATGGGAGAAGCTGCCGATGCCGCCAAGAAGACTGCAGAAGACAAGCGAACCGACGAAGAAAAGAAGGCTATTGAAAAATGGGCTAAGTTTGTAAAGGCCTTTAACCGCCCTATGAAGGAAGGTTTATACAGCGACTACGCCAACCGCGACGAAATTGCAGAAATTGTCCGCTTTAAGAGCACCGACGCTAGTGGTACTGGAGAGGACAACTACACAAATTTCGCCGGATATGTTGAACGAATGAAGCCTGAACAGAAGGCTATCTTCTATATCAGCGGCAGCGACGAAAAGAACCTGCGTGCAAACCCACTTTTGAAGGCTTACACCGACAAGGGCTTTGAAGTTTTAATCATGGATGACGACATTGATGACATCGTTATTCCTGGCTTTGGCAAATACAAGGACTACGAGCTCAAGGCTGTAAACCGCAGCGGCGCCGACGAAGACCTTGTAGACAACAAAGAAGAAGCCAAAAAGAAGGAAGAAGCCTTTAAGCCTGTAACAGACAAGATTAAGAAAGCTCTGGGCGACAAGGTTAAGGAAGTTAAGCTTAGCAAAACCTTGAGCGGCAACAACCCTAGCTGTATCGTTGTAGACGAAAACGACCCAAGCTACCAGATGATTCAGATGATGAAGGCTATGGGCCAGACCGGACCGGAACTCAAGCCAATCCTTGAAGTAAACGGCGACCACCCTATCGTAGCCCGCCTGAAGGATTGCGACGACGAAGCTTTGATTACCGATGTGAGCGAAGTTTTGTTGAGTCAGGCCCTTCTTATTGCAGGAGTTGAACTTAAAGAGCCAGCTGCCTTTGTTGAGCATTTGAATAATTTGTTGAGTAAGTAAGGTGATACTGGGGTCGCGCGATCCCTTAGTACCAGATGGGGTCCCTGAGCTTGTCGAAGGGGCCCCACTTTTTTTATCCTACTTCAACTCTGCGAGAATCGGGTCGATGTATTTTTTGTCGGAAATGTCGTAGGAGTGGGTGATCATCTGGGCCATGTTTCGTTCGGACTCGGTGGCGTCTTTTTTGTTGGCGAGCATGGTGGTAAACATTTTCATCATGAACTTGGACATGGCACCCATTTTTTCGTAATTAAAGCCGCCAGGGCAGTAAAAGGCTTTGATTGAAGTCCATTCCTGGTCGGTGAAATTTCTTTTAAGGCCTTCCGGGATTTCAGGGCTTTCGGCTGGGCTTCCTCCAACTCCGTAGACGATGAGTTTTTTACCGGCAGCAGCAAGGGCGGGTATCTGCTTTTTGAACCAGGCAAGATTTTTGATTCCGCCTGCCATGAACCAGCCTCCAAAGACGATTGCATCATAATCGGCAAGTTTGAGTTTTCTGGCTTTTTTGAATTCTACACATTCTGCACCGCTGGCTTCGCTGATCCATTCTGCATACTTTTTTGTAAAGCCTGTCTGACTTGAGTAAATTACGAGTGATTTCATTTATTGTCCTCCTGGGTTGGGTGAGGTCCGATTGTTTCTGGACCATTGTCCGAGACCTCCCCTTTTAAATTTTTTTCCATTTTTGAAATTATTTGGAAGACTTTTTTTATTTCGTTATCTGATATTCCGCGAAAAAGGTTTTTTAGAAAATCCTCTTCCTTGTCCTGATATTTTTTTGCAAGCTTTTTATATTTTGGTGTTACATAAATGAGTTGCCTACGTTTATCGTTTTTGTCCTGTTTTAGAAGAAGGATTTCTTTTTTTGTAAGCGCCGTGATGATTTCTTTTACATTCTGGCGGGAGCAGCCCATGGTCTGGGCAAGGTCATTTGAGGTTGGGGCTTCTTTGGTGTAAAGGCTCATGCAGGCCAGAAGAAACCATTGCTTGCAGGTAATTTCCTGATAAAAAGAATCACCGGCTGCCTGAAGCCTGTTCATAAAAGCAAAAAGAAGTCCGAATAGACCAAACTGAGGAGGCATCATTTTTAGAATCTGCTCGTTTGTGATTTGCATATATATGCAATATATTGCACTTTTTGAAAAATGTCAATTTTTTTTTGTGAAATACACGCGGAATGAGGAAATTTATTGGAAACGCGTGTTGTATTTTTAAAGGACAATAGGAAGCATGCACGCGATTTGGTAGGTTTTGTTGATTTCGCGTGTATGATTACTTTTTGGGAAGGAGGCTGTTACACGCGATTTAGTGGATTCTGTTAGTTTCGCATGTATGATTGCTTTTTGCGAAGGAGTCTGTTACACGCAATTTAGTGGATTTTCTTAGTTTCGCATGTATGATTGCTTTTTGCGAAGGAGTCTGTTACACGCAATTTAGTGGATTTTCTTAGTTTCGCATGTATGATTGCTTTTTGAAAAAATGGCTGTTACACGCGGATTGATGATATTTGTAAAAACCGCGTGTATTGTCGGATACCTGCAAATGGGATGAGGCACGCGTTTTATCACTTTGACTTGATTTCGCGTGTACAAATCGTTTGCAACAAAAAAATATTACACGCGGATTAACTACTTATAATGATTTCGCGTGTATTATTGCCTCTCGGGCAAAAACATGATACACGCGTATTTGCTTGTTTGATGTAATTCGCGTGTATGGTGGCCTTTTTCTAATTGCATGATGCACGCGATTTGGTGGGTTTTGTCGATTTTGAGTGTAACAAGTCTCAATAAATGGAATAGGCGGGGGTTTTTAAGGGGGCGCAGCGCCCCTTAGGCGAAGGGGTACAGCCAGGCATAGCCTGTCTGTGCGCATTTTGTCGGAGAATCCTAAAACGACCCTTTCGGCTCGTTTTTTAACGGATTTCCGATAAGAGCGGGGGAAGGCTTTCCTCTCCTCTCTCAAAAATCTCACTGCTTGAAATTGAAGCATTTACCATTGTAAAATGACCTTAATGTTTGATTCTTCTTTAATTACATACGCGGTTTCTCTTCACTTTGGGCGGGAGGTAAATGAAATTATTTACTCAGCCATGACAAGTATCGCAGACCAGACGGGGAACCGTTTTATGATTGAAAACAAAGTTCCGCCGCATATTACAATCGGGGCTTTTCATGCTGCCAGGGATGATGAAGGAAAACTGCTGCAACTGGTGGAAGATTTTGCCGGAGAACAAGAGGCAGGCGCTGTTCAATTTTGCGAAGTGGGAAACTTTAATAACAAAGTGCTTTTTCTACGACCAGAAAAAAACAGCTTTCTTACAAAAATAAATGCCGAACTCCACAACCTTCTCCTTCCGATATTTTCAAAGGCAGAAAACGGCTACTACCTGCCAGATATCTGGTTCCCACACACAACGCTTGCAACCGGATTGAATCCCAGCCAGTTTGAAAAGGCCCGGGAAACTGCCGGGGAAATTACTCTGCCTCTGGAGGCTGCCATTGGTGAGCTTGCGGGTTATCAATGTTCGCCTTTTGAAGAGCTGCAGAAATACATACTAAAATAAAAGGAATTGTAAATGGTAAAACACATCATTTTATGGACATTAAAAGAAATGGACGAGTCTCAAAAAGAGGCGGTAAAGGCAGGCATAAAAGAAGGCCTTGAAGGGCTTAAAGGAAAAATCCCTGGGCTTGTGGATATTAAGGTTATAACCAGCGGGCGGCTGCCTTCTTCTACTGCAGATTTGATGCTGGACTCTACTTTTGAAACTGAAGAAGCCCTCAAAGGCTATTCAAAGCACCCGGAGCATGTAGCCGTTGCCGACAGCAAGGTTCGTCCTTTTACTGCAAGCCGGGCCTGTCTTGATTTTCAAATGCCTTGCTAATCATCTCCCAGCCGCTGCACCTGGTGTAGTTCTGGTTTGGAAACTGGCATTCTCTATTCCAGGGACGGTCAAAAACAAGAACCTTTAACTTTGGCAGGTGATCAAAAAACTTAAATGCATGGGGAGAATCTTCTACAGCATAATCAAAATGCATTTTGTAGTAATCTTCAAGCTCAAGATTAAAGGTGGAGTTTTTGATAAAATTTTCGCGGCCGTATTTGTTGAGACAAAAAAGAGGAAGACGCTGCAGTCCGTGAAGATCCAGCCATTCGCGGGAAACATCATAGGTACTGACCGGGCGGCCTGTTATGATTTTTACATCGTGGCCCTGGTCCAGCCAGCCCTTAATTGTTTTTACTGCACCCGGAGTTTCTTCGTAAGATAAAAGCACATCCGGCTTGTGCCCCTCCACCATGAGCTTGTCGTAATCCTGGTCGTTCAACAAAAAAGATTTTTGCAGATTAAAATATTTGATTTTTTCGTAGGGCACATCAACTCCAAAAAGTTGAGCGGCAAGAGTCGAAAAATATCGCGCGGTTTCGCAAAGACAATCATCAAAGTCTACATAGATTTTCATGTTTCAAATTGTAATAGGCTTACGCGGAAACTACAAGAGCCTCACATTATCAAAAAAATATGCTATAATATAAGCATGGATAAAAAATGCTTTTATAAAGACGGACTCAACTTTTCCTGCCAGCGCTGCTCTTTTTGCTGCGGACACTCACCGGGATATGTCTACCTTTCGCGCTCGGATCTGGACAGACTTTGCAAGGGGACGGGACTTTCTGTAAAAGATTTTGTAAAAAAATATTGCCGCGAGGTTCAATACTACGAAGGAAAAACTGTTATCTCTTTGTTAGAAAAGGCTAACTATGACTGCATTTTCTGGGACAAGGGCTGCTCACTTTACGAACACCGCCCATCTCAATGCCGCACCTACCCTTTCTGGGCCTGGATTGTAAAAGACCGCGAAACCTGGAACGACGTTGCACAAGAATGCCCCGGAATGCGAGCCAAAGACGGACGCCACTGGACCTACGAAGAAATAGAAGCTGCCAGAAAAGAATATCTTGCCAATATTCCGCTCACCTGGAAAGAAGTTACTGCGCTGATAAACGAGCTCGACGCTCAGCATCCACTTTAATCCACTCTTCCAGCGAAAGCGGTTTATAATCACTGAACATACAAAAGGTATTTATCATCTGGCAGGGAATGGGACCGGTCACACCCTTGGCATTTGTAACAACAGTGCGTCTTGTAATTTCCTGAAATTCATTTACTAATTTTTCATCTGCGCTGTTGTGGACGTGGCCATAAAGCATGTAGGTTCGCGGGCTACCATCCGACTTTCTTGTATGCTGGTGGTTGTAGCAGAAGGTTGGGTAATGACTAAGGATTACTGTGTTACCGTGGTCATCCAGCTCGGCATAGGGTTTAATCCATTCAAAGCGGTCGTAGTCTACACCATCGCGGCCAAGCCAGTCCTTGTCGTGGTTACCTTCTATAAGGCAGATTTTTCCGTTGAGCCGGCGCAAGATGGCATTAACCTCGTGAGGTTTGCGGGTGCCGATAAAGTCTCCGATTACAATTACAATGTCGCCGCCCTGGACCTTTGAATTCCACTGTCTTATCATATAGGAGTTCATAGCTTCGGTAGATTCAAAGCCGCGCATGTCCAGCTGAGTGTTGAGTTGACTTTGGTAAAAATGCATGTCGGAAATGTATAGTTTCATCTAACCCAGATTTTTTATTTCTTTGTTATATGTCTGTTTTAGCAGGATACAGCAAACAACAAGAGCAAGGGCTTCGGCAATTGGGAAGGCCCACCAGATATAATTGATATTTCCTGTAAGCGAAAGCAACCAGGCTGCAGGCAAAAGGAAAATCAACTGGCGGACAAAACTGATTACCATAGATTGAATGCCTTTTCCAAGAGCCTGGAAAACAGAACTTAAAATAATGCTGAAGGCTGCAATTGGAAAGTGAACAGCAATGATACGCAAGGCAACAGTTCCAATTTTATCCATTTCTTCAGAAGCATTAAACAAAGCAAGAAGCTGATGAGGAAACAATTCAAAAATCAAAACGCCGACAACCATAATGGAACAGGCTGCAATACAACTAAGTTTAATTGTACGCATTACACGCTGCTTGTTTCTGGCACCAAAGTTGTAGCCTACAATTGGAACCGAACCGTTGTTCAAACCAAAGACCGGCATAAATACAAAGCTCTGCAGCTTAAAGTAAACGCCATAAACCGCAATGGCTGTTGTTGTAAAAGAACCAAGAATGATGTTCAAAAAGTAAACCAGAATAGAACCGATTGACATTACGATAATCGAAGGAATACCAACCGCATAAATCTTTCCGATAATCTGGCCTTCCGGCTTGAGGCCCTTGAAGGAAAGACGAATCTCTTTGTTCTTTGTGATATTCAAAATAAGGGCAACTGTCATAGCCGCAAACTGACCAAGAACAGTTGCTACAGCCGCACCCGCAATTCCCATAGCAGGAAAGCCCAGCAAACCAAAAATCAGGATTGGATCAAAAATCAGATTAAAGGCTGTACCCGTAAGCTGCGAAACCATAGAAAGCCCTGTCTTACCGGTAGACATCAAAAGCCGTTCAAAGGTAATGGAACAGAAAACTCCGGCGCAGGCAATGAGACAGATTCTCATGTAAGTAACACCATATTCAATAATTTCGGCATTGTCGGTCTGGCTTTGGAAATAAGGACGAGGAACAATAAATCCCACAATCATAAAAACAATAAAGCCGCAGACTGCAAGGAAAATACCGTTATTTGCAACCTTATCTACTTCTTCAAAATTCTTTTCGCCCAAACGACGCGAAAGCAAAGAGTTAATACCAACAGCCGTACCAAGGGCTACCGAAAACATAAGATTCTGTACAGGAAAAGCCATAGAAACTGCTGTAAGAGCATTTTCAGAAATTCGTGCAACAAAGATGCTGTCTACAATATTATAAAGAGACTGCACAAACATAGAAATCATCATAGGAAGCGACATAGAAATTAAAAGCTTTCCTAAAGGCATGTACCCCATTTTGTTTTCTGCTCTAGGGGCATTATTTTGTTCTTTAAAATCCGACATAATGGATAATCATAACAGAATAAAAAAAATTGTGGAATACGCTCTTATCGGAAATCCGTTAAAAAACGAGCCGAAAGGGTCGTTTTAGGATTCTCCGACAAAATGCGCACAGGCAGGCTGTGCCTGACTGTTCACATTAACAGAGAATTATATATTTTTCAAAATCTGTTGACATGTTAGACTTAACTAACTATAATATTTGACGGTTAGTGGGGGCTAACATGCTTTGAATCTTAAGTTAGCGCATGCTAACTTCTTTTTTACCTCTACTGTTAGTCTAAACTAACCATTAAATAGGAGTGCTTACTATGCCTTTAACTATGGTTGGAGACGGTGAAGAGTTTTTAATCAAAAAAATCAATGGAAAAGAAGAAGTACGACGCTTTTTAGAAAACCTGGGACTGGTTGCCGGGGCACAAGTGTCGCTTATTTCAAAAATCAGCGGAAATGTAATTGTCCAGATTAAGGATAGTCGCGTGGCCATAAGCAGAGAAATGGCGCAAAAGATAATCGTGTAAAGGAGATATATATGACTTTAAGAGAAGTTAAAAAAGGTCAGACAGTTGTAGTTCAAAAACTGAATGGCGAAGGTGCGGTAAAACGCCGCATTATGGACATGGGCATTACCAAGGGCACAGAAATTTACGTGCGCAAGGTTGCACCACTTGGAGATCCTGTAGAAGTAACTGTTCGTGGTTACGAGCTTTCTGTCCGCAAGGCAGATGCCGAAATGGTGGAGGTGAAGTAAATGATTAAGATTGCACTTGCCGGAAACCCTAACTCGGGAAAAACAACTCTTTTTAATGCACTCACAGGTTCAAATCAGTTTGTTGGAAACTGGCCTGGAGTAACTGTAGAAAAAAAAGAAGGTAAGCTTAAAGGTCACAACGGTGATGTTGTAATTATGGACTTACCTGGTATTTATTCACTTTCTCCATATACTTTGGAAGAAGTTGTTTCTCGTAATTACCTTGTAAAAGAGCGTCCTGATGCAATTTTGAATATTGTAGACGGAACAAACCTTGAAAGAAACCTTTATCTTACAACCCAGCTTGCAGAACTTGGTATACCAATGGTTGTTGCAGTAAACATGATGGATGTTGTAAAAAAGAATGGAGACAAGATTCACATTGATGCAATGCAGCAAGAACTTGGCTGCCCGGTAGTAGAAATTTCTGCTCTCAAGGGCACAGGTTGTCTTGAAGCTGCCGAAATTGCAGTAAACAAGGCAAACGAGAAAAAGCCTATGATGTATAAACATCGTTTTGAAGGCTGTGTTGAACATGCTCTTGCTCATATTGAAGAAGCTATTGTTCATGATTTGCCTGCAGAGCAGCACCGCTGGTATTCTGTTAAACTTTTTGAACGCGATGAAAAAGTAATCCAGGCTCTTGGTGTTAGCGCCGACAAACTCCAGCACATCGAAGAAGATATTAAATCCTGCGAAAAAGAACTTGATGATGATTCAGAATCTATCATCACAGCAGAACGTTACAAATATATTGAATCAATCATCAATAAATGTGTAACAAAAAAGAATCGCAATAAGCTTACAGTTTCTGACAAAATTGACCGGGTTGTAACTAACCGCTGGCTCGCTCTTCCAATTTTTGCAGTGGTTATGTGGCTTGTTTATTATGTTGCAATGGTAACAGTTGGAGCTGCCGCAACAGACTGGGCAAATGATGGACTCTTTGGAGACGGATATCATTTGTTTGGAATTGGAACAAGCGCTTACGAAGAAGCTGCCGAAGAATATGGAGACACAGCCGCAATCCTTGAAGCTTACGAAAACGGCGATGTTACATATGTAGTTGTTGATGACGAAACAATGGAGGTTTCTGATCCTATAGAAATCACTCCTGATGTTTTAGCCGAAGCTAATGAAATGGCAGAAAAATATGGCGAAGAAGGCCCGGATCCTGCAGATTATGGAGTATGGGTACCAGGTATTCCTGCTCTCATAGAAAGTGGCCTGGACGCAATTAATTGTGCAGACTGGCTCAAAGGCTTGATTCTGGACGGTATTGTAGCCGGTGTTGGTGCAGTTCTTGGATTTGTTCCCCAGATGCTTGTACTCTTCATCTTCCTTGCCTTCCTTGAAGCTTGTGGTTATATGGCTCGTATTGCCTTTATTCTTGACCGTATTTTCCGTCGCTTTGGACTTTCGGGAAAATCCTTTATTCCTGTTCTTATTGGAACCGGTTGTGGTATTCCTGGTATTATGGCCTGCCGTACAATTGAAAATGAACGAGATCGCCGTATGACCATCATGACAACAACCTTTATACCTTGTGGAGCTAAAGTTCCATTTATTGGTCTTGTTGTTGGAGCCCTCTTTGGTGGTAATGCATGGCTTGCAGCCGGTTCATACTTTATTGGTATGGCAGCAATCATCTGCTCTGGTATTATTCTTAAAAAGACAAAACCATTTATGGGTGAAGTTGCACCATTTGTTATGGAACTTCCTGCTTACCACTGGCCTACATTCGGAAACGTAATGCGCTCAATGTGGGAACGCGGATGGTCATTCATCAAGAAAGCCGGAACAATCATCTTGCTTTCTACAATCGTAATCTGGTTCCTTTCATTCTTCGGCTGGACAGACGCTGGTTTTGGAATGCTTGAAGAAGACCAGATGGACTGCAGTATTCTTGCAAAAGTTGGTAGTGCTATTGCCTGGATTTTTGCTCCTGTTGGATGGGGTAACTGGCAGGCAGCAGTTGCTTCTATTACAGGTCTTGTTGCTAAGGAAAACATTGTTGGTACAATGGGTATTCTTTATGGTGGTGAATCAACCTGGGCTAATATGGCCGCTGCATTTACTGGACCAGCTGGACTTTCATTCCTGATTTTCAATCTTCTTTGCGCTCCTTGTTTTGCTGCAATTGGTGCTATCAAGCGCGAAATGAACAGCCGCAAATGGACCTGGGCCGCAATTGGCTGGGAATGTGGATTTGCTTATGTTGTTTCATTTGTAGTTTACCAGTTTGGCAGCATGTTCAGCGGAAATGGAAATATATTTGGATTTATTATTGCTATTGCGGCTCTTGCAGCCTTTGTTTGGGCCTTGTTTAGAAGACCAAAGGCAATTGTAAAATAATTCAGGGAGGCATTACATGGGAACAATCATAATCACTCTAATACTCATAGGAATTGTTACTCTTGTAATTGCCTCTTTAATTAAAGAAAAGCGCAGTGGCCGTCACCCCTCCTGTGGCGGTCATTGCGGCTCCTGTGGTCATAACTGCAACGCATTATATAAAAACGTAAACTCATTTTTAGAAAATCAGAAAAATCTTCATAAATAACAATTTAATATTTACTAGTAACTAACATATAACTAACAACTAACTAACACTTGTCTCTGATAAATGCATTTAGTATAATTTTTTTAAGAGGTTAAAAAATGACTATTAATGAATCTTCAGAAATGTATCTTGAAACAATTTTGGTTCTCTCAAAAAAAGGCGCAGTTCGCTCAATTGATATTGCAAAAGAAATGAACTTTTCTCGTCCTTCTGTAAGTATTGCACTTCATAATCTTGAAAAGGAAAGTTATATTTCTATTGAAAAAGATCAGACAATTAAACTTCAGCCTAAGGGGGCAGAAATTGCAAAGGCTATTTATGAACGTCATACTGTACTCACAGAATTCCTTGAGCAGCTTGGCGTAAAAGCTTACATTGCTGCTGCCGATGCCTGCAAAATTGAACACGACATCAGCCCTGAATCTTTCAAGGCAATCAAAAAACTTGTAAAGAAAACAAGAGAAGAACAGAAATAATTATAATCCCGCTTCGGGCAGGCAATGCATATGTATTGTAGCAAGCATGCGAAAACCTTCGGCTGTTATGTGAAATGAACGCAGACCAAAATCTTTTGCACGAAGCTTAAGGTAAAGTCTTATTGCATCGCGATCCGGGCAACCTTCAGGGTACTGGCTTAAGTGATTGTCAAACAAAGCGGCAATCTGCTTATTAAAGTACCCTGTTGTTTTCATATAAGCATTAGGCTTAGCAGTCATGTAGAAAGCAAGAGCTTTTAACGGACACGCTTTAGCTCCCAGCCTTTTCATAATTCCAGGAAGACAGGCATTTATAGCAAGAGATTGCACAGCCTTACCTACGTTTAAATGATCAACATGACACTCCGAAATTGGAGAGGGATCCGGAGCAAATATAATATCAGGTTGAAAAGAAGAAATCACACCTGCAATTTTTTTTATCAATTCGTTCTGTTCATAAAAGCCGCCGTCACAAAAATCTAAAAATCTTACATCTTTAACACCAAGTGCCGCTGCGGAACGAAGGGCTTCATCCCTGCGAATTTGAATAAGCTCTTCTTCTGAAATTTCTTCTTTAAGATTTATAGTACCATAACGCCCGTCGGTGCAGATTAAAAAGCAAATGCTCTTTCCCTGAGCTGCCAGAGCCGCTACAGTAGCACCCGCCCCAATTTCAATATCATCAGGATGCGGACCCACAAAAAGATATCTTTCAAAGCTGTTTACCTTGGGATAAGGTGCAGCAAACTTCAAAGCTAATTTTGTAATTCCCATAGAGTCTCTCCTTTTTTTGCTTACTTAATTTTATTGCGCTCTTCAAGTTCGCTGATAATCTGGGCGTATTTATCTTCATCCAGTTTATAAAAACGGATATACAGAAGATAAGAAAGCAGCAGCAAAACAAAGGGCACAATTACCATAAAGAGCAGCATACCCACAGACTGCCCGCTACCTATATTCTGAATAACCTTAGCAATCTGAGCATTCTTCATTTCTGTAGTTATGAGATTTTGATTTGCAGCCTGTTCAAAACCCGCAATCTGATTTGTAAAATCTGTAACACGGAAAAGCAGATAACAAAGAGAAGTGATTACTACAACCAGAGCACATCCAAGCTTTGTAATAAAAGGACGGATTGAAGTAATAATTCCTTCGCGGCGGCTTCCCTTTTGAAGCTCGTTATATTCAACTGTATTAAAAATAGAAATCATCAGAATAAGATGGTAGCCATAAAGACCAAATGCTAAAAGCATATAGCCAATTGTAAGAACCCAGAAGGCTGCCATATTTGCAGGCATGGCAAGCCCCGAAACAAGCATGAGCACACAACCCACAGCAGCAATATACAAGAGCACTTTTAAGAAGGCCTTGCGGCGAAGTTTTCTGGAAATGGCTGGATAAAAAACCATCAGAAGAGCGGTAGCGGCCATACCAACAGTAGAGAACAAGGAGTAAAGGCCTCCCTCGTATCCATAGCGGAAGTAAACGTAATTTGCACCAATACCGCCGATAATAAGATTGTTTGCAATCTGGTGGAGCAGATAAATCAAAACCATCCATCGCAGCTGATCATTATTAAAAATTGTATCTGCAATCAGCTTAAAGGAAACTTTGTCTGCAGGTTTTTCCATATCATCACGATTTTCTCGCACACCAAAAAGAGTAAACATAATAAAAAGAGGTGACAGGATTCCAATAATCAGAGCAATTATTCCATAAGCCGAAGAAGAGTTTCCGCCCAGCTGAAGTTTTCCTGCAGTGAACATTGGAATTAAAAGCCCCGCAAGAGTTGCTCCCACACCGGCAAATAAAGTAGTGCGCGCCGTAAACTGATTTCTTGAATCACTTGTCCTTGATACAGCAGGAACCATGCCCCAGTAAGAAATATCATTCATAGTATATGTAATGCTGTACAAAAAGTAGATGACACCAAAAAACGTAACGAAGGACCAGCCGGTAAGCTTAGTATTAAAAGCAAGGAAAAGAACGATTGAGGTAGATAAAGATCCCGCAAGCTGCCAGGGCTTAAACTTTCCCCATTTGCTTCTGGTACGTTCGATGATGTTTCCCATAATAGGGTCATTGAAGGCATCAAAGATTCGGGCTGCAACCATAATCATAGTGATTGCCACAACCTGAGCATCGGTAAGCTCTTTTGTATACAAAACAAAAAGATAGATGAAGCTTGTGAACATAGTATAAACCATGTCCCTGCCAACAGTTCCCAGAGGATAGAACCAAAGGTTCTTCTTTTTAATTTCTGGATCCTCTACATCAACGTGAGTAACATTAATAGTTTTTTGATTTTCTGACATAATTACATATTAACATAGGATGGTAGAAAATCAATGTAAATTACGCAGTGTAAAAGTTCTGCAAACAGGAAATTTAAAAGATGCAAAAGAATCTATAAAATTTTAATAAAATGATTTTTTTGTGTTATAATATACTAACAAGCAACGACTCTCATTAAGAATAAAAGGAGTTTTATATGAAAAAATTGATAACTTTTGTAGTAGCACTTTTTATGACTACCACTATTTTTGCCCAGAGCGCCACATTTTCGGCTTACTTAAAGAAGGCAAAAGACTATGAAGCTAAAAAACAGTGGGCCTTTGCTATGGACGCCTACTACGACGCTTTGAGTTGTAATGAAGAAGCTCAAATCATGGAAGAAGCTTATACTGCTTACAACAATCTCAGGTCTGCCATTGCTTTGGGAAATCCGGGACTTGGTAAGTATAATGCTTTTACCATGCATGACGAATGGAAAAAGCTCCTTATTGATGCCGAAAAACTTGGAAGCTCTATGTGTATGTGGGATATTAGTGTTGGAAACCTTGTACAGGGCAAGCTTGATTATGAAACCCGCACCGCAACATATTACAGTAAAATCAATGCCTTTAGATCAAATCGTTATAACAATACAATTCAAATAATTGCAGACGGCTACAAGAACGCTTATAAAACAGACTGGACCGATTTAGTAGAACCAGAGATATGGCCGTTTTTTTCTGTAAGTCATCCAAAAGCAGGTGTATATAATGAAAACGGCGCCCTTCTTTTAGAAAGGGATGGATTATATTTCAACGCCTTTTATGTTTCTTTGTCTCAATACATAGACTGGAATAATACTGCTCACCGCGCTTTATATGATTTTAAATTTAATATTGTAGATAAATCTGGCAAAGAAATTGTAAAAGGAAAACGCTGGCTTTGCGGTACAGAAGATTTTACTATTACATTTACAGGCATCAAACCCGACGTAATGGATTTAATAGACAATGAACAGGCCTTCGTTAATTTGCAGACTGTCTATCTTGAATATGGCCGCTACAACGAAGATGATGACCAGGGCGGTAGAACCTTTATAAAGAATTTTCCGGAAGTTGAACTTGGTGCAAACAAAGTGCTTGTAAAAGATGCATATAATGCAAATCTTGCCATCAGTAATTTTGATAAAACTAACATAAACTATATACTAAACGATTATTTTACAACTATCCCTGGCAAAACTTTTAAAACAGGAAAAACAGAAGTTACCCAAACCTTATACGAAGCTGTAATGGGTGAAAATCCTAGTATTAATAAAGGTGGAAATTTACCTGTAGAAAATGTGAGCTGGTATGATGCAATTTATTTTTGCAACAAGCTTAGCGTAATAAGCGGAAAACAACCTGTTTACGCCGTACGCGGATCAACAGATATAAACAGCTGGAATTATACTCCGCATTATAAGAGTAAAATAGGCGAAAAAGAAATAACTCAAAATTTACAGGCAGACGGTTACCGTTTACCTACTGGTACCGAATGGGAATATGCGGCAAGAGGAGGAGAATTCTCTGCTTACTCTGGAAGCAATAACTTAGATGAAGTTGCCTGGAATTATAATAACAGTGCAAACAAAACTCATCCTGTAGCGCAAAAAAAGGCTAATGCCTTTGGGCTTTATGATATGTCTGGTAATGTTGATGAATTTATCTGGGGGTTAACCGATAATTGGTCTGTTGAATGCTCCTGCAGAGGTGGCGACTATACCGACAATACGGTTACCCACTTTGATGTAACATATAATTCAACTGCTTATCCGCACAGCCAGATGCAAAATGTTGGACTCCGTCTTTTTGCCTCTCTTACCGGAGACGAGCTTGCAGCTGCACAAAAAGAAACAGAAGCAAAAAATACAGCAATTATAAATGATTTTGACAAGTCACTTATTACCATTCCATATAAAACATATAAAATTACAAAAACCGAAGTAAGGCAAGATTTGTACGAAGCTGTTATGGGCGAAAATCCATGCTATTTTAAGCTTGACTATTTACCGGTAGAAAACATTAGCTGGTACGATGCAATTTATTTTTGTAACAAGCTTAGTGTTCTAAAAGGTAAAAAGCCTGTATATGCGGTAGACGGCCAAACCGATGTTTCAAAATGGGATTATATTCCTCATAAACAAAATTCAATTAGAGCAAACATAACACAAAATGAACTGGCCAATGGTTACCGCCTGCCTTCTAAAGAAGAATGGGAAATTGCAGCAAGGGGCGGAGATTTTTCTGCTTACTCTGGAAGTGATAACTTAGATGATATTGCTTGGTATTATAAAAACAGCGAAAACAAAACTCATCCTACAGGTCAAAAAAAGGCAAATGCCTTTGGACTTTATGACATGACTGGAAATGTCTGTGAATATGTTTGGGATAACGATTATGGCCATTATAAAGGTGGCAGTTATTACAAAGTTGATAGTTATAGAGATGATAACAGTGAGTATTATAAGATAACATATACCGGTGGAAATTACGCAAGCAACTCCTATGGCAATATTGGCTTGCGTCTTTGTGCCACACTTGAAGCAGATGAGCTTGACGCTGTAAAAAATCAAATGGAAGCAAAAGGTAAACGACTACTTGATAAACTGGATAGTTCTTTTGTAAAAATCCCATACCAGACATATAAAGTTTCTCAAACAGAAGTAACCCAGGATCTTTACGAAGCCGTTATGGGCGAAAATCCTGCTGAATTTAAATTAGACAATTTACCAATAGAACACGTAAGCGTTTATGATGCAATCTATTTTTGCAACAAGCTCAGCGTTATGAAGGGCAAAGAACCTGTTTATGCAATAAACGGTAAAACAGATGTTAAAGAATGGAATTATATACCTCATAAATCAAGATCTATAGACGAAACCATAACTAAAAATGAACAGGCAAATGGTTACCGCTTACTTACTGGCAGCGAATGGCTTACAGCAGCAAGAGGAGGAGAATTCTTAAAATACTCTGGAAGTGATGATTTGGATGAAGTTGCCTGGTATGAAAAAAACAGTGCGAATACGATTCATCCTGTAGGAAAAAAGAAAGCCAATAAATATGGACTTTATGATATGGCTGGTAATGTGAGCGAATGGGTTTCAGTTCAAAACAAATATGGTGCCAGAGGACTTTCTTATACCGATGAAAAGGAATCTCCGTACCAGATTGCATATCAACCAGCAGCTGACTCTTACGGTCAGTATAAAGATATGGGCTTCCGTCTTGCAGTTTCCCTTACAGGCAATGAATTAGAAGCTGCAAAAAAAGAAATTGAAACAAAAAATCAATTAATTATCGAAGGCGTAGATAATTCCTTTGTTCAGATTCCTGGACAATCCTTTAAAATGGCAACAACAGAAGTAACACAAAAACTGTACAAAGTTGTTATGGGCGAAAATCCTAGTTATTTTAATTTTGAAGATTTACCGGCAGAATGTGTAGGCTGGTATGAGGCTCTTTATTTCTGTAACAAGCTCAGTGTAATGACTGGCAAAGAACCTGTTTATGCTGTAGACGGCAAAACAGATGTTACTCAATGGAATTTTAAACCTCACAATAGAGACAGCATAAGGGGAACAATCACACAAAATACACAGGCAAACGGTTACCGCTTACCTACTCTTGAAGAATGGGAATATGCAGCAAGAGGAGGCCAGACCTATAATTATGCCGGCAGCGATAATATAGACGAAGTTGCCTGGTATGATAAAAACAGCTCTGGCAGAACACATCCTGTAGGCCAAAAGAAAGCTAACGGCTACGGCCTTTATGATATGTGTGGAAATGTACGTGAATGGATTTGGGGTGAATACAAAGATAATGACGACGATCGCCATAACTGTGGTGGTGGTTGGGAAAATGACTATTACTCCTGCAAAGTTGGTGACAAAACACGTACATATGGAGCTTCCAAAGATAACGCTATAGGCTTGCGTCTGGTAATTTCTGCGGAATAAAATATTAAAAACTAAACTTTGCATTTACACAAATGCTGCTTAAGTCTTTATAGGCTCCGTATTGGCCGTCGCGGTCTGGGCCTGGGAGGAAGATGTAAGCAGTTGTGCCCAGCGAGATCTGGTCGGACAGACTGTACTTAATTGATGGCGAAAGCATGCTGTCATAGTCGTTCAAACCGATCAGGCCTGCAAAGCTCAGTTCCAAAGTTTCGTTTACAAGTGATTTTGAAATGCTCAAGGTTGCACCATGCTGGAAGGCGTCTGTGCGTTCCAAAGTGTCCAGGTCACCAAATACGTAGTCGCAGTAATACTGTGCTGTGAGTGTCCAGCCGCTTGGCATCCAGTCCAGACCTGCAAGGGCGGAAAGCTGATTACGTTTCAAAGAATCTCCTGCTGATTTTTGGAAATGTCTCTGTGGGAAAAATGCTGCTTCCAGACGAAGAACTGTTGGGCCAATTGGAACTGCGGCATCTGCTCCAACCATGGACATGCGTTTGTATTCTCCGTTTACTATTATGCCATTTGGAAGTGCTGTTGCAGGATTTGTTGGATCCAACGGTTCACCAAATGTCATTCCATAATTGATTATTGGATTATCATCCCAGCCGTAGAAACCATAGAGGGAAAGATCCATTACAGGAAAATATCCCGAAAGTTTAAGTCCGTATTCCCCGTTCCAGATTGCAAGCTCAGGTTTTTTGAACTGATTAATCTTAACAGGAAGATGCAAAACTGTATTCATTGCGGGAAGGGGATAATCTACTGTTTCAGGAACAATAAATTTGCGAAGGCTGTTTCCTTCGTCAAGCGGAAGAGCTGCCGGTGTAAAGAATGGAATCCACCAGGCATCGGCGGTAAAGGAGTTTCCGCTTAATGAAAGTCTTATTGCATCAACTGCAAGCTTACTGTCATCGCCTGTCATTGCAGAAAAACTGGACTTATCAGAAGGGCACAAAACATTTGTAATATCTATTCCATCTGCTTTACCCCAGGCTGCTTTTTGTCGGCCAATGCGCAGACCCCAGAAGGATTCTGTATAATCTACCCAAATTTCACCAAGAGAAAATTCAAACCCGCCTTTAAGTGCATCATATGAAACAGTGCCTTCTGCAAGAGCCGAACTGTTTCCGTACCAGGCGTCTACTTTACCGGTAAAGATAGTATTGCCTAACGAAAAATCTCCGGCAGTATCCTCGTTTGTCCAGGGTGCAAAAACTCCCCAGGTGGTCTGCAGATCCCCGGAAAAAGACAGGTTGTTTTGAGCAGAAAGATTTGAAATAAACAAAATAGTAAAAACCAGAAAACAAGAGATCCTTTTGTTCATGATAACTCCAAAAAAAATTATGTCATTGTCGGGCTTGACCCGGCAATCTGTTTTATAAAAGATTCCCGTGTCGAGCACGAGAATGACAGTGGTGACGTATTATTTAATTCTTCCCTTCTCCAATGCAGCTACAGTAAAGAGGGAATCGTCAATATCTTCGTCTTCGTATTTGATGTTCTTTGTTTCAATGAGTGACCAGGTACCGCTCTGAACATTTTCCATTTTCATTTTCTGAGCAGTTGTAAAACCTTTGATTGTAGTAAAATCGTTGCAGGTAAGAACGCGGTGAAGCTGATCCTGGCGGTCGTAGAATTCACACTTGCGAAGAATATAATCATCTTTGCCAATGTAACTGATGTAACGTGGATCTTTTTCGGTGTGGGCTTTGCTTATACATTCAACCTTATAGCAGGCAACTCCGTCGATGTTATCTTCGCCTAACAAATTGTAATCGTATTTGTTTATGCTGCGGTCGCCCATATCCTGGTAAGTGAAGTCTGTACCCATAAAGCTTCCTTCACTTTCAGATCCACTTGAAGCAATACGGCGTGTCTTTTTCATAGCAGGAAGATAAAGCCAGTTGTCAGAATCCTTGTCGTCATCGTCGTAATCAAACATAAGATAACCAGTTCCTGCAACATCCTTTGGAGTTGTAAATACGATTACGCTTTTTTCTACGTCACCGTAATCCTTACTCATCATAATTACTTCGCGGAGTCGGTCAGAACCTTTCTTTGAATGAATTGTGAGAGTTGCAGTTGAAGAAGAAGTTTTAGGCTCCGGAACTTCATCTGCCTTTTTCATAATGTCGTAGCCACTCTCTGCAAAAAGTGCGGCTCCCAAAAATAATGCTGTAATTGATAAAAGTGTTTTTTTCATTTAGTTTTTCTCCTTACCGAATGGTTTTGTTATGAAAAGAAGTACTGGCGTCAATGTGTAGTCTGCAACAAGGGCGCTGCCAAGACCTACAATTGAAAGCCAACCGATATTTACCAGAACAGTCATTGTGCTTGTAAGGAAGATTCCAAACATGGCACAGAGGATGACTGTTGTCATAATCATTGTTTTTCCAATTTCGCGGTATGAGTTTAAGACTGCCGATCGGTAGTTTCCTGTAAGCTCAAAGTGATACTTGATATGATTTGTAAAGTGGATTGTATCATCAACAGCAATACCTAAAATCATAGGCATAATCATTGCTGTAATCATATCAAGGTTTACACCGGCATAACCCATAATTCCACCGATGATGGCAATTGGCGCAACGTTAGGAATCATTGCAATAAAGCCTGTGCGAAGCGATGTAAAGGCAACTATCAAAAGAATAAGAATTACAATAAGCGATGTGCCAATTGAACGCAGAGATCCTCGGACAAGCTTTCCGTTCATCTGGGCATACTGAACAACCTCTCCTACTACACCAGCATTTGATGCATCAGGGAAAAGCTCTGCACACCATTTTTTTACGTCCTCAAGATTGCGGACAATTTCTTCGCCATCATAACCGTTAAGTTCAATATGAAGGTACCCGGCTTTAAAGTCTTCGCTTACATAATTGTAAAGGTCGCTTCCACCGGAGATTTCGTAAAGGAACATTTCCTGGCTTACAAGATCCTGATCATCCGGGATTACGTAAAAGTCAGGGTCATCTCCATTAAGAGTCCGGTTCATTTCTTTTACAACTTTTGTTACAGAAGAAACACGGGGCTTTCCGTTAGAAACTTTTGTCGAACTTAAAGTTCCTATGCGGGCTGCCATTTCATCCATATTTTTTAGAACCTGTGGATTTTTCAAAGCATCCTCTTCCTGATATTCAACAAGAACTTCGTAGCTATACTGACTTCCAAGCTGACTGCGGGTAATTTCCATAAGGCGATGAATATAAGGAGTTCGCTCACCCATCATGTCGGCATAATTCATATTTACTTTGATTTTG